>Ga0137399_10000096_pt1 | contig 30303 bp, 21 predicted proteins | sample czorhiz316metaG_FD_104810 | JGI IMG/M metagenome (GOLD analysis project Ga0137399, IMG submission 104810) | Vadose zone soil microbial communities from Angelo Coast Range Reserve, California, USA - czorhiz3.16 metaG | ecosystem: Environmental > Terrestrial > Soil > Vadose zone | place: USA...
TTCTCCGACTGCGGCTTGCCCTGGCAACGGATCCGGCCGCCCGTCTGCCTCGAGCTCTGGCCTTCCACCTACGACCCGCACGCCGAGGCGTTTACCACGGTCTCGAGCTGGTCGACGACCGACTGGCTCAAGGTCACCGAGAACGGCACGACGGTGCTGCGTGAGAACACGAAGCGGGTGGCGTTCCTCGAGTTCGCCGAGCTGCCGCGGCACACGCGCCAGCCGCTCGAGCTGGCGCTCTACACGGACGATCGCGACGCGGCGGATCTCGCCCGGCTCACGCGGAACGGCTGGCGCGTGCGCCACTCGCGCGAGGTCGCCGGCAGCCCCGACGCCTACCGCTCCTACATCCAGCGCTCGCGCGGTGAGTTCAGCTGCGCCAAGGCGTCCTGCATGGCATTTCAGAACGCCTGGGTGAGCGACCGGACCGTGTGCTACCTGGCCAGTGGCAAGCCGGTCGTGGTACAGGACACGGGTCCAAGCTCCTACCTCGTCAACGGGGAAGGCATGTTCCGCTTTTCCTCGGTCGACGACGCCGCTGGTGCCCTGGATGCGATCAACAGCGACTACGGGCGCCACTGCCGCGCGGCCCGGGACTTCGCAGAGACGCAGTTCGACTCGACGCGCATTCTGGAAGGCGTGCTGAACACCACGCTGATGGCGAGGGAGGTCGCGCCGTGATCCCGATCCTGCCGCTCTTGCTCCTGCAATCAGGGTCCGTCGACCGGGCCCGCGTCCCGGACGTCCCGGCGACCGTCACCGCCGCGCGGGTCGCACCGGCCGCCAGACCCGTGCTCGACGGACGGCTGGACGACCCCGCGTGGACGCTCGCGACTCCGGTCGGCCGACTGATGCAGCGGGACCCGCAAGAGGGCGCGCCCGCCACGGAGCGGGTGGACGTGCGGATCCTCTACGACGCTGAAGCACTGTACATCGGGGCCCGCCTGTTCGACTCCTCGCCGCAGGCCATCATCCGCCGGCTGGGACGACGGGACGCCACGACCCACAGCGACGAGTTTCGGGTGCTCCTGGACAGCTACCATGACCGCCGCACCGCATTCGAGTTCATCGTCAACGCCGCCGGCGTGAAGCGGGACGTCCTCCTGGGAGACGACGGGGGCTACTCGGACGACTCGTGGGACGCCGTCTGGGAGGCCGCGACCACGGTCGATTCGCTCGGCTGGACCGTGGAGATGCGGATTCCGCTCTCCCAGCTCCGGTTCTCGGGCGCGTCGGCGCAGGTGTGGGGAGTGCGCTTCGAGCGCTGGATCCAGCGCAAGAACGAGCTCGACATGCTCCCGCTCGTCCGCAAGACCGAGAGCGGTGTCGCGTCGCGCTTCGCCGATCTGCTGGGGCTCGCAGACCTGCCGGCGCCCAAGCGCGTGGAGGTCTTACCCTATGTGGTCGGGCGCGGCCACTACGACACGCCGGCCTCGCCGCGCGATCCCTTCGACCACGGCAGCGCATATCTGGGAGACGTGGGCGCCGATCTCAAGTACGGCGTGACCTCAAACCTCACGCTCGACGCCACCGTCAACCCCGATTTCGGTCAGGTGGCCCTGGACCCTGCCTTCGTCAACCTCACGCAGTTCGAAGTGCAGCTCGAGGAGAAGCGTCCGTTCTTCGTCGAAGGCGGCAACATCTTCGGATTCGCAGGAAAAGGCGGCGGGTTCGCCAAGCTGAGCGATCGGCCGCAGTTCTTCTACTCGCGGCGCATCGGTCAACCGCCGCAGGGGTCGATTACCTCCGACGGGCAGTTCTCCGACATCCCGACGAACAGCACCATCCTCGGCGCCGCGAAGCTGAGCGGCAAGCGGGCGAGCGGCTGGTCGATCGGTATCCTGGACGCGCTCACGGCACGCGAGTGGGGCACCGTGTTCGACACGGCAACGGGCTTGCGCCACCGCGACGAGGTCGAGCCGCTGACCAACTACTTCGTGGGCCGTCTGAAGCGCGACCTGCGCCAGGGCAACACCACCCTCGGCTTCGTCGCCACGGCGGTGAATCGGGACCTCGACACGCCGGCCCTCAACATGCTCGGCAGCGCCGCGTACACGGGCGGAGTGGACTTCTTCCACCGCTGGGGTCACAACAGCTACACCCTCGCCGCGAGCCTCGGCGGCTCCTATATCCGCGGCGACACCGCCGCCCTCCATGCGGCGCAACAATCCTCCAGCCGCTACTACCAGCGGCCCGACGCCCGGCGCTTCCGCTACGATCCGGACCGCACCTCGCTCGCCGGGACCACCGGGGACGTGTTTCTCAATCGGGTCGGTGGCCCATGGACCTGGAGCGTCGCCGGCGAGTTCGTCTCATCCGGCTTCGAAGTGAACGATCTCGGGTTCCAGGAGCGGGTCGACCGCATCTCCGCGGAGGTCGCGGGACGACGGCGCTGGAGCCGGCCGGGAAAGATGTTCCACCACGCTCTCGTCGAAGTGTCGCTCGACCGCAGCTGGAACTACGATGGCGACCCGATTCGGGGCAAGGTCGGGATGTACGCGTTCGGCCAATTCCGCAACTTCTGGATCGCGGAGGTGACCACGGCCTATGCAGGGGGCGCGATCGATGACCGGCTCACGCGAGGCGGCCCGCTCGCGCGCACGCCGCCCTCCTGGTACGCGAGTGCCGACGGCTACACCGACGACCGAAAGAGGGTGAGTGCGTACGCATTCGCAGCAGTCACCCACGATACGGCTGGCGGCTGGTCGCTGGACCTGCTCCCGAAGCTCACGCTGCGGCCGAGCTCAGCCGTCTCCCTGAGCCTCGCGCCCGGGTACACCACGGGCCGCTTCGCGGCCCAATACGTCACGCAGGTGAGCGACCCCACCGCGACCGAGACCTTGGGCGCGCGCTACGTGTTCGCCGAGCTGATCGAGCACCAGGTGAGCGCGACGCTGCATCTGAACGCCACGTTTTCGCCCACCCTGAGCTTCCAGCTGTACGCGCAGCCGTTTACGTTCACGGGTGCCTATCGCGGCTTTAAGGAGCTGCAGGCACGCAAGACGTTTGCCTTCAACACCTACGGACGCGATAACGGATCCACGGTGACCCCCGGCGACCCCGCCGTGTGCGGCAGCGCTGGCCCGGCAGAGTGCTCGGGCGTCGATCCGGACGGGCCGGGGCCCGCGCCGGAGTTCGCGCTCTACAACCCCGACTTCCGCACGCGCTCGCTGAGCGTCAAGGCGGTGTGGCGCTGGGAGTATCGCCCCGGGTCCACCATTTTCTTCGCCTGGACACACAGTCGCTCGGGCTACTTCCCGTACGACGCCAGCTTCGATGTGGGACGGGATCTGGGGCGGGAGCTGCTGCTCGACCGGCCCACCAACGTCCTGCTCGTGAAATTCAACTACTGGCTGCGCCTATAGTGCAGCGAGCGCGCTTACGTCCTCTGGACGTCTCAGGTGCACGTGCGCGACTCGGCGGCCCCGCGCCAGCAACGCCCGGACGTCACCCCGCGCCTGGGCGCGCTTCAACCGGCCGAACGTGATGCCCAGTTCGGGCACGGCGGCGTCTGCGGCGTCGTCGACCGTGAGCACGAGAAACAGGCCGGTGTTGGGGCCGCCCTTGTGGAGCTGTCCGGTGGAGTGGAGGTAGCGGGGGCCGAACCCGAGGGTCGTGACGCAGCCGAGGGCGCGCCCCCAGGCCGCGCGGACCGCCTGGAGCTTGGCCGTGACGTCGGCAGTGGGCGGTAAGTAGGCAAGGATCGCGAGGTAGTCGCCCGGGCGGGCACTGCGGCGCAGGACCTCAGGAGTCACGGTGGGTAGGGGCGCAGCATGCTGCGCCCCCACAGGGCCGGCGTCTCCCCCCGCCAGCTCGGCCCGCGCCAGCCACTTGGCCTCCTCGACATCGGGCTGATCGAATGCGTCCACGCCGAGCCGCTCACACAGCTCCCGCGTTGCGTACTGCCACTGCAGGAATTCTGCGCCCAAGTCGAGCGGGTCGCTCGAGAATTCGGCGAACGGCTCGACATCGGGCCGGCGCTCGCTCACGGGGTCGTCGACGACGGGCACCACGCCGCGCCCGTTCTTGCCCGTGCTCTCGGCCACGAGCTGCTCGATCCAGTCCGCGAGTCGCGCGACGCTGGGAGGCGGCCGCAGGGCGAGCTTGTCGCGCCCCGCCTGCGCCGCCGCCGCGAGCCGCGCCCCCACTGCCCTGGCGCGATCGCGGTGTACGGCCTGTGCCCGCTCGAGCAGCGCCCGCCCATCCACGCCGATCAGGGCCGCGGGGAGCATCCCCACGACCGTGAGCGCCGCGTAGCGGCCGCCCACGTCCACCGGGTGCGGGAACACGCCCCGAAAGCCGCGCTCGCGGGCCAGCGTCTCGAGCGCCGTGCCGGGCTCGGTGATCGCGACGAACTGCTCCGGTCGCGCCCGGGCGGCGAAGTAATGGTAGAACGCGAGCGTCTCGACGGTCGTCCCCGACTTGCTGCTGATGACGAAGACGGTGTGCCCGATCCCGGCGCGGTCGATCGCGAGCACGGCCGCCGGATCGGTGCTGTCGAGGGCGGTGAGGGAAGCCGCGCCGAAGCTCGCCGCCAGCACCTGGGGCGCGAGACTCGAGCCACCCATCCCGCACACCACGACGTGCGTGAGTCCCTCGCGTCGCACTCGGGCGGCGAAGCGCGTCAGCTCATCCCACTGCGCCAACGAGGCGCGCGGCGCGTCGATCCAGCCCAGGTGGCTCATGGAGAGGCAAAAACATAACCAACCCTCGCCACCCGTGAGGCGGGCGCTTAGGTTAGCCCATGAGGCTGCCCGTGGCTCCCCCGACCGCAACTGCCCGCCTCTGGCTCGCCGCCGCCCTGTCCGTTGTGGCGGTGATCAGCGGCGCCTACCTGCTCGAATCCCACGGCTACGGCTGGGCGGCGGCCGCGCTGGTCGCGGCCGGCGTGGCAGCCGGCGCCGCCCGCTTTCTCGCGTCGAGCCGCGCCGATCGCCGCTACGCCAAGGTGCTGGAGAACGAGGTCGCCACGCAGACTCGGTCCCTGGTCGACTCCCTCACCGCCACGGCCGACGCTGAGCGCCGTTTGCGGCTGGTTATGGACGCGGTACCGGACGCGATCGCGGTGCTGGATCGTGACGGCCGCGTGATCGATCTCAACGAATCCGCCAAACGGCTGCTGGCCGCGCCCCTGCACGAGGGGACGGGCCGCAACGTGTTCGCGTCGCTCGAGCCCGATGCCGCGGCGATCGTCCGGGAGCGGCTCGCGGCGGCGTTCCGCGGAGAGGTGCAGCGGTTCGAGGTGCCGGGCCGACGGGAGGACAACTCCAAGAGCCTCTGCGCCATGCTGTACGCACCGGTGCGCGAGCGCGGAGAGGTCACGCGGGTGCTCGCCCTCGCCCGGGACATCACCGATCAGAAGCACACCGAGCACCAGCTGCAGCAGGCCGAGAAGCTCAGCGCCATGGGCCAGCTCGTCAGCGGCGTGGCACACGAGATCAACAACCCGGCGGCGATCATCTCGGGATTCGCGCAAACGTTGCTGCTCGACGTGGTGAAACCCGAGCAGCGCGAGATGCTGCAGATGATTTACGACGAGGCGTCCCGCATCGGCCGCATCACGGCGAACCTGCTGGCGTTCGCCCGAGCGGGGGGCTCACAGCGGACGCTCGTGGACCTGAACGACATCGTGCGTCGCACCTTCGCCCTCCGCTCGTATCACCTCACGACTCTCAACATCGCCGTGTCGCTCGAGCTCTCACCCGCGGAGCCCAAGTTCTGGGCCGACCCCTCCGAGCTGCAGCAGATGCTCCTCAACCTGCTCATCAATGCCGAGCAGGCGCTGGTCTCGGTGGAGACGGCGCGGACGATCGTCGTGCGGACGGTGGCGAGCGAGGACGACGTGCGACTCGAGGTCGCCGACTCGGGCCCGGGAATCGCGCCCGAAATCAGGGCCAAGATCTTCGACCCGTTCTTCACCACCAAGCCGGAGGGCGTCGGGACGGGACTCGGTCTGTCGATCTGCTACGGCATCGCGCGCGAGCACGGCGGTCGCATCTCGGTCGACTCCCCTGCGGGGCGCGGCGCGACATTCGTGGTCGCCCTGCCGCGCGACCCGCGCAGGGAAGGCCGCCCGCTCCCCGAGGCGCCCGCGCCGGGGCCCCCGGCCACGGGCACCGTCACGGTACTGATCGTCGACGACGAGACCGCGCTGCGCAGCGCGCTGCTCAAGTTCCTCGGCCGTCGGGGCATCCAGGGTGAGGGAGTCGCCGACGGCGGCGACGCGTTGCGGGCGCTCCAGGAGCGCGACTTCGACGTCATCATCTCGGACGTCCGGATGCCCGGCATGAACGGGCGGGAGTTCATGGAGCGCCTGCGGCGCGAGCGCCCGGCACTCGTCGCGCGGCTGATCTTCAGCACGGGCGATACGTTCGCACCGGAAACGGCGGCGCTGATCCAGGAAGCCGGGCGCCCGACGGTGACGAAGCCGTTCGACTTCGCGGAGCTCGAGCGAGTGATCCGCCAGGTCGCGGCCGACGCCGCGCGGCGGCGCCCTATGGCTTCGGCGTGAGCAGCAGTTCGAGTCCCGAGACCCCGAGCTCCCCACCCGGCCCCGTCGGAGCGAGGGTCAGATGCACGGGCTGGGCCGAGGCGCCCAGCGCCGCGAGCACGCCGGCCTCCACCGTCAGATCATACACGCCCGGCTTGACGCTCAGCACATAGAAATCGCCATCGGAAAACGTGGTGAAGCGGCGTCGCTCGCCCGTGCGCCGATCGGTCAAGACGAGGGAGATGCCGCCCAATCCCAGGGGCCCCTGCGGCGTCGCCCGCCGCACGCGCCCCTCGACGACCCCCGCCCGCACGAGCGGGATATCCAACGTGCGAAAGCGATTGGGCCCCGGCTCGACGCTCGTGGCGCCGAACTCCGGCACGAGCAACGGCGAGTCGATCGAGAGCGAGTCCACAGTCACCAGCACCGGCTCGAACGGCAGCAGATCCCACACGCGGAACCAGCCGCTCGAATCTGAGGACGCGTTGTTCGTGCCCACGAAGACGCGCACGCCCGGCACGATCGCCTCCCCAGGATCCCAGCGGCCGTTGCCGTTCTCATCGAGGAAGACACGCCCCGTGAGCCCCGCGCGCTCGAGCGAGGGACCGGGCGCGTAGGTCAGGCGCCCGTCCGATCGGTTCCACAGGACCGACCCCTGCACGAACTGCGAGGCGGTGGGTGTCCCTCCGACCGTCGGCGCGCTGACCAGCGTGAGGGTGCGCACCGCCGGGAGATAGCTCGACAGCGACAGCGTGAACGTCGCGCCGGGCGTGCCTTGCACTCGGCCGACGCCGACCTCCACCCGCACGCCGGACCACAGGGATCGGGCCGCGAACAGCTGGGCGGCCTGGAGCGCGCCGTCCAGTTGCTGGTCGATGTGCGCGCGCAGCCATACCGACCCGAGCAGGCGGCCGAGCGCCGGTCGCGGGAGCGCGAACACGTCGAGCCCCGCGAAGGGACGGGTCACAGCGACGCCATCGGCAGGCGCGTCGCGCTGCAGCCGCACGAACGGCGCCACCCGCACATCCACGGCCTGGACCGAGGCGTCGAACTGCGCGGTCGTGACGGCGCCGCTGGTCGTGCGGCTCCCGACGACAATGCCGTTGAGGAAGAAGAAGCCGGACGCCGGGATCGGCCGTGCGAAACCGCTCACGAGCCAGGTGGACTGGAGCCCGCCCCCGAAGAGCACCGGGGCGGCGTCGCGCGCGTACGCCGTGTAGCCGGCGGCGAGCCGCAGATTGAGCGAGGGCTCGAACTGTACGCCGGCGGCGGCCGACGCGCCGCCCACGCCTTCGAGGCTCACCGCCCAGGCATTGCTCGGGTTCAGGACCGTCGACACATAGGGATGGGTGCGGCTAGAGACGCCGTCGCGCCAGAACTGCTCCACGCCCGCCCGCACCGTCCAGCGGTCGGTGACGCCGTAATGGAGATCGAGGTTGCCGGTCGCGCGGCAGGTCGGCGTCGTGCACTGCCCGGCCGAGAGCCCGTACTCGAATTGGCGCGCCGGCAAGAGCTCGCTCAGCACGTGGTACGTGGTGTTGAACTGCCGGATCTCGCCCAGCGGTCCGTACGCCACGAAGTCCACGGGGTTCTGGCCGTAGCGCAGCGGCAGCGCGACAGCGAACCGGCCCCGGGAGTCGGCCGAGTCGAGAGCGACCAGATCGCCGCTCCGGTATGCTTCGATCGTCCAGCCGGGATCGAGCTGGCCGTCGTAGCGCACCGCGCCCAGCAGCGAGGGCCGCAGGTACGGCGCGTTGGTCACGAGCAGACCGCGTTCGGACCGCAGGCGGGGACCGGTCGTGAATCCGTCACCCAGTCGCAGCTGCTTCAGCCACCGCTCGTCGCGCCACACGCCGGTCCAGGAGCCCGCGCCTTGTGCGTGGCCGGCACCGGTGGGCCCGACGCTCTGGACGCCGAGCTCGAGCGAGCCGCCGAAGGCATCCGCTCCGAGCGCAGCCGAGTAGGCCCCGCCGCTGAGCGGCTGTTCGCCGGCCGCGAGGAAGGAGTAGTCGAGCACCAGCCCGTCCCAGCGCGGCCGCTCGAGCCCGAACGCGCGCTCGGGTTGCAAGCCGCGCGCTCGCTGCAGGAACGCCTCCCGCGCCGTCTCGCGCCGCAGCCGCGTGCCGAGCGGCAGCTTGTCTGCCTCCATGAACGTGACGGTCAGCTCCGCCCAGTCCACGACGATCTGAGAGTCGAACAGCGCACCCAGACGGGCCGCTCCGATGTACAGCTCGTTGTCCTTGAAGACACGATAGGCGGGCTCGATCGGCACGCGTCGCCCGCCGAGGCTCATGGTGTCGTCGTGCACGTCGACGAGCAGACCGAGGCCGCCGGGGTTCAGCGTCGCTTCGAGCCGGCCGTCGAGCGAGAGCCGGTACCCGGCCTCGCCCAGCTGGAGCAGAGCGGTCACGGGCACCAGCGCTTCGCTACCGACGCGATACGCCGAGACGGTGCGACTGGCGAGGCGGCCGATTTGCAGCTCCACCAACACGGCTTCCGGCTCCGAGTCCGGCGCCACGCCGTCCGCCCGGAAGGCGGCGGCTCCCTGGGCGGCCCCGCGTCGGCCGACGCCCGAGAGCGCTACCAGCAGCGCAATGGCTCCGACCCAGCACCTCACGGCAGGTGGACCAGAAGCGAGTCGCGCACGGCGGGGGCCTTGAGCACCACCGCCGGGTCCAGATCCTCACGGTCGGTCACGAGCTCGTAGCGGAGCCAGTAGGCACCGGGAGCGAGGCCGGCGACGGACAGGGCGTAGCGCGGCTCCATCACGAAGTACACGGCGATCGGGGCGCTCAGCGTGCTCCGCACTTTGCCGGTCGAATCCACCAACGCGGCGCGCACCGTGCCGACGTACGCGGCGGTTTCCCGCCGCTCCAAGCGGCTCCACACCGCCACCGAGTCGCGGACCAGCCGCGCGCGCAGCTTCGAGAGCGTGACTCCGGTCGCGAGCGGCCCCTTGCGGTACGCCAGCCCGATGTTCGTATTCACCACGAGGTTGAGCTGCACCCGTACGGCGGTCGTTTCGGCCACGCCCGCGACGGGAACCTTGCCGCCGCGCGCCGAGATGATCAGCCGCGCCCAATACTCGCCGTCGGGGAGCCCGGCGGGCGGACTCGCCAGCAGCCGCACGGTCTGCCGCTGGAGCGGCGCGATCGTCAGGCGGCGCGGGAAGGCCTGGACCCAGGCTGCCGCAGACGGTAGCGTCGAGTCGGGTTGGTCCACGGTCCGCAGGGCGAAGCGGCCCAGCGAATCGGACACCGGATAGCCGAACGCCGTCCAGATCGTCACCTCGGCCGGGTCGGGGTTGGGGTTGTAAAGCGTCACGGTGCCGCTGCGGCGGGCGTGATCGATGTAGATCGCGTGCGGCGCGACGAGCACCCCCTGACCGGCGAGCGGCCGTGCGGCGCCGAGCGCCAGAATGAGCGAGATGAGGAGCGGGCGGGGCATCAGAAGAATACCACGGTGAGGGTGATAGTCCCGGTATAGTTGCCGGCGCGCTGACCGACGCTCGGGTTGGCCGTTCCGCCGAGGAACACCGAGCCCCGGCCGTTGTTCGAGAGCGTCGGCCGATATGGCGCGCGTGGGTCGAACGCGACCTGGTTGTTGACGGACTGCGATACGGAGAACCCGGCATCGTTGCCGCCGAACGCGAGTGGCATCGTCGCCCCCGCGGGACCGGTCATCAGGGTCGGGAGTGTAAACGTGAGGAGCACTTGTCTCCCCCCGCCGCGACCTCGCAAGTCGAACTGTCCACTGTTCGCGGCATCGGTGCGCGGGACGGCCCTCGGGACGCCGGGAAACACGATGCCGAACACGAGCGGCCGCACCCCCGTCACGCTCGTCTGCGCGGCTACGGGCGGGGCCAGAGCGATCACGAGCGAGCAGATCGTCAGACAGGTTCGCATGGCCTCGGTTCTCCGTACCGTTTGCGACCACGCCGGCAGAGGGTCCACATCACACCCCTGCCGGCGTGCCACAACCCGACACCCAACAGTCTTACTGGTAGGTCACCGTCATTGTGACCGTGCCAGTGTAGTTGCCTGGCGCCTGGCTCACGATCGGCGCCACGGTGCCGCCGACGAACACGAACAAGCCGCCCGTGCCGCTCAGCGTAGCGGGCGTCAACGCCGCGGACGGCGTGAAGGTCGTGCCACCCGCCGCGTTGGCCGTGTTCCAGCTGCCGTCCCAAGTGACCGGAAGCAGAGTGGGACCCAGGTTCAGGTTCCCGGGGACGACAAACGAGAGGTTCACTGAGGCGCTCGCCTGGCCGGTGACGGCGAAGGTGCCGGCGCTGGCGCTCCCGAGCGTGATTTGCTTGTTCACGCCGGGGAAGACGAGCCCGAAATCGAGGTCACGGGTCTTCACGACGACGACCGGCTGCTGCACCGCCGCCGTCACGTTCACAGTCGCGTTGTTCTGGGCCTGCCCGGTAACGGCGCCTGCCGCCACCAGAGCCAGAGCCAGAACGGTAACCTTCGTAGCTGTATGCATTTGGCTTCCCTCTCCCTATGGAGGCACAGTCTCGTGTTGCGTTACCGCCACACCAGAGGGCAAGAGCTATGCCCCACCGCACGGTTTTTGGGCGACTGTCGAGTTTCCATACAGATGAACGGCCCGAAGGAAAGCCAATGTAGGGGCGCTGTTTGGAAGCGCAATGGCAGGGGACCGTCAAACAATCAGACACTAGGGCCAGGACGGCGTCGCCACGCTAGTGTAAGTAAGCTGTGTAATAGCAAGCAGTTCGCTGACAGGCCGGTCAGGCACACACCCTGCCTTAACAGGTGGTCGGAAGCCGAACCCTGACCACCGAGGAGCCGGACATGCCGCACCGCAGCCGATTCACCATTCTGAAGGTCGCCCTACTGACTGCCCTCGTCGCCGGAGTCGGTTTGGCGGCTCCCAAAGCCGCGAGCGGCCAGTCACGTGGCACTTTGCAAGTCACGGCTACGGTGGTACAGACGCAGAGTGGTTTCGCCGGGCTCCAGGCCGCTCAGCAAGCTCTCATCGGGTTCGCGACGACTGGCCAGGCGGTGGCAAGTGATGTCACGACAGTGGCGCAGGTGCAGGTGGTCCAGGACGTACAGACGCCGGGCGAGGTTGTAGTCCAGATCGACTATCTGAAGAACTAGCGCAACCCGAGCCGTTGCTTCAGCTCGGTCGGCAGCAGTGGAACGACATGCTTGATCGGGACGGACAGCGCGAACCCCGGCGCCTGGGGTAGCCCCGCGCGGTGGATCGCGATCACCTGTCCGTTGGCGTTGAAGAGCGGACTTCCCGATGAGCCGCCGATTGTCATCCCGTCGAACTGAATCACGTCGTCGGTTGCCCGCGAAATGATCCCCGCCGTCATCGAAGTCCGGACCACCGCGGAACGGAGGCGCGCAAAGCCGGAGCCCGCCGGATAGCCGATCAGCGCCGCGGGCTCGCCCTGGCGCGCCCGGGTGCCGGTCCAGTCCACCGCGCTCAGGTAGGGGCCCTGGTAGCCGCGCACCTTGAGTACCGCGACATCGCGCTCCTGCGACATGGCAATGACATCGGCCAGTCGGGCCTGGGCCTGGTCCGCCATCGTCACCCAGATCGTGTCGGCCCGCGGGCGTTGCGAGTCAGTGACCACGTGCCAGTTCGTGAGCAGGTACCCGTCGCCCGTGATGGCGAACCCGGTGCCGCTGTAGTAGTCGTGGCCAAAGCTCACGGTGACGAGGCCCACGGCCCCCTGACTCTGCTGCGCGATGGTCGCGAAGTCGCTGGCGCGGATGGCGCGCAGCTTTGCGTCGAGACCTTGGGTCTGCTGCTCGGCCGCCGTAACCGCCCGTCGCAGGCTGTCGATCGTGGCCGGCGACGGCGCCCGCCGCTCGGTGGCGGCGAGCTCGTCCCGCAGCCGCTGCACTTCGGCCTGCGCGGCGAGCCGGCGCTCCTCGCCGGCCGCGAGCTGCGCCGAGAGCGCCGCCTGCGCGCGCGCCAGTGTCGCGCGCAGATCGGCGGTGCTGGCCTCCGCTGCCTGGAGCTTCGCCCGCAGGCTCTCCACCAGCGCCGCCGGCGCCGCCGCGACCCGCGCGGCGGCGAGCTCCTGGCGCAGTCGCTCGGTCTCCGCCCTGGTGGAATCGCCGGCGGTCCGCCGCTCCCGTTCCGTCTCCTGGACTTCTCCGGAAACCAGCCAGTACACGCCATACACGCCGGCCCCGAAGAACAGCACCAGCAGCGCCACCCAGGCCGCCAGTCGGCGCTTCGCCTTCGTGATGGCTGCGCCGATCATGGCGCGGAGTGTCTTTGGGCCCACGGGCGATTGCCGGGGAGCCCCGGGCAGCTGGGGCGCCGTGCCGATCCCTTCGACGATCAGCACCGGGCCTCCCTTCCCCAGCATGATCCGATCGCCCAGGCGGATCGGGACGGGTTCGATGACGGGCTCGTCGTTTATGAACGTGCCGTTGGTGCTGCCCAGGTCGCGGACCACGAGGCCACCGCTCGAGCCGACGGTCAGCTCGGCGTGGACACGTGACACGATCGTATCGGAGGGGCCGACGGGCTGGACTTCGCACTCGCGCCCGCGCCCCAGGCGAATGCGGACGCCGCGCGCCTCGTAGCGACGGCCTGTCAGAGCCGCAAGCAGCGTCACGCCGTAGGCACGCGCTTCCGGCGGGGTGTGGCGCTCCGGAGGCGGCGCCCCGAGCCCGGGCCGCTCGGGCACGGTGGCCTCGAGCATATCGGTCACGGCGGCGACGGAAAACCGCGGGCCGCTCTCCCCGAGGCCGATCACGTCCCCGGCTTTGAGCCGCGCGTCACCCGCGAGGCGATGTCCGTTCAGGAAGGTGCCGTTCCGGCTCCCCAGATCCTTGAGCTGCCAGCCGGTAGGCCCGTGACGCAGCTCGGCGTGCAACGCCGACACGACCTCGATGTGCGCCCCCGACACGACGACGGTGCAATCGGGGCTCCGGCCCAGCCGGGCGACGTCCCCGCGAACCTCGGTCGCGCCGCGGGTCCCGAGCTCGATCAGCTTGAGGTACGCCACCGGGCGATAGTAGAGAGGCGTCCCGCCCGCGTCAACGCGGCCCGCCGAGCGCCGTCAGCCCAGCCGCGCGGGCTGCGCGCTCCGGCGCCGGTCGGGGAGCACGCGACGCTGAGCCACGGACCGGCGCACCGCGCGGCGGCGCTCCACTCCGGCGCGCCGGTTGGCGGCGGCGCGACGCTCGACGTCCACCCGCACGCTGGTCCGGCGGCGTTCCGGTCCGAACCGACGGTCGACACCGGCCCGCCGATCGTCGAGCTGGCGGCGGTCGGAGTTGGTGCGGCGGTCGGGGAGCGGTTCGTAGCCCACGGGGCGGCTTCCAGGGTCGGAATCCGGCGTAACGTACCTGCCCCCGATCGGGTCGGCTAGGCCGGGCCCAGATACCCTCGGCGGGAAGCCGCCGGGCGCGTGACACGTGGCGCCGCACGCCACCGGTTTAGATTCACGCGGCATGACGCAGACGACGCCGCCCGCCGACCTGCTGGACAGCCTGGTCCGCGCCCTCGAGCCCGTCTTCCGACTGGACGACCTCGTGGCGCTGTCGGCCGAGCGTGCACTGTATCGCGCGTGGGATCGGCTCTTGAAGCGCCCCATCGCGCTGCGGGCCCACCTCGTCCCCGACGGGCCTGGGCGCGCGTGGTTCTTGCGCGAGAACGAAACCCTCGCGGCGCTCGACCACCCGACGATCCGGCACGTCTACGCCGCCGGCGTCGCCGGCGGCTTCGCCTATCGTACGACCAACTGGGTCGACGGGGAGAGCCTGGCCGACGCGCTGCGCCGGGGGCCCCGCCCCATCCCCACGGCGCACGGGCTGGTGCGCGATCTGCTCGGCGCCGTCGAGCACGCACATGCGCGGGGCGTCATCATGCGCCGCATCGTGCCGACGACGCTGATGGTCGAGATTTCCAGCCGCCCGGTGATCACCGATCTCCGCTACGCCGACTGGTGTCTCGCCCTCGTGCCGGCGGAGGAGCGCGGCGCCGGGGGAGCGTTCGTGGCCCCCGAGGTGCGGGCCGGGGGCACGGGGGAGCCCGCCAGCGACGTCTACACGGTGGCGGCGATCGTCTACTACGCCCTCACGGGGCAGGAGCCCGATCCCGATGCCGCGAACCTCGTCCCGGCGCGGCGCCTGCGGCCCACCGTCCCCGCGGTCCTGGACCGCGTGCTGCTGCGCGCCCTCCAGGCGCGGCCCGGGGACCGCTATTTCACGGCGACCGAGATGCTCGAGGATTTCGTGAGCGACGCCGGCGTCTTCCACGAGCCGGCCGCGGCGCCCCAGGTGGCCGAGGCGGGGTTCGAGCGCCGCCTGCGCCGCGCGCTGGGCGACGACTACGAGCTGCTCGAGGAACTCGGCGCGGGCGGCTTCGGGCGGGTGTTCCGGGCGCGCGACTTGGGGCTCGAGCGCGAGGTCGCCATCAAGGTGCTGCACCCCTCGCTCACCGCCGACCTGGGGGTGGTCGAGCGATTCCGGCGCGAGGCGCAGCTCGCCGCGAAGCTGCGACACCCCAACGTCGTCAGTATCTACGACATCATGGGGCGCGCCGGCCTGCAGTGGTATACCATGGAGCTCGTCCCGGGCGCGAACCTGGCGCAGCTCGTGCAGCGCCAAGGACCGGTCACGCTCGAGCGAGCCGTACGACTGCTCGACGAGGCCCTGTCGGCGCTCGAGCAAGCGCATGCCCAGGGGCTGGTCCACCGTGACCTGAAGCCCGAGAACATGCTGATCGAGCCCGACGGCCGGCTGCGCATCACGGACTTCGGACTGGCGCTGGCGCTGCGCGGCGATCGCTTCGGCGGCGCCACCTCGCGCAGCGGGACCCCCCAATTCGCCGCCCCCGAGCAGCTCCTGGGGGAACGCGTGGACCAGCGGTCCGACCTCTACTCGCTCGGCGCCGTGGCGTACTTCGCGCTGCTCGGCCGGCCCCCGTTCGACGGGGCCACACCGGAGGCGATCCTCGCGCGTCAGACCACCGACGACCTTCCTCCCCTGCACGCCTCGCGGGGCGACGTGCCGCGGGAGTTCGAAGAGGTGCTGCGCCGGGCCATGACGGGGGACCCGGCGGCCCGCTATGCGAGCGCCCAGCAGTTCCGTCAGGCCGTCCGCAAGTCCCAGGGGTTCCTGCGCCGGCTGGTCGTGTTCCTGCGGGGCGACTGACCCGTGTTTGACAAGCGCGGGCTAGCCGTACAAGATCCGAGAGAGCGGCAAGTAGCGTATCTCGAGGACCCCAACAGGAGACGACCCATGCGCCTTAACGTCGGCTTCGCAGCGGCGATCATCGCGTCGGCCTGCGGCGGCGGCTCCAGCCCCACGAGTTATGGGGGCGCCAACCCACCACCGCCCCCGCCACCCCCACCGTCCGCACCCAGTGCGACCGTGAGCATGACCGACAACGGCGGCCTCACCCCCTACGCGTTCTCCCCGGCAAATCGGAGCGTCAAGGTCGGCACCAGGGTGATTTGGACCAACAACGGGAAAGCCTCACACACGTCAACCAGCGACGCGACGCCGGCGGTTTGGACCAGCGGGACCGTCGCCCCGGCCGGAACCACGACCTGTGCGCCGAATGATCCGTATTGCACGCCGGGGACTACGCCGCCCGGGACCTTCGAGCAGACGTTCACCACCGCGGGCACCTACCAGTACCACTGCGCCTTTCACCAGGCGCAGGGAATGACGGGGACGATCACGGTCACCCAGTAGGGCTAGCGCCAGCGGAAGATCTGCAGGGCGATGACGAAGCTCACGGCGCCCCAGCCCGCGACGATCGCCAGCGGGGTGCCGAGCCGCATGAGGCCGGTCCCATCGATCATCACGGCGCGGAGCGCGTCATTCAGCGCGGTGAGCGGCAGGGCCTTCACGAATGGCTGCATCGCGTCTGGGAAGCGCGCGTAGGAGAAAAACGTCCCGGAGAGAATCCACATCGGCAGCATCACCAGGTTCATCAGTCCCGACACGGCCTCGATGGTGCGCGCCCGGCTCGCGACCAGCATGCCCAGCCCGGCGAACGACAGGGCGCCGAGCACCGTGATCAGCGCGAGGGCGACGTACGACCCTCGCACCCCCACGCCGAACATCAGCCAGCCGAAGCCGACGAGCGCGGCGATCTCGAGGAAGAGAAACAGGAGCCGTGACAGGATGAACGACAGCAGGTAGTGCCCGCGGCGCATCGGCGTCGCCATGAGCCGCTTCAGCAGCTTCTTGGTGCGCGCCTGCACGACCGAGAAGCCGACGCCCCAGAGGCCGCTCCCCATGAGATTCATGCCGAGCAGCCCGGGAATCAGGAAGTCGATGTAGCGCGCGCCCGGCTCGGTGATCCGTTCGTCGCGCACCGGGGCGGCGTCGGCCCGGCCGCGGGCCCGTTGCAGCGCCGCGTCCGCCTCGAGGCGCGCCAGGCGACTCTCCGTACGCGTCGAATCGTACCGGTAGACGAGTGGAGTGCCGGGCACGACCAGCAGCGCGATGCGTCCGGTCCGCAGCTCGACCCGCGCCTCGCTCGAGTCGAGCACGGCGGCGGCGAGCCCCGGCGCGCGATCGAGCGCGGTGGCGATGGCGCTGTCACCCGGCGCGCGCAGCACGCCCACCTTGAGCTCACCGGGCCCGCGGTTACGGAACGCGATGCCGAGCGCGAACGCCAGCACCAGCGGAAACCCGAACACCCAGAAGATCGCCTCCGGCTCACGATAGAACTCCCGCATTCGCGCCAGCGTGAGCTGGACGAGCGGGTGATCAATCATCGCGCAGCTGCCGACCGGTGAGCGACACGAACACGTCCTCGAGCGTGGCGTTGTGGGTGGCGAGCAGCGACAGCTCGGCGCCGCGGCGCTCCAGCAGCCCGAGCAACGCCGGCACGGCCCGGTGCACCGCCGCGACCGTGAGGGCGGTCCGATCCGCGCCCGGGCGTACCGCTTGGACCCCGGGCAGCGCCGCGAGCTCTTCCGGCGTGGGTCCCCGGCCCACCCCGTCCGCCAGGGCGAACTCGACCACTTGCTGCGCGCCGAGCGACGCGATCAGCTCGCGCGGCGTCCCCAGGGCGATCACCTTGCCGTGGTCCATGATCGCCACGCGATCGCACAGTCGCTCTGCCTCTTCCATGTAATGCGTGGTGAGGAGTACGGTACCGCCTGCGGCGCGGAACCGCCCGATCACCTCCCACAACTGGCGGCGTGATTGCGGGTCGAGCCCGGTGGTCGGCTCGTCGAGGAACAAGAGCTCGGGCCGGCTCACCAGCGCGCACGCGACGGCGAGCCGCTGCTTCTGCCCGCCCGACAGCTTCCCAACCCACGCTGTGCGCTTTTCGCCGAGCTCCACCAACCCCAGCACCTCGTCCACGGTGTGCGACTGGCGGTAGAAGCTGCGGAACAGCCGCACCGTCTCCTCGACCGTCAGCTTGTCGGCAAGCTGGGTGTCCTGGAGCTGGATGCCAAGACGTTCGCGCAGCGCGCGGTCGCCGGCGCCGCCACCCCAGCGCATCCCCAGCACCGCGACCTCCCCCGCATCGGGCACCGTGAGCCCCTCGAGGATCTCGATCGTCGTGGTCTTGCCGGCGCCGTTGGGTCCGAGCAGGCCGAAGCATTCGCCGGCCTCGACGCGCAAGTCGAGTCCGGCCACGGCCACGACGTCGACGTAGCGCTTGACGAGGCTGGTGCAGCGGATGGCGGCCACGCTCAGTGAGACTCGCCCGGCGCCTGCTTCGGGTCGGGTGTCATCGCCTGCTTCAGCGTTACGTCGAGCTGCATCCGCAGGCTGGTCAACCCGTCATTGAGCCCGCGAATCTTCATGAAGATCCCCCCGCCTCGCCCCGCCATCACCGACATCGCGCCCGCCACGTCTCCGAGCGTCCCGATATTCGCCGTGAGCGCGCGCTGGCGCATCTGCGACAGCTCACGGGCGATGGTCTCGCATAGGTTATCGATGAAGGTGGCCTTGGCCGCGCGGTTCCCCTCGAGCTCGGCGACGAGTTTGGCGACGTGCTCCACGGTCCGCTGAAATTGCAGGATCTCCTCCACGCGGCGTTGCTGCTCGGCACTCAGCTTCGAAGCCATGAGACCCTCAGTCTTGAGGTGCGATCGCTTCCGTCAGCACGCGCCCATCGAGCGGCTCGGCAGGAGAGAGACCGAGCAGCCGGGCGAGCGTCGGCGCGATGTCCACGCTGGCCACGCGCTCCGTGTAGACGCCTCGGCGCAGCGCGCGGCCCCAGAGAATGAGCGGCACGTGCGCGTCGATATCGCTCGGCTGGCCGTGCACCGCAATCGCGGGAAGGTTGGTATACACCCAGATCGAGTAGGGCTTGAGCGTCGCGACGAGCTCCACGCCCGCATCGAGCGGCACTTGGTGCACCCAGCGGCGCACCACCGCAACCGTGGTGTCACGGGTCGCCAGATCGGCGGGCCGGTCGACCCGCGCCACCCCTGGTACGGCCCGCAGCCGCGCCGCCACGTCCGCCACCACGCTGTCCACGTTCACCCCCTGCGCCGCGAGCTCGGCACGGCGCGGGAGGAGCATCATGCCGCTCTCGAACGCGAGCCAGGCGCCGCCACCGGCTCGCTGGTCGAGCTGCGCGTTCACCGTGGCGATCATGCTGTCCACGTTGACCCGCTGCGCGTCTCGGTGCCCTTCCGCACGCGACCGCTCGGGAAACGGCGTGATGCCGTGGTCGGAGGTAAGCACGATCAGCACTCCCCCGGAGCTGTAGCGCACGAACAGCTGCTGCAGGAACAGTCCGAGGGAGCGGTCGAGCCGCACCACCTGATCGTGGATCTCGCGCGAATCGGGGCCGTACGTGTGGCCCACGTAATCGGTGGTGGACAGACTCACCGCGAGGAGGTCGACCGCCCCCCGGCTCCCCAGGCCGAGCGCCCGCACACCCTCGAGCGCGAACGCGAGCGTCAGCGAGTCCATCGACGGAACGGCGAGGTACTCGAGCGCGGCGCGCGCGCTGTCGAGGGACAGCCGGTGCGGGAACGTGAAGTCCTTGCCGGCGTTCTCGTACGGCTCGCTGTCGGCCTCGGCGTACGAGCGGGCGGGCAGGAGGAGATTCCACGTCGCACCGGCCGCCTTGAAGGGAATCCGCCGGCCGTTGAAGACGCGGACCCACTCGGGGAGCGAGTCGGCGTAATAGCGGCTCGTGGTGAAATAGCCCCCGACGTACCAATAGACCTGCTCCTTGGCCCGGCCGATCGGCAGGATCGCCCCGCGGTCCTTGCCCGAGACCGAGAGGGCGCGAGCGCCAGGCTCGGCCGCCTTGAGCCAGTCGAAGAACGCGGTCCCGCGAAACCGGAGCGGCGACGCCCCCGGCCCGGTGACCCCGACGAGCGGCGCCGCCGAGTCCTGTACGCCCGCCGTGTTGCGGACGATGCCGGTGTGCGCAGGCCAGCGTCCGGAGAGGATCGTGGAGTGTCCGGGCGCCGTCTCCGTGATCGCGTGATCCTGGTACGCGTCCGTGAAGACGGCCCCTCGCTTGAGGAGCAGCGCCAACCCGCCGCTGAGCTGCGTCCGGTAGCGGTCGAGATAGTCTGCCCGCAATTGGTCGACGGTGATGACCACCACGAGCCGGGGCTTGGGCGCCGGGAGGGGGGAGCCGCTGCCCGAGAGGGCGAGTAGCCACAAGAGCGAAGCGTTCATGTCCACCAAAATAACTCCGCTCAGGCCGCCTCGACGGCGGCCGGAACCGGCTCGCCGCGCGGCACCCGGCTCGCCATCAGCAACGCGAGCGCGATGATCACGGCGCAGGCGAAGAACGGCACAGTCGGCCCAAGGTGCTGGTACGCGAGACCCGCCCAGATGGGCCCCGCTACGCTGGCCACGCCACGCAGCGCCTGCTGGACGCCCATCATCAGACCGAATTCGTGCGTACCGGCCCGATGGCTCACCAGGGCGGAGTTGGCCGGGAACAGGAGCGCCGTGCCGAGCGGCAGGAGGACCTGGATCAACAGGAACATCGGGACCGACGGCGCCAGCGGCAGCAACGCGTAGCCGAGCGCGTACAGCGTCGCCCCGAGCCGCATCGTGCGTACCTCGCCGAGGCGATCGTTCACCGGCCCGACCACGAAGGCGCGCATCAGGACGCCGACACCGCCGAACACCGTGAAGAACCACCAGATGTTCGTGGGGCCGATACCGAAACGCCATGCGAGATAGATGGTGAAGACCGCCGGTGCGGAGTTGTACGCGAGCATCGCGACGGCGTAGATCCAGATGAGGTGGGCGGCGGGACGACTCGGATGACGGATCACCTCCCAAAGCGCATCGCGCACGGGACGCGGCTCGGGGGCCAGTACCTGATGCCCGCTCGCCGTCGTCACGTGCGGCGAGAAGACGCGCGACTCCGGCAGCCATTTCCACGCGAAGATGAGATTCGCGGTACACAGCGCCGCCGCCACGAGTCCGGGCGCCGACTCGCCGGCGCGGGCGGCGAACGATCCCACCACAGGCCCGATCACCACGCCCAGGCTCGTGGCGGCCGACAGCCAGCCCAGCGCCTTGGCCCGGTCGTGCGGCACCATCGTGTCGGCCACGTACGCCTGGGCCACGCCGGTCGTTCCCCCGCCCAGCCCCTGGACGAAGCGCGACACGAAGAGCAACCACAGTGACCCGGCGAGTCCGAAGATCAAGTACGCCACGGCCGACGCGGCAAGGCCCGCGAGCAGCGCCGGGCGCCGACCGTAGCGATCGGACACCCGCCCCCAAACCGGGGATGCCACCAGCTGCGCAACCGGAAATGAAGCGGTCAGGAAACCGATCGTCGTCGGGCTGGCGTGGAGCTGGAGCGCGTAGAGCGCGAGCAGAGGCAGGACCAGGGTGAGGCCGATCATGTCCACAAACGCCACCGCCATCAGGATCGCCATCCGCGTCATCGTCTGGCTCCAAGCCCGAGAACCACCGCGCTCACGACCATGAGGATCACGCCGAACGCCGCCGCCACGCCCAGCTCCGAGACGCGCAGGCTCGACATGATCTCGATGGAGATCGGGCGGTTGTCGTATGTGTAGAGCACGATGGACGTCACGAAGTCGCCGAGCGCGGCCACGAACGCGAGGCTCGCGCCCGCCGTGAGCGCGGGCTTTAGGAGTGGCAGCGTCACCCGCCGGAACACGCCCCACCGGCCGGCGCCGAGACTCGCGGCGGCTTCCTCGAGCGCCGGATCGAGCTGTCGGTACGCCGCCAGCACGGCCCGCCCCGTCACCGGCAGGCTGCGCACCAGGTAGGCGAGCGGCAGCAGCACCACGGTTCCCACAAGGATCCACCGTAAGGTGAGCGGGCTGTACACGCTGAACGTGGCCGCCAGCGCGACCGCGAAGACCGTGCCCGGAATGGCCCAGGGGAGCGCGATGAGCGATTCGATCGGGCCACGGAGCTGGGCGGGTCGTCGCCGGCCGACGAGCGCTCCGGCGGCGAGAGCCAAGGCCACCGCCGCGAGGGTGCTCAGCCCCGCCATCCACAGGGAGTTCACCAACGGCCGCAGTCGCTCCGGCTCGCCGAACAGTCGCTGGTAGTTCACGAGACTCAGCACCGGCGGCACGGCTTCGGTCGTCCAGCTGCCGTAGGGGACGAGCGACACGACGGCAAGCGTGAGATGCGGCAGCAGCAGCAGGACGGTGAGCAGCCACCCGGCCGCGGTGGCGAGTCGCCGCACGCCTGGGCGGCGGATCGCGCGGCGGCGGCGCGCGGTGCCCTTGCCCAGCGCGGTGAGCACGTCGTCGCCTTCGGTGCGGCGCAGCACAGCGAGGCCCGCCACCGCCACCAGGGCCAGCGCCACGGTCTCGACCATGGCGAGCGGCAGCTCGCCGTTCAGCTTGGTCGCCACGATCTGCGTCGTCATGACGCGGAACCCGCCGCCGAATACGTACGGCGCGCTGAAGGAGCCGAGGGCCGTCATGAAGACGAGCAGCGCGGCGCCGGCGAGCCCGGGCCGCAACAGAGGAAGCGTCACACGGGAGAGGGTCTCCCAGCGTCCCGCGCCCAGCGCCTGCGCCGCCTCGATCAGCGACTCGTCGAGCTGCGCGAGACCCGCTCGCGTGAACAGATAGAAGTACACGTACATCGAGTAGGCGTGCACCAGCAGAATCGCGCTCGCCCCCTGGAGCCGCCACGGCGCCCGCTCGAGTCCCAAGACCGCCTGCACCGCCCGCGCCGCGAACCCGGACTCCCCATATAGGAAGAGGAATGCGATCACTCCCACGAACGGCGGCAGCACCGCCGGCAGCGCGATGAGCGAGCCCAGCGTCTTCCGGCCGGGGAACTCGAGCCACTCGAAGAGGAAGGCGAGGGGAACGCCCACGGCCGCAGCGAGGGCGACGCTCGCCAGCGAGATCCAGACGCTCGCCCACAACGCGCCCCATTCCCCCGGACGCGAAACGAACGCACCGACCGCGTCGCTCTTGGCGGCCTCCGCCACGACGACGAGCATCGGGTACAGCGCGAGCCAGGCGAGGAGTAGCGTGAGCGCCACCCGCGGCGCGAGCGCGCGACCCGGCGGGCTCACTCGCGCCCCTCCGCGAACGTCATGACCGTTCCCGCCTGGAGATACACGCGGTCGCCCATGCGCGCGGCGGCCGGATCGCCCAACACCTCGAGCCGGTCGCCGTGCTCGGTCTCGACCTGGTAGAACGCCGCGGCGCCGGTGTAGCGCCGCTCGCGGACGAGGCCGGGGAGTCCGCCGTCCGCGAAGCGCAGCTGCTCGGGCCGGACCACCAGCACCCGCCCGTCGCTCCCGCCCAACGCGCGGGCCGTCGCACCCCGCAGCACGTTCGCCCGACCGACGAAGGTGGCCACGAAGAGGGACGCGGGGCGCTCGTACAGGTCGTCGGGCGTCCCCACCTGGTCGAGCCGGCCCCGGCTGAGCACGGCCACGCGATCGCCCAAGTCGAACGCCTCCTCCTGCTCGTGGGTCACGAACAGGGTCGTGATCCCCACCCGCTTGATCAGCGCGTGGAGCTCGCGCCGCGTGCGCTCGCGGAGACTCGGGTCGAGGTTGGAAAGCGGCTCGTCGAGCAACAGCACCCGCGGCTCGGGGGCGAGGGCGCGCGCCAGCGCGACCCGCTGCTGCTGCCCGCCCGACAGTTCGTGCGGCTTGCGCCGCTCGAACCCGGCGAGGTCGACCAGTTCCAGCGACGCCGCGATCTTGCGGTCGCGGCCCTCCCGGTCGAGCCGGTCCAGCCCGAAGCCCACGTTATCGCCGACGTCCAGGTGCGGGAACAGCGCGTAGTGCTGGAACACCATCCCGCAGCGCCGCCGCGCGGGCGGCAGCGCCGTCACGTCCTCGCCCGCGATCGCGAGGCGTCCCGCGTCCGGCAGCTCGAACCCGGCGAGCAGGCGCAGCACGGTCGTCTTGCCGCTCCCCGACGGCCCGAGCAGCGCCACGATCTCACCGCGCGCGATCTCGAGCGACACGGGGCCGATCGTCACCGTGTGCGACCACTGCTTCCGCACGCCGTCGAGCGACACAAAGGCCGTCACGGGCCCTTCCCCTTCGCCCCGTCCCCTTTCCCCCGAACGTGCTCGTCCCAGTAGCGCATCCAGTCCGGGCCCCGTTCTGCGAGCACGTCCCAGTCCACGTCGGCGACCTTCATCGCCTGCCGGACCGCGCGCGCCCAGGGCGGCAGCGAGTCCACGGGGAGGTCGAGCCGCGCAGGGAGGCGGTACGCCTCGCGCGTGGCGAGCAGTTGGGCCTCCACACTGCCCACGTACTCGACGAACGCCTGTGCCAGCGCGCGGTGGCGGGCGCCCCGCACTACGCCGATTGCGTCCTCGATCACCGGCGTGCCGCTCCTCGGGAAGACGTAGCCGAGCCGCAACCCGTCGCGGCGGTTCAACAGAATGTCCGGCAGATCCCAGATCGTGACGAGTCCTTCTTGCCGCACGATCTTCTGGTCGAGCAGCGGGCCGTTCAGCACGTATTCCTTGGTCTGCGCATCCAAGCGGCGCAGCCAGCGAAAGCCGGCGGCGGTATCGCCCGTCTGCCTCATGGCGCGCTCGATGATCATTCCCCACACGGCGCGCATCGTGCCCGAGGCCAGCGGGTCGCGGATCAGGATCTTCCCCTTCCAGCGGGGATCGAGCAGGTCGTCCCAGTCGTGCGGCGCCTGTTCGGGCTGCACCGCCTGCTCCGCGTACACGATGACCGCCGGCGTCTCGTACGCGGCGAAGTAGCGATCCCCCGGGCCGCGCCCGTGCGGCTCGATGGCAGTGCTCCAGCCCGGCCGGAACGGCTCGAGCAGGGAGTCGTGGGCCGCGCGCGCGAAGATGGTCGCCGGTCCGCCGAACCATACGTCCCCCTGCGGGTTCGCGCGCTCGGAGCCAAGCCGGTCGTAGACTTCCTGCGAGCCCATGTCGAGCCAGCGCACGTCGACGTCGGGGTGGAGCAGCTCGAAGCGGCGCTCGAGCAGGGTGAGGAGATCGCGACCGTGGGGGCTGTAAACCACTAACGGCGTTCTGCCGTCGCTGTGGCAGCCCAGGAGCAGCCCGAGCAGCGCCACTGTGACGAGCCATTGCGGATTGCGGATTGCGGATTGCGGAATGAAAGAGGAAGGTCCGATCGCTGATGCCAAGCGCCGAGCGCGATGCTCGCGCGGGCCAATCCGCAATCCGCAATCCGCAATCCGCATTCTATTTCTTACCGAGCGCCAACAGGTTCGCGAACAGCCGATACGCGCCGGGGACGCCCGCGGGGAGTTGCCGGAAGAAGCTCAACCCGGTGTACACGTACGTGCCTTTTCCGACGGGCGCCACGAGCAGGCCGCCCTGGAGCGGTGAGCCACCCGCATCGTGCGTCTCGAGGAGCGGCGTGTACGCGGCATCCCAGTCGTGCGCGAAGTAGAGTCCCCGCTCCTGCACCCAGCCCTGCCAGTCCTCCGGGGCGATTTCGTTGGGCACATGGAAGACGGGGCTGGTGGGGTCGAGCGGCGTGACGGGTGCCGTCTCGTCCGTCACACGATCGTGCGGCCGGGCGATGCCAAGCCGGTACGGCGCGAAGCCGCCGCTGACGAATGGATATTGCTGGTACTGCACGATCACGAGACCCCCCGCGCGGGTGTAATCGAGCAACCGGCCATTGCTCGCCACCAGCGAGGGGTCGGTTTCGTAGGCGCGGCTGCCGATCACGATCGCGTCGTAGTGCGACAGGTCGCCGCGCGCGAGCGTGTCCGGGCCGAGCAGCTCGATCGGCACGCCCACCGCCTGCAGCGCCTCGGGAACGCGGTCGGAGGCTCCCCGCACGTAGCCGACGCGGGCGAGCGCGGGAAGCGCAATCCGCGCCACGCGGATCTCCGCCGTCGATCGATGCACCACCGCGCGCGGCCGGATGTGCGGGTAATCGATGACCGCCAGCGCGCCCTCGCTCTTGCGGCCGGCGGCGACGGCGGCGGCGTGCAACGCCAACATGCCCGGACGCGGATTGGGCGGCGGCGCGAGTGAGATGGTGAGGCTCTTGGCCTCATCCTCTCGCTGAAAGGCCAGCTCGGTGGGCGCCGGTCCGGTCCACCCCGCCGGGGGCGTGACGACGACCTGGGCGGTGGCGGATCCGGCGCTCCGGTTGGTAACGGTGATCGTAAAATGACCCGCGGCACCGCTCGACGGCCGGCCATCGATCGGCCACACGACCAAGTCGGGCGTCACCGCCACGTCGAACGCCTGGGTGACGAAGATCGGACGTCGCACCTCGCCGATCTCCTGGTCGCGGTAGCGATAGACCACCTCGTGGCGCAGCGTGACGGGCGCGCCGGCGATCGTCAAGCGGAATGTGACGTCGACGGGGGGTGGCTCGAAGGGTAGCCCGCGCCAGGCGGCGGGGACCCCGGTCCAATCGTACAGCGCGCCGGCGAGCGGCCGCCGCAGGAAGTAGGGTTGCGAGCGGGGTGCGTCGGCCGCCACGCCGAGCGCGAAGCGGCGCGTCGCGACGCTGCCGGGAGGGACGGAGGAGGTCGCGGGGTCGAGGCGCTCGACGGTCCAGCCCGTCGGCGCGCTCACCTCCACGCCGTCGAGCGTGACCGCCGCGTCCCCCCCATTCCAGACGCTCGTCTCCACCTGCAGCCGCTCGCCCGGGGTGACGATGCCATCGTCCGTGGTGCCGTCGACCGCGACGCCGGCGGCGGCGGCGACGGCGCCGCGCAGCATGTCCTGCTGCTCGCCGTCGCCGTCGCCGAGCTCTCGCAGCGCCCGCGCGAGCAGCGGCACGATGGCGCCCGGATGAGAGGGGTTGAGCAAGGCCCGGGCCGAGTCGAGCAGCATCGCGTAGTGGGCCGCGCCGGGGAACATCGTATCGATTCCGGCGAAGACGCCGCTGCCTCCCCCATCCCCCGCCGCCCGTCCCCGGTCCCGCCACTCGACAAACGCCAGCCGAGCGAGGCTCGGCCCGGGCCGCTCGAGCTGCCCTTGATCCTGCGAACGGTGCTGGCTGCGGCCGGCCATCGCAATCTGGTGATACGACCGACCCACGACGGGGTCGAGCAACCCCGCGTCGAGACGGAGCGTGGCGGCTGCGGTATCGACGTAGAGGGAGCGGTACAACTTTACCGGCCCCCAGCTCGAGTCGCGTAGTATCTCGAACGCCTGGCGCGCCAGGACGCCGGCGAGCTGGTGGTGGCCGTGGCCGTCGCTGGGCGTGCCCGAGAACACGGACACGATGATCTGGGGTCGAAACCGCCGCACGACCTCGAGCACGTCCCGCAGCAGCGAGTCGCGGGGCCAGAAGCGCAGGGTCTCATCGATCGTCTTCGAGTAGCCGAAGTCGTACGCGCGTGCGAAGAACTGGCGGGCGCCGTCGATCCGCCGGGCGGCGAGCAGCTCCTCCGAGCGGATGACGCCGAGCTCGGGGCCGAGCTCGGGGCCGACCAGGTTCTGCCCCCCTTCGCCGCGGGTGAGCGACAGGTACGCCACCTGAGCGCCGAGCCCCCGGGCGAACAGGGCGACCAGATCCGAGTACTCGTCGTCGGGGTGGGCCCCGATCATCAGGATGCGCTTGTTGGCGCCGAGCTGCTTCAAGGCGCCGGCCAGCGCCGCGACGCCACCGGTACCGGGCGGGGCGAACTGTCCCGCGGCCGAACCGGCGGCGCCGATGACCAAGGCGAGGCTAGCCGTGAGCGTGCGCCGCACTAAGGCGAAAGATAAACGACGCCACCCTTCATCACGAAGCGCACACGCTGGAGCTCGGTGATGTCCTTGAGCGGGTCGGCGGAGACGGCGACCAGATCCGCGTACATCCCGGGGGCGACCGCGCCGAGCTCTGGCTGGCCCAGCAGCTCGGCGGCCAACGACGTGCCCGATTTGATGGCCGCAAGCGGGCTCATGCCGTATTGCACGTAGTATTCGAATTCCTTCGCCTGATTCAGCTCGGTCCAGGGAAACCCGCCCACGTCCGTGCCCAGCACGATCTTGACGCCTTGCTTGAGCGCGTGGGCCATCGCCTGGCGCTGGTGCTCGACCATCGGACCCCACGGCCCGCCGCGCGGCCCCGCGACGTAGCGCCCCACGGTGACCGTCGGCACCCAGTAGACTCCGCGCGCCGCGAGCACGTCCGCGAGCGAGTCCGTCATGCCATCGCCGTGCTCGATCGTGTTGACGCCGGCGCGCAGTGCGGCGGCGATCCCGTCCGAGCCGATGGCGTGCGCGGCGACTTTCCTGCCCAGCCGGTGGGCCTCGTCGACGATCGCCTTCGCCTCTTCGTCGGTGAAGTTCACCCAGCTGTGCAGCACGCTATCGGCCGTGAAGTAGTAACGCCGATCGGAGTAGTACTTGATCCAGTCGGCGCCGTGCGCCACCTGCTCGCGCACCGCGCGGCGCGCGCCGTCCACGCCGTCGACGGGCTCGACGCCGTGTGGCAGCTCGAGCTCCCAGTTGGACGACACGATCGGGTACATCCCGGTCGGGGCCATGGCGCGCGTGGACGCGAAGATGCGCGGCCCCGGGATCTCCCCGTTGGTGATGGCCCGCTTGATGTCCACGTCGGCGTACATCGCGCCTTCGGTCTCCAAATCGCGCAGCGCCGTGAAGCCGTGCTCGAGCGCGAGGCGCGCGTTGCGCGCCCCGAGGATGGCGCGGTACGCGATCGACTGGTACAAGAGCTGCTGGTCGTACGACTCCGCCGTGGGATCGCCCTGGAGCAGCAGATGGGTGTGCGTGTCGATGAAGCCCGGGAGCACGGTGAACTGCGAGAGGTCGATCACCCGGGCGCCGCGCGCCTGTCCCTGCACCGGCGCGAGCGGTCCGACTGTCCTGATGCGCTCGCCCTCGACGACGATGCCGACGTTGCTTTGCGCCGCGTCGGAACGCCCGTCGATGAGTCGTCCCGCTTTGATGAGGACCGGGGCCGGGACGGGGGCGGCCCTCGGCGCTTGCGCCGACAGCGGCGTGGTGAGCGCCACCGTCAATGTCAGACCGAGCGGCGTGCGCATCGGGCATCTCCTGATGAAGGCGAGGCGAATCTCCCCCTAACCCGGGTGCTGTCAAGCCGCTTAAGTTAGGTTGGGAGGCAGCCATGACCACCGTCACGACCCCACCACGCAGCGTCAGCGCCGACGAGGCACGCGAGGTCGCCGAAGCGGCGCGCGAGCAGCACTGGGTCGCGCCCAGCTTCGTACGCGACCTGTTCCTCGGGCGTCTCCGCATGGCGTTGATCGATCCGTACCCCGAGCAGGACCCCGAGGAAGTTCGGCGCGCGCAGCCGTTCCTGGAGCAGCTGCAGCGCTTCCTGCGGGACCAGGTCGACTCCGACAAGATCGACCGCGAGGGCGAGATCCCCGACGCGGTGATCGAGGGGCTGCGGGCACTCGGCGCGTTCGGCATCAAGATCCCGCGCGAGTACGGCGGCCTCGGCCTGTCGCAACTGTCGTATATGAAGGCGATCGAGCTCGTGTCGTCGGTCGACGGCTCGGTGACGGCACTGCTCTCCGCGCACCAGTCGATCGGCGTGCCGCAGCCGCTCAAGATGTTCGGGTCCGACGCCCAGAAGAGGAAGTACTTCCCGCGCCTCGCCAAGGGGGCGATCTCGGCGTTCGCCCTCACCGAGCCGGGCGTGGGGTCGGACCCGGCGGCGATGGAGACGCTGGCCGTGCCGAGTCCGGACGGGCAGGCGTGGATCTTGAACGGCGAGAAGCTGTGGTGCACCAACGGGACCAAGGCCGAGCTGATGGTGGTGATGGCGCGGACGCCGTCCAAGGTCGTGAACGGCAAGGAAAAGCGGCAGATCACCGCGTTCATCATCGAGGCCGACTGGCCCGGCGTCGCCGTGGTGCACCGCTGCCACTTCATGGGCCTCAAGGCGATTTACAACGGGGTCATCCGCTTTACCAACGTCCGCGTCCCCAACGACAACGTCCTGTGGGGCGAGGGCAAAGGGCTGAAACTCGCGCTCACCACGCTGAACACCGGTCGCCTCACGCTCCCCATCTCGTCGGTGGCGGCCGGCAAGCGTTGCCTCGAGATCTCCCGGCAGTGGGCCAACGAGCGCGTCCAATGGGGTCGGGCCATCGGGAAACACGACGCGATCGCGCAGAAGATCGGGGCCATGGCCGCGAACACATTCGCGATGGAAGCGGTGGCGGAGCTGTGCGGCGCGATGGCGGACCGCGGCAGCTACGACATCCGGCTCGAAGCGGCGATTGCGAAGCTGTACAACTCCGAGGCCGGCTGGCGAATCATCGACGAGACGGTGCAGATCCGCGGCGGCCGCGGCTACGAGACCGCGGACTCGCTACGGGCGCGGGGCGAGAAGCCCGTGCCGGTCGAGCGCATCATGCGCGACTTCCGCATCAACCTGATCTTCGAGGGATCAAGCGAGATCATGCATCTGTTCATCGCCCGCGAGGCGGTGGACAA
>Ga0137399_10000099_pt1 | contig 30214 bp, 30 predicted proteins | sample czorhiz316metaG_FD_104810 | JGI IMG/M metagenome (GOLD analysis project Ga0137399, IMG submission 104810) | Vadose zone soil microbial communities from Angelo Coast Range Reserve, California, USA - czorhiz3.16 metaG | ecosystem: Environmental > Terrestrial > Soil > Vadose zone | place: USA...
CGCACGAGGATCAGGGCGTTCTCGATCGCGTGCGACAGCTGAAAGTCCGTCACGTCCAGCTCCATTCGACCCGCCTCGATCTTCGAGAGGTCGAGGATGTCGTTGATCAGGGACAAGAGGTGACGGCCCGAGTCGAGGATGTCACGGAGGTACTCTTCCTGTTTGTCGTTCAGCTCGCCGAACATCCGCTCCAGCAGGATGTCCGCAAATCCGATGACGGCGTTGAGCGGGGTGCGGAGCTCGTGAGACATATTCGTCAGGAACTCGGACTTGTGCCGGCTGGCGACCTCGAGCTGGGCGCTCTTGTCGCCGAGCTCTCGCACCAGCCGCTCGTTCTGCACGAGCGCTTCGGTCAGCTCGCGGTTGCGCGCGCCGACCTCCTGCTCCCGGGCGCGGGCCTCGGCGTAGAGTCGCGCCTCTTCGAGCGCCGTCGCGAGCTGCTGGCAGAGCAGGTTGAACAGCTCGACGTGCACGGGCGTGATCGGACGTCGGGTCGTCTTGTTGTCGGCGCTGGCCACCCCGATCACCCTGTCGCCTGCGAGCAGCGGCGCGACGATGAAGCGGCGGCTCCGCATGTATGGGCGCTCGAGATATTCGCGGTTGGCGAGCGGGACGCGCTTCAGGTCATCGTCGTTGAGCACCGCGATCGGGCGGCGCGTCTTGAACGCATGGTAGAGCGGTCCGGCGGCCGGCGAGAGCGGCAGGCTCTCGAACATCTCGACGCCGACCGCGCTGGTCACGTCGAAGGTCCGGAGGTCGGGCGAGGCCAGCGCGACATAGAAGCGATCGAAGCCGAGGGCCTCCTGGACGCCCTGCTCGAAGGCGCGCAGACGGTCCTCGCGCTCCCATGACGTCTGCATGGAGCTGGTGACGCGGTAGAGTCGATCGAGCACCGCGCGCGCGGCCTCGGCATCCTGGAACATCAGCCGATAGCGCTCCTCGCTCTCGCGGAGCGCTTCCTCAGCGCGCTTGCGCTCGGTGATATCGCGGTACACACCCTGGAACCCGACGGGAGTGCCGTGCGCGGTGCGAATGATCCGCGTTCGACCCTCGAGCTGGACGACGTGACCGTCCTTGCACAGGGCGGCGACCTCGAAGATCGACGGCAGCTTTTCGCCGTCCAGCGCCCGGCGCGTGCGGTCGGCCATCCGCTCCCGGTCCACCGGCGCAACGAGCGTCTGCCAGTTTTCACCCATGAGTTCGTCCGTCGTCCAACCGGTGAGCTTCGCGTAGGCGCGATTCACGCTCGTGACCGTGCCATCCAGGGTGAACGTCAGGATCGAGTCGCTGGCGTTGTCGAAGAGGCTCCGATACCGCTCCTCGCTGTCCCGGAGGGCCTCCTCCGCGAGCCGGCGCTCGGTGATGTCCCGGTAGACGCCCTCGTGGCCGACGGGTCGGCCCCGCGCGTCGCGGAGCAGCCGCGCCCAGCCCTCGAGGGGCACGACGCTCCCGTCACGCCTGATCGCCTCGAGTCCGAAGATCTTTGGCAGCTTCTCTCCGGCAAGCACCCGGCGCATGCGCTCCTCACCGAGCGCGAACGATCCGGGCGTGATCAGCTCACGGATGTTGCGGCCGATCAGCGCCTCCCGCGGCCACCGGAGCGTCTCCTCCGTCGCGCGGTTGACGCGGATGATCGAGCCGTCCAGGGTGGCGGCGATGATGAGGTCGCTCGCGTGCTCGAACAGGGCCCGCAACCGCCCCTCGCTTTCGCGCAGGCTTGCCTCGGTCCGCCGGCTCCGCGCGTGCCCACGCTCGAGGGCTTTGACGCGCCGGCGCAGCGCCTCGACCTGCGTCGCGAGCTCCGTTCGGGTCATCCGCAGATACCGGTCACCGTTGACGTCTCCTTGGGGGCAGAACCGGGGATGCTCAGGCTCGTGCGACGAGGGTAGCGCCGAGCTTCTGGAACGTCAACGAGGGCGTGGACGAATGGAAGGCCATCTCCACCTCCAACGGGGCGGGGTCCGCGTCACCTCACATCAACGGGGCCACGCTCGCCGCTCACTCGCGGCGGCCGGTGAAGCGCAGGAGCATCAGGAAGAGGTTGATGAAGTCCAGGTAGAGGGAGAGCGCGCCGACGATGGCGTAGGCCCCCGCCTGCCCCTCCGGCAGCGCCAACGCCATCTGCTTGAGCCGCTGCGCATCCCACGCCGTGAGGCCGGTGAAGACGATCACGCCCACCACCGAGATCAGGAACTGCAGGGCGTCGTTGTGCCAGAACATCCCCACGATCGAAGCCAGGACGAGCCCCACGAGGCCCATCATGAAGAACTGCCCGGCGCCGGCCAGGCTCCTCTTCGTCGTCGAGCCGAAGAGGGCGAGTGAGCCGAACATGCCGGCCGTCACCACGAACGTCGTCGTCACCGACTCGCCGGTGTAGGCGAGCAGGACGACCGACAGGGTGATGCCGTTCAGCGCCGAGTAGAGGGCGAAGAGGCCGGCCGCCACGCCGGGGGCCATGCGGGCCGCGCGGGCGGAAAGATAGAAGACCAGCCCCAGCTCCGCGATCACGAGACCGAAGAATACGAGACGGTTGCCCACCAGCACGCGAAGGAGCTCCGGCGAGCCGGTCACCAAGAACGCGACGGCCGCGGTGAGGCCCAGGCCGATCGCCATCCAGCTGTAGACCTTCCAGAGGAAGGCCGAGATTCGCTCCGCCGCCTGTACGGGCGTCGTTGTCCAAGCGTCCATGTGTGTTCTCCTTCGCCCCTATTGTACCGCTCCGCTGCGGATCGAGGGCTCGATGGCCCACCCAACAAGATCGCCGAGAGTGGGCCGCACCCGCCGCGCGGCGCCGAGCGGCGTGTCTAGCCGCCATCAGCCGGCAAGCGATTCGATGGCGCGCACCTCGTCGGCGGAGAGAGCCAGGTCGCGGCTGGCCAGGTCCTGCTTCATGTGCTCAGCGTCGGACGTGCCGGTCAGCGGTAGCATCCCGACCGCTTGCGCGAAACGGAACACGATCTGGGCCGGCGTGGCCTTGCCACGCGCGGCGATGCCGGCGACCAGTCGGTGGCGCAGCACCTCCGGGTTCGCGGTGAGCAGCGAGAACCCCTGGTAGACGATCTCTCGATTCAGGCAGAAGGATCGAACGTCGCGGTCCCAGCCGAGGCGCGCGAAGCACCGGTTCTGCACGAACGCCGGCGCCTCGGTGCCGGTCGCGGCCATCTGCTCAAGGTGCCGCAGGGAGACGTTGCTCACGCCGAGGAGCCGCGTGCGGCCGGCTTCGCGCTCCTTCACCATCGCCGCCCAAGCTTCGGCGTCGTCGTCGGTCCAGCCGTGACCGGAGGCGGGCCCGTGCAGCACGTAGCTGTCGACGTTGTCGGTCGCGAGATGCTCGAGCGAGCTGGCCAGCGACTGGGCGACCTGCGTGGCCAGGTCGGCCGCCGGGTCATAGGGCAGCCGGTGGTCCTGGCCGGGCTCGGAGGTGAACTTCGTCTGCAGAAAGACGTCCGCGCGCGTGACCACGCCCGCGCGGTAGGCGGCGGCGAGCCCCTGACCGACTCCGGCCTCGAAGTAATGGCGCCGCTGGTTGGCGGTGTCGATGCCGCGGAAGCCCATCCGCAGCGCGAGCTCGGTCAGGGCCTGGGTGCGGTCTTCCTTCCAGGCCGTGCCGTAGAGAAAATCGGGAATGGATGCGGGATCGTGCGCCGGCAAGGCTCGGGGGGCTAGCCCTTGTGCTGGGCAGCGGCGCGCTTGCGCAGCTCGTCCATCGACAGGTCTTCCTTGTGCGTCGACACGTGCCACACATGGCCGTACGGATCGGCCACGGTGCCCAACCGGTCGCCGTAGAACTGGTCCTGCACCGGCCGGACGAGTTTCGCGCCGGCGGCGACGGCCCGGCTGACGACTGCGTCCACGTTCGCCACGTACATGTGGAGATGGACCGGGCTACCGCCGATCGAGGGCGGACTGCGAAAGTCCATCTCCGGGAATTCGTCGGCGAGCATGATGCGGGAGTCGCCGAGCTGCAGCTCGGCGTGCCCGACCCGGCCATCGGGCTGCGCCAAGCGCATCACTTCCGTCGCGCCGAAGGCCTTCTTATAGAAGTCGATGGCGTCGGCTGCCCCCTTGATGCTCAGGTACGGCGTAATCGTGTGGTAACCGTCCGGGATCGGCTTGACCTGCGCAGGCATGAGTCCCCCTCTCACCGTGTGCTCGGATCCCCCTCGCGATGGACCCGACCTTAACGAGTCGCCGGCGAGGCGTCAAGGCGATGCACCCTCCGTGGAGGGATCGCGGCGCCGGAGCTCAGAAGCCAACGGGGAGCGCTTTCAATCCTCGCAGTGTGAGGCTCTGGCGATACTCCGGCCTGTCCGTGGCCAGCGCGAGCTTCGGGAGCCGCTGCACGAGCGTGTTGATGGCGATCTGGCCCTCCACGCGCGCCAGCGGGGCGCCGAGGCAGAAGTGGATGCCCCAGCCGAAGGCGATGTGGCGGTTGTCGGCGCGCGTGATGTCGAGGCGGTCGGGGTCGGGAAACTGGGCGGGATCCCGGTCGGCGGCGCCGATGAACGGCATCACCAGCTCGCCCTTGCGGATCGTCCGGCCGCCGAGCGTGACGTCCTCGCTCGGGACGCGCGCCGTGCGCTGCACCGGGCCGTCGTAGCGCAGCAGCTCCTCCGTCGCGCTCGCGATGAGCCCCGGATTCTCGCGCAGCCGGCGGAGCTCCGCGGGATGGCGCAGGAGCGCCAGCGTGCCGTTGCCGATCAGGTTGACCGTGGTCTCGTGCCCGGCGACGAGCAGCAGGATGCACGTGGCGAGCAGCTCGTCCTCGCTCAGCGTGTCGCCCGCCTCCTCGGCGGCGATGAGACCCGAGAGCATGTCGTCGCGTGGCGAGGCACGGCGCTCGGCGATGAGGCCGCGAAAGTAGTCGGCGAGGGCGCGGCGGCCGGCGAGGCTCCTCTGGGCCACTTCCGAGTCCGGCGGAAGCAGGATGGCGTCGAGCCCGCGCGCGATATCCAGTCCCCACGCCTTGAAGCGCTCGTGGTCCTCGACGGGGACGCCGAGCATCTCGCAGATGACCGTCACGGGCAGCGGATACGCGAACTCCTCGATCAGATCCATCGACCCCTTGCCCTCGACTCGCGCGAGCAGGCCGTCGACGATCTGCTGGATGTGCGCCCTGAGCCTCTCCACCACGCGCGGCGTGAACGCCTTGCTGACGAGGCCGCGCAGGCGCGTGTGGTCCGGCGGGTCGCGGTCGAGCATCGACAGCCCGATGCCTGCCGGCACCGGCACGCCGAAGCGCGCCGCCACGAACGTGGCGATGGGCTCCTTGACGAATCGCTGGTCGCGCAGCACCGTCACCACGTCCTCGTACCGGGTGAGCACCCAGAACCCGAGGGGGTTGTGGTGGACGGGATCCCCGCTGCGCAGGCGACGGTACGTCGGATAGGGATCCGCGAGGAACTCCGGATCCATCGGGTTGAAGGGCATGGCGCTCATCGGTCGGCCCTAGCCGAGGAACCCCTTGGTGGCGGCCGCGAACGCCTCGGGTTGCTCATAGGGCAGCATGTGGCCGGCCCGGTCGATGACGCTGACCCGAGCGTGTGGGATGAGCTCCTTCCAGCGTTGGGCGTATGCGGGCACGATGAACGCGTCGCTCGAGCCCCAGAGCACGAGCGTCTCGGCTGTGAGTCGGTAGAGGCGTTTGGAGAGGCGACGGTTGGGCACCGGGAACAAGAGCTTGCCGGCCATACCGAGGCGTCGCGCGTTACCGATATAGAATTCCCGCAACGCTTCCACGTTGCCGAAGTCCACACCGCCGGTCAGCCGGGCTGTCCCGGCCTCGGGGTCGTGGAAGAGAAGCTTCGGGAAATCGAAGGGCAGCAGCGTGAAGATGTCCGGGATCGGATGCTCGTCCAGCCAGAGACCGGCGGCATCCACGAGCACGAGCTTGCCGAGGCTGCCCGGGGCGAGACACGCCATCTCCGCGCACACCATGCCACCCATCGAGTGTCCGATCAGGTGCGGACGCTGGAGCCCGAGTGTCTCGACGACGTCCCAACCGTGCAGGGTGAAGTCGAGCATGTCCTCGAGGAGCTCCTCACCGGTCGACTCGCCATAGCCCGGGAGCTCCGGCGCGTACACGCTGTAGTGCCTTGCGAGCAGGTCGAGGAAGGGATTGTCGGCGAAGAGGCCGCCGGCCCCGTGGAAGAACACGAGCGGCGCCCCGCTTCCGCCTTCGAGCACGCCGCAGCGGGCGCCGCGCTTGGTCTCGATCATCCGCGTCTTCATCGGCGCGTCTCCGACGGGACGGGCTTCTCCACCCCGGGCCGCGTCTCCTCGGGCCGGAGCCGATCGTCCAGGGGATGACACCACCAGCGTTCGTCATGCTTCCACTCGGGCCAGACGTCGCGAAGCCGCGGCATCACCTTCTCGGCGAAGAGCTTGGTCGAGTGTCGCGTCTTCCAGTCGGGCATGTCGCCGTTGTGGAAGAGGCAGAAGAGGTGCCCGACGTGCAGCCCCTTGATGCACTCTTCGAGCTGCTGTCGCACGGTCTCGGGGCTCCCGGCGACGATGAAGCGCTCCTCCACGAGCTGCTTCCAGGTGAGGTTCTCGAAGATCTTCTGGGCCGCCTGCGTGAGCTGGGCCAGGGCGCCGTACTTGAGGGTGGCGATCGTGCGATAGCCCGCCGGGTCCGCGAAGGGCGGATACACGTGGAGGCATCGGTTGAAGAAGTAGAGGCAGTGCTCGGCGTAGAGCCGCTCCGCCTCCGCGTCGGTATCCGCGACGCAGATGATCTGGGCGAACGCGCCGCGGTAGGGCGACTCATCCTTGCCCCGCTTGGCCACGCGGTCCCAGTAGCCGTCCAGGAGCGCCTTGCCGCGCTTGTAGCCGAAGAACGACAGGTACGAGTAGTTGTAGTCGTAATCCAGGCAGAAGTCCCAGGTCTCGATCGACCCGCCGCCGGGAATGTAGATGGGCGGGTGCGGCTGCTGGATCGGCTTCGGCCAGCAGTTGACCCAGCGGAGCTGATTGTACTTGCCGTCGAAGGCGAACGGTTCACTCGCGGCCCACGCCTTCATGATGAGGTCGTGGGCTTCGCGGTACTTGTCCCGCGTGAGAGCGGGGATCTGGCCGTAGCAGAAGTTGGTGTCCATCGGCGTGCCGACCGGGAAGCCGGCGATGAGCCGGCCGCCACTCAGCACATCCAGCATGGCGAACTCCTCGGCCACCCGGATCGGCGGGTTGTAGAGCGCGATCGAGTTGCCGATGACGCAGATCGCCGCCCGTGATGTGCGACGGGTCAACCCCGCGGCGATGAGGTTGGGCGAGGGCATGAGACCGTACCCGTTCTGGTGGTGCTCGTTGACGCCGATTCCGTCGAAGCCCAGCGAGTCCGCGTACTCGAGCTGATCCATGTATTCGTGGTAGACGACGTGGCCTTTCTTCGGGTCGTAGAGCGCATTGGGGATGTCGACCCACACGGAGCGGTACTTCTCGCGGAAGTCCGGAGGCAGGTACGGCCATGGCATCAAGTTGAACCACGTGAATTTCATAGGGGCCTCCGTGCGCCGAGAGTAGCCGCGGGGTCTCGACCGGTCAAGGATGCGCAGATCGCACGCGGTCCGGGGATCCGACCCGGTCGAGGAGGCGGAAGAGCGCGAGCCCCAGGACGGTCGAGGCCATGACGAGCGCGGCGACGCGGATCGGTGCGGTGGGGCTGCCGGTGAAGTCGCGCACGGCGCCGGCGGCGAACTGCGTGACCGCGGTCGCGATGTAGAACACCGCGTAGTAGACGCCGAGGGCGGTCGCCAGGCGCTCGGGCGCCACCGCCTTGGGCAAGAGCGCCATCACCGCGCCCGGCGGCGCACCGATCGCAAGGCCGAGCAGGCAGAACGCCAGCAGCGGGTACGTGAGAACGGGCAGCAGCAGCGTGACGACTCCCGCGGCGACGCTGCCGGCGACGATGAGCAGATTCGGCCGGCCGAGGCGGTCGGCGAGCAGGCCACCGAGGGGCACGGAGAGAATCGTCACCCAGATCGCCAGGCTCACGATGAAGCCGGCCTGGCCGAGCGAGACGCCACGGGCCATCAGCATCCCGGGGCCGAACGCGATGACGGCGACGAGGCTCGCATTGAAACAACCCCAGGCGAAGCCGGCGCTCACCGCAAGCCCAGCGTCCCGCGTGGTGAGCCGAGCGCGGCGCTCCGCCGGCCCGGGTGCCCTGCCCGGAGCGCGTGGGGGTTCGCGGTATGCGAAGGCGATGAGCACCAGCCCGAGGGCGGCGGCGAGGGCCGTCGCCGCGATCGCCATCCGCCACGACGTGTCGGTGGCGAGACCGCCGAGCGTTGCGGCGGCGAGCCCGAGGCCGACCGGCCAGCTCGTGAGCATGACAGCCATCGCCGTCGACATCTCGCGCTCGGGGAACCAATCGGCGACCATCTTGGCGAGCAGGATGTTCATGAGCACGGCGCCGACGCCGCTCAGCAACCGCCCGGCCGCGGCGACGGCGAAGCCGTGGCTGGCGGCGGTCACGAGGCCGCCCACGACCATGAGCGCGAGGCTCCCCACCACCGTCCGGCGCTCGCCCAGGCGCTGGCCGAGCATCCCGCCCGGCAGCGCCAGGAAGGCGCCGGGCAGCATGTAGAGACCGATGAGCGAGCCGAGCTCCGCCCAGGTCAGCCCGAGCTCGGGGACGAGGAGCGGACCGACCGAGGCGACGGACTGGAACTGGTAGCCCATCGAGGTGCGCGTGACGAACACGATCGCCAGCGCCACCCACCGGTTGGCCATGTGCCGAGGATGATAGCGGACGGCGGCGCCTTCGGCCAGGCGGCCGCCGGTTGACATCCATGACCCCTCGGCTCAGAGTGTCCCCCACTGCAGGAGGGGGAGAATGAGCGCCGGACGCATCGACCGCCGCATGACGCGGCGTGATCTCCTCACGGCCGGGGGAGGGGCCCTGGCGGTAGCCGCGGTGGCCCCGCGCCTGGGTCCCGTCTCCGCCCAGGCTCAAACACCCAAGCGGGGCGGCACACTGCGCATGACGGTCCTGTCGGACCCGCTCCACTTCGATCCCCAACAGACGATTTCGTTCGTGACGATGGTTCCGCTCTCGTTCGCGTATAGCCGCCTCTTGAAAGTGAAGGCTGGCCCGTCGGTCAAGCCGATGACATACCCGGTCGAGCCCGACCTCGCCGAGTCGTGGGCCCAGCCCAACGACACGACCTACATCTTCAAGCTGAAGAAGGGCGTGCGCTGGCACCCCAAGCCGCCGGTGAACGGACGCGAGCTGACGGCGGAGGACGTCAAGTACACCTACGAGCGGTTCCTGACGATCACGGGCAACCCCAACAAGCCGGTGCTCGAGTACGTCGACAGGATCGATGCGGTCGACAAACACACCGTCAAGTTCACGCTCAAGGAGCCGAACGCCTGGTTCCTGGACCTGCTCGCCTCGACCTCGACCTGGATCATCGCCAGGGAGTGCGTGGAGAAGTTCGGCGACCTCAAGAAGGTCGAGTCGGTGGTCGGGACGGGGCCGTGGATGCTCGAGCGCTGGGAGCCGAACGTCAAGCTCGTCTACGTGCGCAACCCGAATTACTTCGTGTCCGGGCTGCCCTATGCCGACGGCGTCGAGTTGCTCATCGACAAGGATCCGTCCTCGCGCCTGGCCGCCTGGCTGAGCGGCAAGACCGACTTCGGCCCCGAGTACCAGCACGCGGTACGCTGGCTCGACGCGCCGGTGGCCAAGCAGCGGAAGCCCGGTCTGCAGACCGCCGAGTACACCTGGCTCACCAGCGGTTCCATCGGCTTCAAGCTCGGGAACCCGCCGTTCAACGACCTCCGGGTCAGGCGGGCGATGGCGCGCGCCAGCAACGTCGCCGAGGTGTTCGAGTCCTTGGCATTCTCGCAGGGTCACTGGACGCCCAACCCCGCGGTCCCCGCCGGGTTCGCCGACTGGTCGATTCCGATCGACCAGCTGGGGCCCGAGGGCCGGAAGCTGTACGAGTTCAGCACCCCCGAGGCCAGGCGCCTGCTGGCCGAGGCCGGCCACCCGAACGGATTCAAGACCACGGTGGAGGCGGCCGCGACGGTGTACGGGCCCGACTACGACGATTTCGTCCAGATCACGCTCAAGAACTGGAAGGCGGCAGGCATCGACGCCGACCTGAAGCTCAAGGAGTACGGGGCGTTCATCTCCAGCACCATCTTCGGGAAGTTCGACGGCATGTTCATCGGACTGCGCGGCGCTTGGGCCGACCCCGAGGCATACTTCTACCGCTGGTTCGTGCCCGGGCAGCCGCTCAACGTCTGGGGCGTGAACGATGCCAAGCTCACGGACATGATCAAGCTCCAGCGCCGGACCTTCGACGTCGCCAAGCGCAAGCAGATCGTGTTCGACATCCAGCGCTACCTCGCGGACCAGGCCCTCTTCGGAGCGGACGGATCGATCAGGATCCTCTCGGCCTGGGACGCGCACATCAAGAACTACATGCCGAACAACGGCTTCGACTACGGCGGGCGGCTGATGGCCGCCTGGATCGACAAGTAGGGAGAGCCCACGGGGCCGATCGGCGTCGGGTGCCGATCGGCGCCGGGTGCCGTCATGCGTCGCTACGTCCTCCGCCGCCTGCTGGTTGCCGTGCCGTCGCTGCTGATCGCCTCGCTCATCGTCTTCACGCTCCCACGCCTGATCCCCGGGGACGTCGTCCAGCTCATGCTGGAGGAGAAGGCGTACGGCAAGGACTTGGAGGATCTGCGCGCGAAGCTCGGGTTGAACCGCCCCATCCTCGTGCAGTACGTCGACTGGCTGGGCGCGATCGTGCACGGGAGCTTCGGCGAGTCGCTGTGGACCCGCCAGCCCGTCCTCGTCGAGTTGACGCGACGTCTGCCCGTGACGGCGGTGTTGGGCGTCATGGCGCTCGGCGTGGCGATCCTGATCGGCATCCCCGTCGGGGTCCTCGCCGCGGTTCGCCCGGACGGCGTGCTCGACTTCTTCGCTCGCAGCGCGGCGATTCTCGGCCTATCGATTCCGGCCTTCGTCACGGCGATCCTCGTGACCCTGCTCCCGGCAATCTGGTGGGGATGGACCCCGCGGACGCGGTTCGTCGAGTTCTCGACGGCTCCGGGCGCCTACGTCCTCCAGTTCATCCTGCCCGCGATTATTCTCGGCATCGCCTCGGGGGCCGGGATCATGCGGCTCACCCGGGGCATGCTGCTCGAGGTGCTGAGGCACGATTACGTGCGGACGGCCTGGGCGAAAGGCCTGCGCGAGCGGGTGGTGGTGCTCAAGCACGCCCTCAAGAACGCGGTGATCCCGGTGGTCACGGTCCTCGGCCTTCAGGTGGCGAGCATCGCCGGCGGCGCCGTGATCATCGAGTGGATCTTCGGGATCCCCGGCATGGGTCAGTTCCTCGTCGACGCCATCGTGCAGCGCGACTACCCGGTGATCCAGGGGATCAACCTGGTCATCGTCGTCATCATCGTCCTGACGAACCTGGCGGTGGACCTCGTCTACGGCGTGCTGGACCCGAGGATTCGCTACTGAGCGCGATGGCCAATTCGGTCCAGACCCTCCCGGTTCCGGAGACGCTGCCGCGGCCATGGCGGCTGCCCGCGCTGGTCACGCTGGTGCTCCGCTTCGTCCGCCGGAAGCCCCTGGGCGCCATCGGCGGCGGCATCGTCCTCGTCCTGCTGGTGCTGGCGCTCTTCGCCGATCGGATCGCGCCCCATCCGTACGACGTGTCGATTCGCGGCGCCCGGATGAAGCCGCCGAGTGTCCAGTTCTGGATGGGCACCGACAACCTCTCTCGCGACGTCTGGAGCCGGGTGGTGTACGGCGCGCGGATCTCCGTCACCGTCGGGTTCGCGACGGTCGCCGTGGCCACGGTGATGGCCACCGCCATCGGCGTCTCCAGCGCCTATCTCGGCGGGGTGTACGACATGGTGATCCAGCGCGTGGTCGACGCCTGGATGTCGTTCCCCGCGCTCGTCGTCGTCCTCTCGCTCATGGCAGCGCTCGGTCCGGGGCTCACGAACTTGATCCTGGCCCTGTCCATCCTCGGCGCGGCGAGCGCATCCAGGGTGATCCGAGGGGCGACGCTCTCCGTGATGGAGAACGCGTACGTGGAGGCCGCGCGCGCGCTGGGCGCGGGTCATCTCCGCATCGTGATGCTCTACGTGCTGCCCAACGTGATAACCACGATCCTCATCCTCGCGACCATCGGACTCGGCACGGTGATCCTTGCCGAGTCGGGCCTGTCGTTCCTCGGCTTCGGGATCCCGCCGCCGTACCCGTCCTGGGGCGGCATGCTGTCGGGCTCTGGACGCTCATTCATGTACTACGCGCCGTGGATGGCGCTCTTCCCGGCCGCGGCCATTTCGCTCGCGGTCTTCGGGTTCAACATGCTGGGCGACGCGCTTCGCGATGTGCTCGACCCGCGCCTACGCGGCGCCGCGGGTCTTCGCGGCTAGGCGTCCCTGCGGGAGGTTATCAATGACGATCCTGCTCGACCACGTCATCGTGCCCTCACACAACCGGTCCGAGGCGGCGAAGTTCCTGGCCGGCCTTCTGGGCGTGCCCTGGGAGGAGTCACGGGGCGACTTCACCCCGGTCTACGTCAACGAAACCCTGACCCTCGACTTCGCCGAGCGCGAACAGTTCGAGAGCCATCACTACTGCTTTCATGTCAGCGGCGACGAGTTCGACGCGATCTTCGGTCGCATCCGGGCGGCGAGCATCAGATACCGCAGCCGCCCCCACGGCGAGGACGATATGCAAGTCAACACACGCCTCGGCGGGAAGAACCTCTACTGGCAGGACGCGGACGGTCACCTCTGGGAGATCCTGACCGTCAGCTACGCCCGGGCCGATTCGCCGTCGCTGACCGCCACGCAGGCATGACGAGATGATCTCGGACGCTGATGCGGTCGTCGTCGGCGCCGGCGCGTTCGGGCTGAGCACGGCGTTTCATCTCGCCCGACTCGGGGTGCGGCGGGTCGCCCTCGTCGACCGTTTCGCCCCCGCATCGCAGACCTCACCGAGAGCCGCCGGGCTCTTCAAGCTCATTCAGGCCGACGAGACGCGCACGCGGCTCGCGAGCCTCAGCATCCAGAAGGTCACGCGCTTCAGGGAGGAGACGGGCGTCCCGCTCGAGATCGTCCGGTCGGGGAGCCTCATGGTCGCGCGCACCCCGGAGCACGCCGGGTTCGTCCGGGGCGAGGCGCGACAGTCGCAGGCCTGGGGAGTCGACGTCCGCCTCGTCGACGGCGTCGAGGCTCACCGCTTGATGCCGTTCCTCGAAGCACAGGGGCTCCTGGCTGCCTGCTACACGCCGGGCGACGTCTACGTCGAAGAGCCGTCGAGCCTGCTCGAAGCCTATCTGGAGGCGTGCCGCCGCCAGGGGGTCACCCTCGTTCCTGACACGCCCGTCACCGGTATCCAGGTGAACCGGGGCCACGTCGAGGGCGTGGTCACGCGCGGCGGCGAGATCAGGACGCCGATCGTCGTCGACGCCGCTGGTGCGTGGTCCCGCGCGGTCGCGGAACTGGCCGGCGTGCGAGCGCCGGTCGTCCCCGTCCGTCATCAGCTCTTCATCACGGAGCCCATCGCCGGGATGAGACCCGACTACCCGATCGTGCGTGTCGTGGACACGGCGGTCTACGTCCGACCCGCCCGCGGCGGTCTCATGCTGGGCGGGTTCGAGGCGGACCCGATGCCCGTCGACCCTCTGGTCCAGGGCTTCTCGGTCAACGACGTCCCGCTGGACATGGAGGTGCTCACGCGGCTCGCCGGGACGGTCACGCACCAGGTCCCCGCCATCCGGAAGACCGCGGTGCGGGAGCACCGCGGCGGCCTCTTCACCATGACCTCGGACGGGACATTCCTCGTCGGCCCCGCGCCCGAGGTGCGGGGGTTCTGGAGCGCGACTGGATGCAACGGCAGCGGGTTCTCCTTCTCGCCAGCGATCGGGCAAGTGCTTGCCGAGTGGATCACGACCGGGACGCCATCGATCGACCTGAGCGCCCTCCAGCCGGCGCGGTTTGCGGGCACGGCCCTGGATGATGAACGGCTGCGTGCGACTGCCGTCTGGCAGTACGCTCATTACTACGATCCCGCCCCCGCCTGACGAGGATCATTACCTCCAAGGGAATTGCGGGCGTCCGATGGTTCGGTGAGGCTACGCGCATGAGGAACTCACCCAACCACGGAGGTGCGACATGAGTGACGTCAAGACGACGGTCGACACGTACCTGGCGATGTGGAACGAGACGGACCCTGCGCGTCGGGCCAAGCACATCGAGCGTGCGTGGACGGGCGACGGCCACTACGTCGACCCGATGCTGGAGGCCGAGGGCCATGCCGGCCTCAGCGAGATGGTGACGGGCGTGCAGGCCCGGTTCCCCGGTCATCGCTTCCGCCGGGTCAGCGGCATCGACACCCACCACGACCAGGTCCGGTTCGCCTGGGAGCTCGTCGCTCCGGACGGCGCCGTCGTGGTCGGCGGCATCGACATCGGCGCCCTCGCGGCCGACGGGCGGCTGCGGCACATCGCGGGCTTCTTCGGCGCGCCTCCGGCGGAGGCCGCCGCATGACGGCCCGCGGCGCCGGGGCCGTTCTTCTCGCCCTGGGCGGCGCCGGCGCGTCATTCAGGGGCGTCAGACTCCTCGCCCGCGGCATCGTCGTGGCGGTGGGCGCGGCCGCCCTCGCCGGTGGGATGCTCTTCGGACAGGACTGGCTACTCGTCTTCGGCGCGGTCTTCCTCGCCGAGGAGCTCTACGAGACCGGCGTGATCGCGCTCATCCTGCGCGCGTCTCTGCGGCACTCGCGCGCGGCGCCATAGTATGCTGAGAGCCGGGCTCTCGGGCTCAGGAGCAGGCTGCCATGAACGTTCTGCGCCGGACCTTCCTCATCGGTGGGGCCTTCTTCGTCCTCACGCCCGGCCGCGGGCACGCGCAGTCGACCCTGGAGGACGAGCACCGCCCGATCATCGACGCGCCGACCCTGTCGGAAGACCCGGGCGCCGTGCCCCTCCAGATTTCGGTCAATCACCCCACGGAGGAAGATCACTTCATCCGGTCGATCGAGGTCAGACTCGACAGAGATCCGGTCCCGTTCAAGGGAAAGTTCCTCTTCACGCCCGCGAACGGGGGGGCCGCGGTCGCCTTCCAGATGCGGTCCGGGACCGGCGGCGCTCTGAAAGCCACGGCCGAGTGTTCGCGGCATGGCCGCTTCGTCTCGACGAAGGAGATCCGGGTCGCGGAAGGTGGGTGTGCCGGCCCGCCCGACGCCACGCGCGATCGTCTCGGCAATCCGCGGATCCGTGTGCCCGAACCGATCAGGGCCGGCGAGGTGATCCAGGTCCGTGTCAAGGTCGACCACAACTCATATACGGGACTGGTCCTGAAGAACGGAAAGTACGTTCGCGAGGCGCCAGAATTCTACGTGAAGCAGATGCTGGTCTCTTTCGACGATCGGCCGGTCAGCGAATTCCAGATGACCTCGGCCGTGAGCGCGAACCCGCTGATTCGCTTTCCGTTCAAGGTGACGCGCAGCGGCGCGCTTCGCGTGGTGTTCATCAACAGCGAGGGACAGCGCTGGGAGGCTTCCCAGATCCTTCGGCTCTGACCCCTAACTCTTCAGCTCTGTCTTCAGCTCGTCGATGAAGCGCCAGTCGACCCCTTGAGCGATGATCGTCTGGGGGCTCGACTTGATGATTCCAACCTCATGAAGTCGGATCGTGTGGAAGCGTACGGTGTCGCTCGGGCTGTATCCGCGCCACCGGTTGTACGGGATCTCCTTGAGCGCCTGGAGGGCGAAGTCGGGACGTGCTGCGTAACCCCGGGCGACGAGCGCCTTGGCGCCGCGGTCGGGATCGAAAGCGCAGATATCGATCGCCTTCAGGATGGCGCGCATCGCACGCTTGGTGGCCACGGGATACCTCCGAACGAACGCTGGATTTGCGGCCAGAAAACAGCAGAGGTACTGGGACCAGGGGCGATCGATCTTCGTGTCGAGCAGAACGCTCCCGATCCTCTTGGCCCGGAGCTCTTGCGGGTCCGGAGGGAACCCCATGAAGGCATCGACCATGCCCTGCGCGAAGAGCTCCATCCCCGACGACGCCGGCTGGATGAGGAAGTCGATGTCCTTGTGCGGATTCAACCCGATCCAGGCCGCGATGCTCGCGACGAAAGCCTTACGGCCTGGGTTGGCCACGGAGACGATCCGTCCCTTCAACTCACGGACGGTGCGGACGCTATTCGTTCCGAACAGCTCATAGCAACCGCCATGGACCCCGCCCAGAAGGACGATCGACGCCTCCGCATCGAGGTGGAGGAGGGCCGTGTGGATGTCCGTCACGGTGAGATCGATGTCGCCGCCGCTCAACGCCTTGAGGTTCGTCTGCGTGGGGCCGAGCTTGACGTACCGGACGTCGGTGAATCCCTCACCCCGGAGCAGCTCTTCCGCGAGATAGTAGGGAGCAAAACAGGCGATGGGGAACTCGAACAACTTGAGCGTCGTCGTCTCGGGAGGTGGGTCGGCGGCGACGATCCGAGGCCGTACTCCCAACCAACCTGCGCTTCCGACCAGCGCGAGCCCAGTCATGAGCTCTCGACGAGTGCAGTGCCTGCGGCTCATGCTCTGACTCCCCACCGATCAGCCGGCGCCGTCGGCCGCTCGGACCTACGATCCTGCCGCCCCCGGGCGGCCCCGAACATACTCGATTCATCGATGGCGCGCAATCGATGGTGCCGCCGGAGTGCCGTCGGCGCGATCCTCCTCGCCGAGGAGCTCTACGAGACGCGCGTGGTCGCGCTCGTTCTACCCGCGGGTCATGCGGGCGCCGCGGCGGCCAGGCGGCGCAGCGCCTCGTCGGTCCCCTCGTCGGCGGCGAAGAAGCACTCGATCCTGAGCTCGTGGAGCGTGATGTCGTAGGGCGTGCCGAGGCTGGCGAGGATGGTGAAGAAGCTGAAGCGCGCATCGCCACGCTGGAGCTCGATGGCGAGGAACGGAGCCGTGGACGCGTCGACGTCGAACGTCCGCCACTGACGAGGAACCTCGGGATAGGCGAGGAGCTCGTCGAGGAGGCGGCGGGTCTCGCCGTCGCCGGTGCGAAGCAGATCGCGGTGGAGCCACTGGATGAGCGCCGCCGCCGTGGGTTGCCAGTTGACGACCGCGGGCCGTAATCCCCGAGGATGAAACGTGAGCCGCATGGCATTGGGCGGCCCGGGTACCTCGGCCGCCTCGGGACCGAGGAGCAGGCCCAGGACTCGATCCATCGCCGCGTTCGTCGTGAGCACGTTCCAGTGTCTGTCGAGCACCATCGCCGGGTAGGGTTCCTGCTGGCGGAGCATGAAGCCCAGCGCCCGTCGCGCCTGCGCCATCCCCGGTGCGTCCAGCGCGGTCTCGCGATAGATCGGCGCATAGCCCGCAGCGGTGAGGAGCTCGTTCCGGCCGCGCAGCGGCACCTCGAGCACCTGGGAGAGGAGCAGGACCATGTCGCGGCTCGGCTGGGCACGGCCGGTCTCGAGGAAGCTCAGGTGGCGCGTCGAGATCTCGGCCTCCACGGCGAGGCCGAGCTGGCTCATCCGGCGCCGCTCGCGCCACTGCTTGAGGAGCGTGCCGAGGGGGCTCGCCGTCCCGCCCCCCGCCTGCCGTCTCGCACCCTGGCCCGTTTTCACGGCCGCCAATATACGCGGGCGCGGGCCGGGCGCCAATTACCTTCTAGGTAATCGATTCCCTGTCGGAGAACGTCACCAAGGGCAGTCAATAACGGGCCATCACGCCGCGCGCGAGCTCCTCGGCAAACCGCCATTTCTCGTCGACGCCGGTGGCGAACATCAATTCCTGAAGTCCCTGACGCTCGAGCTCCCGGATCTGCCCGATCAACTCGTCGGCCGTGCCGACGAGACAGGTCGCGCGGATCAGGTCGGCGTCGATCAGCTCGGCCTCGCCCGGATGCAGGAACGTGTAGTGGAACTCGTGCGTGCGGAAGTGCCGGTGCTCGGCGGCGGTCTCCTCGACGAGCGCGCAGTAGCGCTTCCACATGGGTCGGAGGAAGTCCGGAGGCTCCACACCGCGCTCGTGCACCTCGTCATAGAAGTAGTAGACGCTGGCCATGACGTTCGGCCCGACCGCCCGGACCACGCGCTCGGAGTCGACGGGCTCGCCCGGGTCGAGCAGCACGATGTTGGCGAGCGCGCAGTTGCGGAAGCCGTCGAGCGCGCGGCCGGCGCGCGCCGCGCCCCGGCGCACGTGGCCCAGGGCCTCGGCCACGGGAATGCCGCGCGGCGGGATGGCGAACACCAGGCCATCGCCGTACTCCCCGGCCAGCTCCATGGCGCGCGGTCCGAAGCCCGAGACGTACAGCGGAATCCGCGGCAGGAGGCTCATGTACTTCTCCTCGTGCATGAGCATCTTGATCGGCCGGGTGCCGCCGTCGAAGGTGTAGTCGACCACCTCGCCGTCCAGGAGCGCCCTCAGAACCCGGAGATACGCGCGGTACTCGGCGACTCGCATCGGCCGCTGCCCCATCGTCCGCAGGGCCGTGTTGCCGGTGCCGATGCCGAGATGCACCCGTCCGGGGGCCAGCCGGTTCAGCGTCGCCATCGCCGCGACGTGCACCGGCGGGATCCGCGTCCCGCAGATCGCGACGCCCGGACCGATTCGGAGCCGGGTCGTCTGTCTCGCGGCGAGCGCCAGCACCGCGTAGCAGTCGGAGAACAGCATCTGGCTGTCGGTGACCCACACGGAGTCGTAGCCCAGGGTCTCGGCGTGGTTGAAGAACCCGATCTCGTCGACGTTCGCCATGACACAGATGCCGAAGCGCATGCCGTTCCCCCTTCGTCGCCGGCCGCCTCACGCGGCCATCAGCCAGTCGAGGATCTTCGGATTTTCGTCGCGCGGATAGGTGTGGGACAGATCCTCGATCTCCCGATAGACGAGCCGGGCGCCGGCGGCCTCGAGCGCCTCACGCGCCCCCTGGGCGGTGGAGACGGGGAACATCCAGTCGAGCGCGCCGTGGACCAGGTAGATCGGCCGGCCGTGGGCGCGGGCGAGTCTTCCGCCCGCGAGCAGGAGGGGATGCAGCACACCGCAGGCGGGCGCCAAGTGGGTGAACGGCATGTCCTCGCGGAGCCCGCAGAGGAGCGCGTAGGTCGCGCCGTCCGACATCCCGGTCAGCAGAACGCGCGCGCGGTCGACCGGGTAGCGCAGGGCCACGGACGCCACCATCTCCCGCAGGGCGGCCGCGTCCACGTCCTCGCCCCCCATGATCGACCACGTGCGCTCGCGGGACGTGGGGGCGAGGAGGAGCGCGCCGCGCGAGCGCGTCTCCCGCAGCCAGCTCCAGAGGAAATCTCGACCGTGGCCGTGACCGCCGTGCAGCGCCACGACGAGCGGCATCGGCACGCGCCCGTCCCACGGCTCGGGGACGTAGAGGGAGAACCCGCCCCGCGCGTCACGCTCGTTCGAGGCGTGCAGCACGCCGACGCGGACGTCGTCGTCGCGCAGCGCCGCGGCGCGCAGCCGCGCGACGAGATCGTCGTCGTCCCGGCGCGCGGGCTCGAGGAACCAGCGACTCACCGGCTCGAAGACCGGCGCCAGCGGATAGAGCGCTTCCTGCACCCGGGCGAAGCGGCGGAGCGCCCGGAACAGGCCGATCGGCTCGCCCGGGCGACGCGCCGCCTCGACGAAGCCCGCGACGAGATCGAGGGTCAGGCGCGCCACCTCGACGAGCCGGTCCCGCATGAAATGGAGGTCGTCCGGCCACGCGAGCGCCTCGAGGGCGCGCAACGGCTCGGCCACGGCGTCGGTGCTGGGCGCGAGCGTCTCGGCGAGCCGTCCGGCGAGCGGCGGATACAGGTGCCGCTGCACCCACTCCACGCGCTCGAGCGTCCGAAGGAGCGGTGGCAAGAGCCCGCCGATCGCGTCGACCACGCCGGGTGACGGCGGCGCGGCGCTCACGAGCCCCTGGGGCTCAAGCCGCGTAGCGCTTCACGGCGTCTTCGTTCCAGGCGATGCCCGCGCCCGGGCGATCGGGAATTTGTGCGAACCCGTCCTTGACCCGGATCGGCTCCTGGATCACGGGCTCGGCCCAGTCCATGAACTCGAGCCAGTGGCACGTCGGCGTCACGCCGAGCAGATGGACGCTGAACTCCGGGAAGAGGTGGCTGGACATCTCGATGCCGTGGGCGTGGGCCAGCGCCGCCGCCCGCAGCCACCCGGTGACGCCTCCGATGCGCTGCACGTCGGGCATGACGAAGTCGAGCGACCGCGCGGCGATCGCCTTCGCCATCTCGAACGTGTCCACCAGGTTCTCGCCCGTCTGGATCGGCGTCGCCACCTCGGCCGCGATCCGAGCGTACCCCTCGTAGTCGTCGTGCCGGACCGGCTCTTCGATCCAGTAGAGGCCTTCGCGGTCCAGCGCGCGGCCGCGGAGGATGGCCTCGTTCACGGTCAGGCGCTGATTGAAGTCGCACATCAGCGTGACCCCATCGCCGATGCGCGTCTTCACGGCGCGCACGGCCGCCAGATCCTCGGCGCCGTCGTCGCGTCCGAGCCGCAGCTTCACTGCCCGGAAGCCCGCCGCGAGCAGCGCTTCGGCCTCGTCCGCGAGGCCGTCCACGGGCTGCACCCACAGCCCGGTGCTGTTGTAGGCGGCGATCGGCCTGACCACGCCGCCGAGGAGCGACACGAGCGGCACGCCGTGCGCCTGCGCCAGCGCGTCCCACGCGGCCATGTCGACGCCCGCCAGCGCCAGGCCCACGAGCCCCGGCGTGTCGAGCAGCGTGAGCCGCGCCCGCAGCTTGGCTTCGATCTCGAGCGGCGCCAGCGCGTCGCCCTTGATCATCTCCAGCATCGCCTGAAGGCAGCCGACGATGGGCCTGAGCGTCCACGACGCGAAGCCGAACACGTAGGAGCGGCCGGTGACGCCGCCGTCGGTCTCCAGGTCGATCAGCACCAGGGCGGCCGCCGGGATTCCGCCGCTCGCGCTCACCGGCGGGCGCTTGAACGGCACCAGCACCGGCCGCGCCCGGAGATTGCGGATCCTCAAATGCATCAGCGCTCGGCGGCCAGCTTCGTCGCGCCGCTGTTCGTGGGCAGGTGCTTGAGGTCTCCCAGCTCCTGGAGCGCGGCCTTCATCTCGGCCGGGATCGGCTGCGCGCTCAGGGTGCCGTCCTCGTTGATGCGCGCGTAGACGCGGGTGGCCTTGCCCTCGCTGACCGGCGCCCCGGTGACGGCGTTCTTCGCCTTGCAGTTCCAGTGCAGGGTGTGGGCGCCGATCTCGGCGAGGGTGATGGTGGTCACGATCCGGTCGCCGTATGCCGCCGGGCCGATGAAGCGAAAATGGATCTCGCCCATCACGAACGTCGTTCGGTCGTTCTTGATCATCTGCTCGATCGGGCAGCCGATGATGCGGAACAGCTCGTGCTCCGTGTCGTTGAACCAGGCGACGATCCGGGGATAGTAGACGAGTCCGAAGGGGTCCGATTCACCCCAGTTGACCGTGATCTCCTTCCAGTACATGGCCATGACGCTGTCCCTCCGTTCGTGCCGGGTCGCGGGCCCCTGGTATACGGGATGCGGCGAGGGACGTCAAGCCGGCCGCCGCTCAGTCCGTGAGCGAGCGGTAGAGCTCCACCTCGACGGCGCCCTCGGTGAGCCCTTCCTTCTCGCGGCGCTCGCGGAAGGCCGCGAGGTGCGGGGCCTTGCGGTGGGCGTCGAAGGCCGCGTCGTCCTTGTACTGCTCGTAGAAGATGAAGAGGTCGGGGTCCTTCGTCGACCGGTGCGGGCGATAGATGAGACAGCCCGGCTCGGCCCGACGCACCGCCGCCACCTGCTCCTTGAGGAGCGCCGCCAGCGCGTCGCCCTTCCCCTTCGCCGCGCGAACCTTCGCCACCACCGTCAGCACGTCTGCCATCGCTCGCCTCCTCGCCCGCGCTCGCGCGCGCGGCGTCGTGGTCGTTGAGTGTCTCCCCGGCCCTCTCGATATACGGGACGCACGATCCGTCCGTCAAGCCGAGGGTGCCGGGTCGCCGCCCAGGGCCGCTGGTCAACAAGGGCCCGAGGCGCTAAGGTCGTCCCGATGCACGCCGAGCTCCCATATGCCGACGGCACGATCACCGTCACGCTGCCGGCCGGCGCGAGGCGTCTCTCGAGCGAGCCGGAGCAGACGCCGCCTCCGCTCGCCGCCCTCGACGGCGCGGTCCGAACGGCGCTCGCGGCGCCCGTGGGGCTGCCGCGCATCCGCGAGCTCGTCAAGCCGGACGCGCGGGTCACGATCGCCTTCGACGACCACACCACGGGGTCGTTCGGTCCGATCCGTCCGGTGGCGATCAGGGCCGTGCTGGACGAGCTCGCCGCCGCGGGCGTGGCGCGCTCGCAAGTCCGGCTCGTGTGCGCGAACGCGCTGCACCGCATGTGCCGGCCGGCGGAGCTGGCGCGCCTGCTCGACCAGGAGCTGGTCCGCGAGTTCGGCCCGCGACTCGCCTGCCACGACGCGGAGGATCCCGACCAGATCGTCGACCTCGGCGTGACGGCCGAGCACGGCTACCCGGTGGAAGTGAGCCGTCTCGTCACCGACGCCGATCTCACCGTGTACGTCAACACGAACTACATCCGTGGCTTCACCGGCGGCTGGAAGTCCGTCTGCGTCGGGCTCTCGACGTGGAAGTCGATCCGCGTCACCCACAACCCCGACGGCATGTCGATGTCGCTCAACCGGAACCGCATGCACGCCGTCCTCGACGAGATGGGTCACCACCTCGAGCGGCGGCTCGGCCGGCGCATCTTCAAGCTCGACACCCTGCTGGCCGACCCCTTCCGGGCTTCGCACGTCTTCGCCGGCGGCGTCGACGAGACGCGCCGGGCCGCCCTGGAGATCCAGGCGCGACGCTTTCCGCCGCGGCGTCAGGCGGCGCCCGTCGACGTTCTCGTCTATGGAGTCCCGGACTCGAGCCCATACGCGATCTGGGCGTCGGTGAACCCGATCCTCACGCTGATCTCGATGGGCCTCGGCTATCTGGGCGGAATGATCGAGGCCGCGGGCAAGCCGGGCTGCACCGTCGTCATGGCGGCGGCGGCGCGCGACGCGTGGGACCGCGTCCACCACCCGTCGTATCCGGACGTCTGGGAACGAGTGCTCACCCGGACGCTCGATCCGTACGAGATCAGCGCCCGCTTCGAAGACGAGTTCGCGCGCCATGCCGCGCACATCGACGCTTACCGCCACCGCTTCGCCTTCCACCCGATCCACGGCATCCTCGCCACCCACCCGCTCAGACGCCTGCGCCACGTTGGCCGGGTGATCGTCGCGGCGCCGCGCGATCCCGACGTGCCGCGCCACCTCGGCTACGAGGTCGCGGCGAGCGTCGAGGAGGCCATCGCCCGCGCCCTCGCGCGCCACGGGCGCGACGCGAGCGTCGGCGTCGTCGAGCAGCCCGCGATGCCGACAGACCCGGAACGGGCGCTCCGCTAGCGAGGAGTCTCCCTCGCGTCTCGGTGCCGTGCCTCACTCGCGCGCGTGGCGGCGCACGAAGTCTTCGTCGACCGTGATCCCGAGCCCGGGCCGATCCGGGATCTCGAGCTGTCCGTCCACCACCGTGAACTTCTCGTGGACCAGCTCGTGCAGGAGCGGGTTCGCGCCGAGCGAGTATTCAAGGATGAACCCCGCGCTCTGGCTCGCCGCCAGGGTGACGCCGGCCGCGAAGGCGGGGGCGCCGGACCACAGGTGCGGCGCCAGGCGCAAGTTGTAGGCGGCAGCGATCGCGCCGATGCGCGCGCCCTCGGTGAGGCCGCCCGCGATCGCGAGGTCGGGCTGGAGCACGTCCGCGCCGCGCAGCTCGGCGATCTCGCGGAAGTCGTGCCGGGTGAACTCGCTCTCACCGGTCGCGATCGGCACCGCCGACGCACGGCGCACCTCCGCGAGGCCGGTCTTGTCGTCGGCCGTCACGGGCTCCTCGAGCCAGTAGAGGTCGCAGTCCTCGACCATCCGGCAGAACGCCTTCGCCTCCGACACCGTCCACGTACCGTGCGCGTCCGCCATCAGCTTCACGTCGGGCCCGAGCGCCTTCCGTGCGGCGCGTACCCGCGCCGCGGACCGATGCGGCTCGCCGTCCATCACGCCGACGCGCATCTTGACGGCGCGGAACCCGCCCTTCTCCACGTAGCCGAGCAGCTGCTCGCCGATGCGAGCCTCGTCGGCCCAGCCACCGGAGGCGTACGCGGGCATCCGCTCGGCGCGGCGCCCGCCGAGCAGGCGCCAGACGGGCGCGCCGAGCGACTTGCCCAGGAGGTCCCAGAGCGCGATGTCGACGCCGGCGATCGCCGAGACCGAGAGGCCCCGCCGCCCGAGCTGGGGCAGCACATGGCCGCGCTCGACCGCGTAGCCCTCGCGCGGCGTGTTGTACATCACGTCCCACAGTCGGCTCACGTCGCGCGGGTCCTGTCCGACGAGGAGCGGCCCGTAGTCGAGGTTGATGATGGCGGCGAGGCCGTGGGCCGACGCCGCGCTGCCGACGCCGGCCTTGGCCTCGCCCCAGCCAACGAGGCCGCCGTCCGTCTCGACCTTCACGATGACCGAGTCGAACGACGCGATGCGACCGAAGTCGCTCGTGTGCTGCCGCTCGTACGGGATCGGCACGTGGACCCAGGTGGCCAGGACGCTCGTGATCTTCATCGGCGCTCCGTCGTAACCCGGCGACGCAGGCCCTGTCAAGGACCCACGCGACGCGGATGCTGATACACTACCCGGCGGCAGCGGATCGTCGTGCGTGCCGCGATTGGAGGCCCCGCATGTCGAACGTGAGGAAATCCCTGCTCGCCGCGCTGGCCGGCAGCATCGTCGCCTCCGTCCAGCCCGCGCTCGCGCAGACCACGCTCACGATGTCCTCGTGGGTCTCGCCGCAGCACCACCTGACGAGCGTCGTGCTGCAAGGCTGGGCGACCGAGGTCGAGAAGGCCACGAACGGCCGCGTCAAGTTCCAGATGCTGCCGAAGCACCCCTCGGCGCCACCCGGGACCTTCGACGCCGTCCGAGACGGCCTCGTGGACCTTTCGTACGTCACCGCGAGCTATACGCCGGCAAGACACATCCTGCCGCTGATGCCGGAGCTGCCAGGCGCCGGCGACACCGCGCTCATCAACTCGGTCGCCTATTCGCGCATCCACTGGAAGTACTTCGACAAGGTCGGCGAGTACAAGGGCGTGAAGCTGCTGGGGGTGTTCACGCACGGCCCCGGTCAGATGTTCACCAAGCGGCTGATCGCCGGCATCAACGACGTCCAGGGCCTCAAGATCCGCACCGGCGGCGGCATCGCCGAGGCGGTGGCGAAGGCGCTCGGCGCGTCGGCGTTCGTGAAGCCCGCGCCCGAATCCTACGAGCTGCTGCAATCGGGCGTCGCCGACGGCGTGTTCTTCCCGCTGGAGTCGATCGTCTCCTTCAAGCTCGAGACCGTGCTGGAGCAGGCGACGCTGTTCCCGGGGGGGATGTACAGCTCGGCCTTCGGCTTCTTCATGAACGAGGAGAAGTGGAACAAGCTGCCGAAGCAGGACCAGGACGCGATCGCGAAGATCTCCGGCGAGCACATCGCGCGCCTCGCCGGCGCCTCCTGGGACGAGGCCGACAGGAAGGGGCTCGAGGCGTTGAAGAAGTCCGGCGTCAAGATCGTCGACGCCAACGCCGCCCTGGTCGCCGAGGTGAAGAAGCGCTCGGCCCCGATCATCGACGACTGGGTCATGAAGGCCGGCGCCAAGGGCGTGGACGCCGCGAAGATCCTCGCCGAGTTCCACGAGGAGCTGAAGAAGGTCGCCGCCGGCAAGTGAGCGCGCCCGAACACCGGTGGAAGCGGCACGCCGACATCCTCCTCGGCGCCGCCGCTTCCGCCATCCTCCTGGCCATGATGCTCATCACGGTCGTGGACGTGGTGGCGCGGTACGTCTTCAGTCGCCCGGTGCGGGGCGCGTTCGAGGTCACCGAGCTGATGCTGGTCGTGCTGATCTTCGCGGGGCTGCCCCTCGTGTCGTTCGCCGACGAGCACGCCGTCATGGACTTCATCGACCGCGTGCTCGAGCCGAGCGCGCAGCGCCTGCTCGATCGCGTCGTGCAGGCGGCGAACGCGGCCTTCATGTTCCTGCTCGCCTGGCTCGTCTGGGGCAAGGCCGACCGGATCTGGGCCTACCGCGACGCCACCGACGTGCTGCGCATCGTGTACGGCCCCTTCGTGTATTTCATGGCGGTGACGCTCGGGCTCGCCGGCCTCATCCACGCCTGGAAGGTCGTGGCCCACCGTTGATCGAAGGGCTGGTCGGCCTGGCCGTGATGATGCTGGTCTGCTGTCTGCGCGTGCCCATCTCGTTCGCGATGGCCATCGTCGGCATCGTCGGCTACGCCTACATGCGCGACTGGAACTGGGCGGTCGCGTTCGCCATGACGCAGACCAAGCTCTACGAGACGGGCCGCAACTACACGCTCTCGGTGGTGCCGTTGTTCATCCTCATGGGCAACTTCGTCACGCGCGCCGGCATGTCGCAGGAGCTCTTCCGCGCCGCCTACACCTTCATCGGCCATCTGCGCGGCGGGTTGGCCATGGCCACGGTCTGGGCCTCGGCCGGCTTCGGCGGCATCTGCGGCTCCTCGATCGCCACGGCGGCCACGTTTGCGAAGGTCGCCTACCCCTCGATGAAGCGGTTCGGCTACTCTGACCGGCTCGCCGCGGGCGTGGTCGCCGGCGGTGGCACTCTCGGCATCATGATCCCGCCGTCCACGATCATGGTGATCTACGGCGTCTTCACCGAGACGAACATCGGGAAGCTCTTCGCGGCCGGCGTCATCCCCGGCATCGTCGGCGCGATCCTCCTCTGCGGCGCCGTCCAGTACATGACCTGGCGCGACCCCGCCTCGGGCCCCCCGGGCGAGCGCTCCTCCTGGCGCGACCGCGCCCTCGCGCTCAAGGACGTCTGGGCGGTGGCGGCGCTCTTCTTTTTCGTGATGGGCGGCATCTACGTGGGCATGTTCACCGCGACGGAGGGCGCGGCGATGGGCGCCTTCGGCGCCATGGTCTTCGCGCTGTGGCGCCGCGCCCTGACGCGACGGACGTTCTATGCCGCGCTGCTCGAGAGCGCGCGCACCACGGCGATGCTGTTCATGATCCTGATCGGCGCGCTGATGTTCGCGGAGTTCATCAACATCACGACGATGCCGAACGACCTCAAGGCTTTCGTCTCGCGCTTCGCGCTGAGCCCCACGATGGTGGTGGCGGCGATCTGCGCGGTCTACGTGGTGCTCGGCACCGCCATGGAGGAGCTCTCGATGGTGCTGCTCACCCTGCCGGTCTTCTTCCCCGTGATCGTCCACCTGGGCTTCGACCCGGTCTGGTTCGGCATCATCATCGTGTGCGTCGTGGAGATCGGGCTGATCAGCCCGCCGGTCGGGATGAACATGTTCGTGCTCAGAACGCTGCTGCCCGAGGTGTCGACGGGCACGGTGTTCAGCGGCGTGCTCCCGTTCATGTGGGCCGACGTGGTGCGCCTGGCCCTCCTGGTCGCCTTTCCCTGGCTCTCGCTGTGGCTGCCCAGCATGATGCGGTGAGGGCGGACGGCTGCGACTCCGCGGCTCAGGTCACCGGGTCAGCAGCGGGTGACGTGCGCTGAGACGGCGAGCCAGGCGCCCCCGCGGCGCGCCCACACGTCCGTGTAGCGGCCGGCTCCGGGATGTCCGTCCGGTCGCGTATACGTGGTCCGCGCGTGGATGATCGCGACGTCGTTGAGGATGCGGACCCTGACGTCGTGGGTTTCGAGGTTCGAGATCCCGACCGGCCGCGCCGTTTGCCTGAGGAAGCCCGCCCGGTCGATGAGCGACCCGTCGGGATTGCTGCACAGGAAGTCGTCAGCCAGGATCTCGTCGAACCGGCGGACATCCGAGGTCTGGACCGACCGGATGTAGTCACGGTTGAGGTCCAGCAGGACGTCGAGGTCGGACCTGGACGCGAGCGTGGCCATGCGTTCGCCCTCCACCCGGGCTACTCGCCGCGGAGCTTTCGCAGCCGCCGCCGCAGCTCGGTCATGCGGTCGTTCATCTTTTCCGCGAGGCTGGAGGCCTTGGCCCGGCCCTTCTGCCTCGGCTGTCTCAGCCGCGCGGGCGGGTCGGCGTGACAGTAGGCGCACCCCTGCCTCAGGCCGTGCTTGCACTCGCTCATGAGTCACACTCTCCTTGCTGTCGGCACACTCTCATGCGGTGACCCAGCCATACCAGCGGTGGCTCGGGTCGGCCCCGTCCTCGAGATACGCCATCTTCATCCGGCTGAGATAGTCCTTGGGAATCTCGTTGCGCTGGGCGTTGACGTCGACGCCGAAGACCCGCGCGGCGTTCAGCCCGAAGATCTGCTCCTTCACCGTCCGGGTGAGCGGCGCGTATCCGTGCTTCTCGACCAGCGCCGCGGGAATCTCGAAGCGCCGAAACGCCTCGATCTGCCACTGCGGCGTCCCGTACCAGATCGAATCTGTTCCCCACAGCACGTGGTCGGCGCCGAAGGCGTCGACGAGCTGACCGAGCAGGTGGGCGCAGCCGGCGGGATCGGTCGTGACGAGCTGGCCGAAGGTGGAGCCGAGCTCCATGTAGATGTTCTTGAGACCCGGCGCCTTCTTCTTCATCTGGCAGAACTCGGTGGTCCAGGGCACCTCACCCGACGGCTTCGCCGCCGTGACGCCGAGCAGTCCGGAGTGGTACGCGAGAAAGTCGATGTCCGGGAAGTCCTTGGCCGCCTTGATCAGGTCGCGCGGATGGTTGTAGTCCGCGACGGGCCCGAGGGGCAGGCCTTTGTGTAGGCAGACGCGGCGTACCCCGAGCTTGCGGGCCCGCTCGAGCATCGGGTATGCGAGTTTCTCGTCGTCGACGAACCAGCCGCGATCGAATCCCTTGGGCGGGGCCCCGGTGTACCCCTTCCAGGCGTCGACCTTCAGGGTGGCCGCCTGGAGATCCATGAAGTCGAGATCGGCCGGGCCGAGCTGCGGCGTGATGAGCCCATGCGCGAGCATCCGGCGCGACTGGGTGATGCGGTTGATCTCGTCGCGGATGTGGGTCATCTCCTTCGGGGGCACCACCGCCTCCTGGGGATACGGCCCGGGCGGCGTGGAGATGAGCGCGATCGCCGTCTCGCTGTCGAGGAACACCTCCTTGACGAAGTTCTCCCACGAGAGATCGGCCAGGGTGCCGCGGTCGGAGGCGAGCTTGGGGTTCAGCCGGCGCGCCTGCCGGCGCAGCCCGAGCAGCCCCTGCTTGCTGACCGCGCCCTTGCGGCCGGCCTCCGCATCGGCGGGGTCGTACCCGGCGCCGACGTAGTGGACCTGCACGTCGAAGATGAAGAAGGGCGAGCCCGTGCGCTCCTGGAACGCCGCCGGATCGGCCGCCTCCACGGGGAGCACGTCGAAGAACCGGCCGAAGACCGCATTCATGGCGAGGAGCGACGTCGCCACGCCGCCACTCGTCCTCAGGAAGTCCCGGCGGTTCAGCCCGAGCCTGGGCGCGAGACGTCCCGCCGCCGCCAGGATCCGATCCTCCACGGCCCGCTGCGCGGTCGTCTGCGGTAACGGCGGGAACTCCTCGTTGGAGACGAGCCGCGTCGGGAGCGGCACCTCGGTGCGAAGCCCCCGGCGCATGCCGGGGCGGATGCTGAAGGCGCGGGAATTCGCGTTGGTCATGCTGGGCTCCTCGGGACGAGTGTACACTCCCCGGGGACGGCAAGACCCGTTCGGGGGAACCATGGACATCAGGCATCGCGTCATCGACACCAACGGCATCCGGATGCACATCGCCGAGGCGGGCGCCGGGCCGCTCGTCGTGCTGTGCCATGGCTTTCCGGAGTCCTGGTACTCGTGGCGCCATCAGCTCCTCGCGCTGGCGGAGGCCGGCTTCCACGCCGTCGCGCCCGACCAGCGCGGCTACGGGCGGACGGACAAACCGGAGGCGATCGAGCAGTACACGCTGCTCCATCTGGTCGGCGACATCGTCGGGCTGCTCGACGCCCTCGGCGCGCGGACCGCGGTCATCGCGGGCCACGACTGGGGTGCGCCGGTCGCGTGGCACGCGGCGCTGCTGCGGCCCGATCGGTTCCGCGGGGTGATCGGCCTCAGCGTGCCGTACTTTCCGCGCGGCTCGGCGCGCCCCACGACGGTGATGCCGCAGACGGCGGACGCGGTCTTCTACCAGCTCTACTTCCAGCAACCCGGTGTCGCGGAGGCCGAGCTCGAGCGCGATCCGCGCGACACCATCCG
>Ga0137399_10000102_pt1 | contig 29842 bp, 22 predicted proteins | sample czorhiz316metaG_FD_104810 | JGI IMG/M metagenome (GOLD analysis project Ga0137399, IMG submission 104810) | Vadose zone soil microbial communities from Angelo Coast Range Reserve, California, USA - czorhiz3.16 metaG | ecosystem: Environmental > Terrestrial > Soil > Vadose zone | place: USA...
CAGATTCGGAACCGGACCCACGAGATTAATCACATGGGGGCTGCCTGCGGCGTTGTCGGTAATAGTGACCGCGCCTGTCTGTGTCGCAGTTCCTGAGGGCGAGAACCCGATGCTGATCGTGCAACGCGCCGCTGCCGCCAGGCTAATTCCACAAGTGTTCGTCTGGGCGTAGTTCCCGCCTGCCGTGATGCCGCTGATGGACAGTGTGCCCGTCCCAGTGTTCGTCAGCGTCACCACCTGGGTTTTTACCGTGCTCAGGCTGTTGGGCGTGGCAAAAACCAAATTCGTCGCAGATAAAGCGACCGAAGGCGTAGACTGCGCGAACGTATTAAATGTGCACAAAAAGAAAAACGAAATAAGCTGCAATAGTCCCAAGGCTCGTCCAGGGACGAAATGAGTGAACGCAGTCGAGTTTATGATGCGGGTTTCAGTGTGCACGGGAGTCTCTCCATTACTATGAATAAAGAATTTATCTTGCAGTCCTGGACAATTTTTTGGGCAACAACTGCATCATCGAGGGGCACGGAATTGCGAGCCGCTTTCAACTGCCGTTCATCCTAATTATCTGGTGGGATTTTCGGATTTCAGCTTCTTAACCTTGTGGGGACAAAGTGGTCCAAGGCGTCCACGCGGATGCATTCGTTGTCCTGCAGTCTAATAATCTGGTGTTTCACTGTCCGGACCGATGAGCGTTACTTCTGGAGTCCTGAGCGTCCTGTGGCTAAAATGATTCTCTTGCCTGGTGACGCGCAGTCATAATCGTCCGGGTCCCATTCAGCCACTACCCTATATGAGGCTCAGTGGCTCTGTCCGCCTGTCCCTTTCGGCCCGAATAGCAGACGCAACATCCGGTTGGAAACGATTTTCCGTTTGAGGGCAAATGCAGCTGGCAACCATCGATAGGCCCCGGCCAGCTTCAGTCGAAATTCAAGTGGCCAGTCCGTTGGATCGACGCGCACACGGCCGACAACAAACTGGCCGGGATCCGTGAAGGCAAAAGCAGGCGCAGTAGTAAAGATCCGCTCGTAGCCTGCTTCGCGGCATAACTCGGTTAATCTTCGCGAAAAGCCGCCAAATGGAAAGCTGAACGTCAGTACCGGGCGATACAAGAACCCCTCGAGAGTCCTGCGGGATTGCATCAGTTCCGCGCGAGCTTCGCCCTCGCTGAGCAGGGGCAGCATAGGGTGTGTCACCGTGTGCGAACCAATGCTGATGAGTTCAGCTGGCAGCGAACGGAGCTGCTCAAGTGACATGACCTTCTCAGTGCGGCCTGCGGGACCAAATGCTTTGCCCAGGGCATCCGAGATGACGAAAACAGTGGCCGGAATATTCCGCTTTTTCAGTTCGGGTAGTGCCTGTTGGACAAGATTCTCGAAGGCATCATCGAAGGTGACTCCGACGTAATGAACACCTGGACGCAATCGAACCTCTTTACTGACGTCGATTGGCTCAGCAGAACGCGAAAGGATGTCCAGTTGCGCAGCAAAACGAGTGCGCTGGTCCGGAGTAACGGAGTGATAGTACAAAACAACGCATGCCCCAGGGTGTATTTTGCGCAACAAGCGGCCTAGCCATGTCTGCAAATTCGTAGCCGCGAACACTCCCACGCTGATGACACACTTGAGAAGCCGCACAAATGAGAGTTTGCTTGGATTTATCATGTTCTTTTAAGCGGGATCGCGCCTTCGTGCGCTTCCGTGGGCGAACTTCGGCGATCCGCTTCTTTCATCTGTTTTGTCCAAGTTTTTGCTGCAGATAACCGAAGAGCCTTTCAAAGGAAAGTAGCTCTTCCATATCCTGCACTTCTATTTCAATGCCAAATTCTTCTTCGATCATCGCAAAGAGCGTAACACTCGCGACGGAGTCCCAGCCTTCCACGTTGGACGATTGAGCTTTCGAAATCCGTTCCGATGAAAGCGACGGAAATATTGCGGAAAAGCACCTCGACAAGCGAACGTGCAGCTCATCCATTCGTGAGCTCCAAGACTTTATGAAAAGTCTCCACCCGGCGCTCCCGAAACAGGTTTCGAGAGAGCCTGCATTGAGCTGCAGGTGAGTCTCCTAGAATCTCTGCCAGGAATTCTTGAATTGGGCCATTCTTGGGCGTTGCTCCAAAGTCGAATACGATTTCTTCAATGCCATGCCGTTCAAACAGTTCCTCAATACAACGATGCTCAATGGCACGGCTGAAGGCACGGCAACTCATGACCCATACATTGACATGAAGCGCGTGCCCTTCTTTTCGGCCTGCCAGAACCGCAATTTTTCCGAGCGGGCCATACTTATCGCGATAGGAAGCCATCAATAGAAGCGTATCGGGTTGCCTGATATAGTTCAGCCACGACGCGTCGGCATATCTCTTACCATTCAGATTGAACTGGTTCGTTTTGTTTACGAGTTCGAGGGCTCGTGGATCGAGCGGGTCCTTTTGAGAATTAAGGGTGAGCTCCGCTTCCGCCTGTTTGAGAAAGTCGGCCGTTGTTTTCGCCTGTCTTCCGTCTTCATCTCCCAGCTCGTGAAATCGCCGAATGCTCTCTCGCCGGATGGCGTCTTCCCGGGAAACGGCATTTTTCCCGAAGAGATCGCGCAAGCGGTACAGGAGTTCATCGATGGCTTGCGGGTCTTCTTTGGGGAAGAGAATGCACTCCACCTGTGGATGAGCGACCTTTACTTCAGCCAGCTCCATCGGACTATCGTCCACGAAGACAATGGCATCGGCTCCGATATTCCAGGTCTTCAGAATCCGGCCAACGGATTCCGATTTAGGTCCCCAGTGTGCTTCCAGGGGGAAAATGCAACTGCCGGGCAGGACCAGATCTTTCCTCTGCAGGGCTTTGCGGACAAACCCTGGATCGTTCTTGCTGGCTACGCCAAGGAGGACCCCGGCTTCAGAGAGCGCGTGGAGCAATCGCTGGTAGACACCGTGCATATGACTGTAATGCTCGAGGTCCCACGAAACGCCATCGATGCCAACTTCACCGAGGATGCCGCTCCAAAGAGTATCGTCCAGGTCCGTAATTAAACCCCTCTTGGGAGTTGGTTGCCGAATAAGGCGGGCCACAATTTCCGCAATGGTCGAAGCATGGGGCAGCTTATAGGGAAATCCGGAAGCAAGTTCTGACTTCACGTCAAGCCGGCTATTGAGCGGCGAGAGACGTTCCAGCTGCTGCGAACTGACAATCCGGACATTTTGGAGCCGAACCGCGGACATATGCATGGACGATATGCATTCGCGCAGTTGAAGCTCGAACGCGCTTGCCTGCCATGCCGGCGTATAAGCAGCTGGAGGGAAGGGTAGCGTTGGAAAGCATACGACAACCGGAAAGTGCGCTGAACTCCTTGGCAGAAATTCATGAAATTGAGAAACCCGGGTCTTCGCCATTTGCAAAATGTCTTCTAACTCTCGCGGCGCCCAACTTCCCAGGTTACGCAAGCCGAGTCTCGGGTCGAGATCACTCCACTCCAGCTGTATGACGCCTGCATCGGTGTTGGCTTGCTCAAGACGCGTCAAATTACCCCAGAAATCTCCGTAGAGACCCGGGGTCAGTTTCACTTCCCGGTCGGGAAACAGAATCCGCAGCTGGGCAGCAAGAAAGGTTTGGAGATGGAGAGGCGTGAATCCAGAAACCAGAGACACTAGCAATGGCTGCCCCTGAGCAGGCTGCTCTCTACGAAGGATCTCCAAAGCTTCTATCAGTTTCATCGACTCACAAACCTCTTAGGAAACTACGTTTTACGGGCTGTGTTGACAGCTTGCCTTTATGGCCAGAGCGTTGCATCACCGTCGAAGGGTGAGGCGTACCAGGCATCCTCACTCGCCAGCTTTTCGTGGAGTGCCCGATCGCGCGCTTTGTAAAAGAACGGGCAGGCTGGATACCTGCGCGAATAAGGTTTCCACCTCGAAAGCATCTGTCTTATTTTGCCCGGAAAACCCATGACCTCAATAATGTGGCTTCGGGCGTGTTTCGCGGAATTGCAGGCGGCAGCGAGCAGCGCTTCGATAACGTGCGGATCCTCGCTCCTGAGCATGAGGTCTGCAACCACCGAGCGCCGAAGACCGGCGCTCACTTCGCCCTCATGCCGGACAATGATGTATCCCTGGAATTTCCCTTGCGAATAACAACTCAGAACTCTGCTGATTCGCCGATTGCCGGGTGCAGTGAAATGCCAGCGCACGATTTCCGGCGAGCGTTTAGCCATCAATAGTTTCGGCTGGTTTGTTTTTTCGGCCCACAATTGCAGGAACTCTGGGCCTATTTCGCTAACAGATGTTTCTACAATAGAAAAAACCTTGGATTTGCTCTGGGGCAGCCGACCGCGAAATGTGACGTCTCCTTTGAGAACCAAAGAAGCGGCAATACTCCCCACCCCGGTAAGAATCGAACTCAAACCCATTCTTTCTAAGGCAGACTTGGCGAATGAACGAGAGTCCAGTATCCAAAATAAAACGGTGCCGTAGTTTTTTTGCGGAAGCTGTTCCGCTTTCAGCGCGGTCATCATCTTTCCTGCCGCGACTGTCGCCGAAGTATTCAGAAACAGGTCGACGTCCTTCTGCCTAAAAAAGGAGCTGAGCAATAGATGGCTGAAGGCGCGGTAGGCGGGCTCGACGGCGAGACGACAAGTTGCCGCAGCGATCAGAGTCTTTCCCTCATATTCGTAAAGCAGAGGAATACTTCCGAGAAAGCCGACGATCTCACCGGAATCCTCGAGGACCCAACCAATGCGCGGCGTAGCGTTTCCCTGAACAATCGCTGGATTATCCAGCCACAACCGTTTCCAGTTTTCCGGAGAGTCAGGGCCTTGCCCAAGCCGCAAATTGAATGCGCAGACGCGTTCACAATCCGCGAACTGCGCCTCCCTTACTTTAGTGGCCGCGCTTGTTTTCGCGGGTAATCCTGTGGCGCCCCCTAAATTTCCTTCAGATTGCACGAGTCTCCGGGAGCGAATTCTCTCCAGGACAGCCTCCGCGAGTTTGTTTTCTAGTGGCGACATAGCAATCGTACTTCTATCTTCACCGGCGATGCGTGCATGTTTCAACGGCTACGGTACCCCTGGCGCTCACGACATCGCGATAGACTTCGAGAAGCTTTACGCCGGCTGCAGTCCAGGTCAGTTCGGGAGCCATACGCAAGCACGAGGCGCGCAATCTGTCCAGAAGTGCACGATCGTCGTGCAGCAAGGTAAATTGTTGCGTGAGCGCCTCGACGTCGCCCACACGATGGACAAGTCCGGTGTCCATGTGGCGGCAAACATCGGTACAAGCTTCGGAAACAAGCGGCACACATCCGCTGCCCATGGCCTCCACGACGACGAGCCCAAATCCTTCCTCGATACTCGGCAAAACCAGAATGTCGCTGTTTCGCATCAATTCCGGGACATCATTTCGATGTCCGAGCACGCGAACGCTGGGGTGGGATAACATCGTAGAAAGTTTGTCGGCATATTCAGGCAGAAAATGACCCGCAATCAAGAATGTCCCGTTCTTATGGGCGGGCGATTTCAGCCAGGCTTCGAGCGCAAAATGCACGCCTTTCCTCACTGCACAGACACCGGCAAACAACACGATCAAGCCACGCTTCGGATCTGCGTGCCTGCCTAAATCGGGGAAGCACGCCCTCTCGTCAAAGCCATATCGATGCCTCAGCAACTTCTCCTTCTTGATCCCCTGGTCCTGAAACGTCTTCACGGTGAATTGAGACGGGCAAAGCAGGTAATCCGTCAGGCGATATTCCTCTTCTTCCTTCCGCAGTACATCCACCTTGTAAGCATATTCGTGATCGGATGGGAGAGTAATTCCGAGGCGTGTGCATTCCTTTTGCACGGATTCATACGCATAGCGCGTATGAGCATTTGGCCTTTCCAGAACTGTGGGGATGCCCAACTTCGCCGCGGATTTCAGCGTTTCCAACGCTGCGTCTGGCCAGGTGTGGATAATGTCGATTTGTCCAGCCAGTTTCTCGATTCTTCGGGCAACGATGTGATCATGCAAGGCGAGTGCACGCATCGTTCCCAGAACTTTGTAGGAGATGCGGAATTTCCCCCGGGCCAGTGTCGGACGCACCTTTACGCTCGGTGGCAGTGGCCTCTGTAAAACACCAGGGAAGACGAGCATGTCCGCCCCCGCAGCGGCGAGGCCGTTCACCTGCTGCCAGGCTGTGTAGCAGATCCTGGCAGCTCCCAATTTGTGGGGGAAACTATATAAGACTCGAATTGGCCGGTTTAATTCGCGCATTCTTCCCCAATCCCTCTCCCTGGGAAGCAGGTCCGCAAATGGATGCCGGCGCATGCTCCGCAAGGTTCTGATTTCTCTTTGCGAAAGAGAGGAATAGTCTGTACAAATTACATTACAGGAATCGGTTTTCGCTCCAAGAACTCCCTATGCCACAATTCAAGGGCGACAAGAGAAAGAATCTCTTTCGAATACCACCCGGACCGTGAATTTTCCTTGATTAGTTTTTCGATGCAGCCTTCCTCGAAGTATCCACGCGACAATGTTTCACGGTCGAAAAGGATTCCTCGGACCCATTCCTTCAACTCGGCTCTCAGCCAAGAGGCGTAAGGGACAGGAAAGCCGGCCTTCTTGCGGTCCAGAATTTCTTGAGGAATCCTCTTACGGAGCGCGGTCTTGGCGATATATTTCGTCGTGAATCCATGGACTTTGAAATTTTCTGGAAGAGTTGCGGCGAATTCGAGTAACTTGTGATCGAGGAGAGGAACGCGCAGCTCAATGGAATTCGCCATAGTCATTTTGTCGGCTTTCAAAAGCAGGTCATCCGGGAGCGAGGTCTTCGTGTCGACATAAAGCATCTTATTGACGAAGCCGTTGCCCGCTCCATTGCGCAGATAGCGCTTCACGGCGTCTGTCGAGAATCCCTTATTCACGGTACGGGCAAAGTCCTTCGTGTACAATTCGCTCGTGTGGCTGTTAAAGAAACAATCCGGATTGGAAGTCCGGCTGTAGTAATAAGAATCGAAAGGAGAATTGAGCAGTCCTATATATTTGGCTATCCGCTGTGATTGAGCGGCGCGATTCGCGAAGGCAAGCGTTGAGGAGAGAGCTCCGCTCAACGGACCGATGAGTTTTTTCACACGCTCCAGCCAGAGAAGGTTTCGGTAATTGGGATAGCCGGCAAAAGCTTCGTCTCCGCCCTCGCCGGAGATCAACACCTTCACGTAATCCTTGGCAAGTCGCGAGACATAGTAAAGAGCCACCGCCTGGGGCTCGCAAACCGGTTCTTCCATGTGCCACGCGAACTTAGGCAGGAAATCCGCAAATTCTTTCGATGAGATTGTCATCTCATGGTGCTCGGATCCGTATCGTTCCGCCGCCAGCCGTGCGAAGGGCCGCTCATCCGCGATACCCGGAGCGGAAAATCCGAGCGTAAAGCTGTTGAGCGGCCGGTCGGTCTTTCCCACGGCAAAACCGAGCATCGCTGTCGAGTCCACGCCTCCGCTCAACAGGAATCCCACGGGCACATCGCTAATCATGTGTAGCTGTACGGATTCTTCGAGTAAATAAAGTAGCTTTTTCTCTGCTTCCTTGAAGCTCTGCTCGGTCGGTGAGAAACGAAGATCCCAGTATTGGCGAATGTGCGTTTTGCCGCCGCGGACGGTTATGCAAGAGCCGGGAGCCAGCTTATAAATATTTCGGAAGAGCGTGGCTTCACCGGGAACGTAATAAAAGGTCAGAAACCGGTCGATCATTTCCGGCACAACTTCAAGCTTTACTTCCGGGTCGGCGAGAATGGCCTTGATCTCCGAGCCGAAAACGAACGCGTTTTCAGAGGACCAGTAATAGAGAGGCTTGATGCCGACGCGATCGCGCGCAAGAAATAGCGATTTGTCGCGCTCGTTCCAGATCGCGAAAGCGAACATTCCTCGGAGCTTTTCGACGCAGCTCTCCCCGAACTCTTCGTATAGATGAACGATGACTTCGGTGTCCGTCTGCGTCCTGAAAACATGACCGTTTGCCTGAAGATGCTGACGTAATTCCTGATAGTTGTAGATCTCACCATTAAAGACGATCCACACCGTGCCGTCTTCGTTGGAGATCGGCTGGTGGCCCGTGTTCAGGTCGATGATAGAGAGCCGCCGGAATCCGAATCCAACGGGCCCCGATGTGTAATATCCCTCATCGTCCGGCCCGCGATGTTGGATGCTGTCTGCCATCGATTTCAAGAGCGTGGGGGAGATGCTCGCCGCACGATCAAAACTCAGTTTTCCGCAGATGCCACACACAAGGTCCTCACTTCCAAAAACTGAATCTTAGCGATTTTGTATCGCCAGTTCTTGCGGCCCCAACGCCCATTTCAGAACAGCTTTCCATTTGGCTGAAGAAAATCGCAGGGATTCCTTGTCCCACACGACATTCCCCAGGGGGAACATCAAGGCGAGGAGAGCCAGGCGTCCCACTGCAGCGAAACCAATGGCTATACGATAAAGCAGTTCATAAAACCGTCCTCGCGTCTTTCGAAAATAGCGCACCATCGCACGGTATTTCATGATGGTTGCCCAATGGCTGACCCTTTGCTGTGAGCTGCTTCTGCCGCCGTGATGGACGATAGCTGTTTCACCAACATAGTAATTCGTATAACCGACGCGCTTCAGCTTATAGTTGAGATCGATGTCTTCGGCGTACATGAAGTAATCTTCACTGAACATTCCGACTTCAGCGAAGACTTCCCGCCGGAGCAGCATGCAGGCGCCCGGGATAACCTCGACCTTGAGGAGTTTCACGTTATCTGAGAAGAGTGGCGCGATTTCCCAGAAGGGCGAATGCGGCCAGCGCAACCTCAGATATTCCGCATCCACAACCTGATTCAGAATAGTCGGGAATTTTTGGATGGAGCTGAGCTGAACGGAAAGATCGGTATTCAGAAGTTTGCATCCGACAATGCCGGCATCGGGTAGCGTCTTAATGTGTTCTAGCATGATGTTGATCGAAGGTGCGATCAGCTTGGTATCCGGATTGAACAAAAGCACGTAATCGCCCGCGGAGTGCCGAAATCCTAGATTGTTGGCGCCTGCGAAACCAATATTATCCGGGCTCTTGATGATGGTGATTTCGGGAAACTGTTCCCGGAGAGCATCGACGCCACCTTCGGGTGAGGCGTTGTCAACTACAACGATCTCAAGGGAAATGCCGTGCGTGTGTTCATACACACTGGCGATGGACTCGCGAAGGTAAGCGAACGAGTTCCAGTTCACATAGATGATGGAGAGGTCCATTTCGTATGACTTTTCCCGGCTACTTCCAGATCGTCTCTCTGCCACATAGTTTGGCGAGTTGCTGGCGCTGGAGATAAGCAATCAATTGTGGATCAGCCACCTGAGGGATATCTTCCAGCCAGGCTGTCATGTATCCGTAGAGTAGGGCGCCGGAACCGAGGATATAAGGCCGTCTTGAAAGGCGTACGACAAGCTTTGCCAGCAGGAACAGCGGGTGGTATCCGGAGACGTAGTCAGTCTTTCCGTCTTTGACGATTCCGCCCCAGCGGCCATAGGCGGCTCCCGTCCACCTATGATGGTTCATCTGCAGATCGGCAAAGCTCAGCGTTTTCCAACCCAGCATGTTTGCCTTCACATCGTCCAGAGTATCCGATCCAGGTCCCACCCACAGGCCGTCCATCGCCTCCCAGCAGGAGCGGCGATAGATTTTTGTGCCACCACGGACGTGAAACATCGGATGGCGTTCTGGAATCCTATGCCCGTCCTGGACGTGATAGAGCACCCCTCCGCCGATTCCAATCTGCGGGTTGTCTCTGAATTTCTTGAGCGCACTTTCAAAGTAGCTCGGTTCGAAGGATAAATCCCCATCCAGCTTGCCCATGAACGCCCAGTTCTGGAAGGTGAGCGCATGAAAGCCGTCGTAGAAAGCTTCGATAATTCCCGCACCCCACTTGCGATGGCCGCGATCGTGACGGTGAACAGCACGAATCCAGGGATATTGCCTAGAATACTCTTCGATGATTTCCCCGGTCTTATCTTTTGATCCGTCGTTCACGATTACCCATTCTTCCGGGCGCACTGTTTGGCGAATTACGCTCTGAATCGTGAACGGCAAGTAGGCCTCTTCGTCGCGAACAGGGGTAACGAGTACGTATTTTGAGTCTGTCGTGCTCATAATGGCTTAGAAAATAGGCTTTACTGTTCGCCTTTACCTCCGGGCAAGAATTTGACTGACAATTGTCTAACGGTAGCAGCGTGGGACGATACCAGCATCGCCTGCCGCCTGCGAGTACGCAGCTCGAATCGGCTTATGCTCTTGTAAGAGGAATCAGCAGCCTTCGAACCTTCTGCTGGTTGCCGTGAATATACCGGTTGGGAAAAACTAAACGGCAGTGCGGCTGCTGGATCCTTCGCGCTTTGCCTCGCTTGCAAAATAGGGGCAGTGACGGCTGAAATCATTGCCAGAAGCAGGAACCAGGAAACGCGCGATTGATCGAAATAGTTAGCGCCGAAGAAGCCCACGATGTTGGCAAAGAGCGCGGAGCCGAGAAACCAAAGCTGCCATTCCCGCTTTTTGTCACCGGCGACGATTTTTCTTGCCTCTCCCAGCCTCCCGAAACTGCGGCAGATAACGGCGATGAAAGCGAAGAGGGCGATCAAACCACCGGCCACCCCCACAGCCACAAACTGGTTTTGCACGTCCCACATGTCATCGCCCCATATGGATGTGTCTTTTGTTCCCAGGAGCCACCAGTCACCGAAGTTTCGGATGAAATGATCGACGAGCATGGCGCGATGATAACCCGAAGATCCGCCCGTCAAGTCGATATGCGCAATCAGGAACCAGAAGGGCGCTTTCATGACAAGCTGCAAGCCAATCAGAGCAAAGACAACGCCCCAGCGCATGAAGCGCATCCTGGTTCGAATGGGCCATAGGGAAACCCCCAGCAGCCCGGCCGCACACGCCAGCAAAGGTGTGCTGGACCACGCCGTCACGGTCATGATAGATGCCCCCAGCATGCCAATGGCAGCGATGAGCTTTGCTTTTCCGTTCTTCCAGAGCAGAAAAAATAACGGCACCAAAGTCGCCGCAAACGTGCCCGCCAAGATCGAATGCTGGAAGACGCCTTGTGAACGAATTTTACCCTCACGGATTTCGGGGACAGATCGAACTCCTCCTAGCAATCCGAAAATATTGATCATTTTCAGCTGTTCAATCACCATGGCCACTGCGACAATCGCCGCAATGAAAGCGAAACTCTTTATGACCCGGTGCATGTCTGCTTCGTCTTGGATCAGGCTTCTCAACAGGAAATAAGCCGCGAGGAAATCCAAAAGAAATCCAATCTGATTGATGATCGCTTGTGACTGTAGAAATTGAAAAACAAAGCCGAATGCTTGGCAGAGAATGCACAACGAAAACGCGCGATCTGCAGGATTGAATCCACCGGCAAGAAGGCGGTTCTTCTGCATGAGCCTGGTGATTAAAAGCCGCAGACAGCCGGCCATGACCAGAATCCGCGAGACTGACAAGTGTCCGCCCCCCAGATATACTTCCTGGCCCAGTGGAGTCAAAAACACGCAGAAGAGAAGGGGCCCTGCAATGTACTTGCGGGGAAGCACGAAAATCAGCACGACCGTGACGAGCATCGCCACCAGTACGATCGGGTGCAAGACTGTGTCCGAAACGCCGCCGCCAAATTTATTATTTTCAGGAGGCACTATCGGCTCCGCTGACAACGCTGTTTTTCACACCGCATCCAGATAGGGCTGCGCCGCGCCCATTTTCATTCCGTGTCGCCGCTCATTGATTACATTGCAGATAAACGCTTCGAGTTTGTCGGTATTTTGCTCCCAGCTGAAACGCGAGATTAAACTGTTGCACCCCTTGGCTAACTGCACGCGCAAATTCTCATTCTCGAGCAACTGGCAGAGGTTGTTGGCAAGAGCCGCAGGGACTTTGGGTGCAGAAAGCAGTCCAGTCACGCCGTCTTCGATAAAATCTCGGATACCACCGCTATCTGTCGCCGCGATTGCGCATCCGCAAGCGGCAGCCTCTGCGGGAGGAAGTGCGAAACCTTCCAACCAGCTGGGGCTGAGGAAGACAGACGAGTTGTTATAAATCTGGTTTACGATGAATTCCTGCGGCGGATTCTGGTGATACTCAACCCAATTTGGAATCCCTGCTTGGCGACGCGGCGTGCCAAACAGGACTGCCTTCAAGTCTGGGTATTTTTCTTTTGCAATGGTGAGAACTTTGATTCCGTCGGCGGAGCCCTTTATCTGTGTCAAGGAAAAAAGCATCGCTACTTGTTGGCGGCGGCCCTCGATCGGCTTGGTAACCCGATAGCGTTGGTGGTCGATCGCATTCGGGATGTAGGCAATGTTGCGGCACCCAAGCCCTTTGGCAATTTCAAGCAACCACTTCGATATCACGACTTTATGCAGCGGGGCTTGCCAGGTCGCATCAATTTGATCCTTCGGCGATTGCCAAACCTCGTACCCCTGAATCAGATAAAACTTTTCGCCTTTTGCCGCGGGGCATTCGAGAACGGACCGAACCGTGTGCCACGCGGTAGCAAAAAGCACATCCCCATCCGGAATATGGCGTGTATCTGTGTCCCGCGCAAAACGCATCTTCACTCGATTGTCGATGTGCTGCCAATCGACGGACGGCTCTGAATACAGTTCGATCATTGAATTGAATTGTTTTCGAATCCACTGACGGGTCGTCAATGATTCCTGGGGGGCATACTTCACGCGGCTTGGATGAACCACCGTGACCTCGTGTCCTCTGACGGCCAGCCTATTCGCATATTCGTAAACCACGCGGAAGCCGCCCATCGGTGTCCACGGATAGCAAGGCATTACGAATGTTATTCTCATCGCTCAAACTCAAGCATCTGTTTCGCTGACTTGGATCGCAGCGCCGACTTCCTTGCGTCCTCGTCCGGCGAGGAATCCCTGAAAAAGTCCATGGATCATCATCTTGTCATCTTCACTCCCAGCCATAAACCAAAAAAGAACCACGTAAAGCGCAAAGCAAAGGGTCAGGAGCAGAAGGGACACGATTACTTTTGCGTGGAGAGATGCGATGAGAAAAGCCATAAAGAACACCCCGCCACTGAGCATGATGGTCTTCCCGAGCGGGCCGGAGATGCAGTCGCGAATGGAAAACGCCTTGAGCCGCCGGGCAAATGCAGAAAGGAAAGTGAGGTCCACGAGCGTGATGAACAGCTTCGCTAGCGCAGCTCCATTGATCCCCATTCGCCGCATGAGCCACCAGCAAGCGATTGCGTAAGTGGGAAGGGCGATCAGGTCTAGAATCGCTTTCAGATCAGGACGGCCCAGCGCCTGCACGGAAGTAAAGGGAACCATTGCCAAGGCGTTCAGGAAGAAAACGAGCGCGATGATCTGCATCACGGCCGAGCTTTGATTTGCAAACTGCGTCCCTATCCAAAGTCGCAAAATATCCCGCGAAAAAAAGACAAAAGTAGCGATGATCGGAGTCATTATCAGGAGAAGATACATAAGTGAACGCGATGTAGTGTCAGAAACGACCTTGCTGCTTCTGCTTCCGTGGTAACTGAAGTAAGGGAACAGAGCCGGGGTGATGCTGGCGGGGAAAATGATGATTTTGGAAACCAAGTCGAAGGGTGCGGAATAATAGGTCAGCATGCTGACGGAGAGTGCCGAAGCGATTAGGAAACGTTCAAGGTACCCAAAAATGGGGCCCGTCATGTTAGAGACCATGATCCAGCCGCCGTATACCGTGAGGGGGCCCATTGCTTCCCGTGAAACGCGGAGGTTAGTTCGAAGACCGGGAATAATGCGGAAGCAGAGAGCCAAATAGACTACCGCGGTCGCAAATCGAATGAGAACCAGGAGTGAAACGATTCCCACAACTCCAATCCCAAGCGGGATCGCCACCGCCGCCGCGAGATAGAAGCAAATGCTGGCGGGCACCTTGACATAATTGACTAGGTCAAACCGCTGAGTGGCTTCCAAAACTCCGCGAATAGCGTCGTTGCCCAGAATCACGGGCATCGAAGCAGCCAGGATAAACAGTGCGGTTCTGGCTTCGCCTACGAAGGACGCAGGCATCTTGAAGAGGTGAGTTACAGCCATGGGCACAAGGGCTGCAACAAGCAAGCCGCCGCCGCACCCTAGCAGGACCAGAAGACCAAGCGAGGTCCACACCAGTTCAGGAACTTTGTCGATTTTGTCAGGGCTCAGATGCTCGGCCACAAACTTGACGGTTGCCCGGCTGAGCCCTAGATCAAACACGCTGAAATAGCCCAGCACCATCCAGGCAATCGAGAGAATGCCGTATCCGTCCGTACCGAGGCCCCTGACGATGTATGGGATCGTCACGACCCCGATGAACATGGGCAGAATCTGGCCGAGTAAGTTGAAAATGCTGTTCCGTGCAATAAGGCCCCCGCGATGTGGTCCTTTCAAGGTCATAGAAATCTTGATCGTTGCCCTTTCTGGGAGTGCTTCAGAGCGAGCAGCGAGTGGCAGCGGCAAGGAAAACTGCGTGAGAGCCCGCCGCCAAACAACCCCGGATCCGTCCTCGACAGTCGAAAATTCGGCAGCGTCGCGTCAATGAAGGACAACGCGATCTGACTCATAAAATGCTAAGGGGAATACTTGAGAAACCGATGCCTGTCCTGCCGACCATGATGACCAAGCAGACGCAGATCGTCCCGCGTTCTCGTCTGAATCATCAACGCCAAGAAACTTTCAGGGAGGTCCGCAATCGTGCGCGACCTAATTCACGATTGCGGTCAAGCCGCTCGGAGCTGCCGGCCCCTTGCCGCTTACACCGGAATTGTAGGCGCCCACATCCCAGACACCACTCGCCGGCCGCGAATTCCCGTCTTTATCCTTGCATAACGGAACGAGAGGACCCGTGCAAAGAGAGGTTAAGTTCGTGCCCGTGCCGATCACAGGCGAACCGGACATCGGGTGCCCTGTGCTATCGAGTTTCATGGCCGCTGCCGACATTAATTGTGCGCCGGCATCTTGTCCGGTCCCGGCCGGTAGCGCAGCTCTCCACCAGGCGAGCGTGGTTCCGTTCGTCCCGTGGATACCAAATGCGTTATACGATCCACCGGCCGCCGCGACGTCTTCATACATATTGCTCAAAATGCAGCCAGTGACCGACCCGCCAGGGCTATTGCAGGGTGTCGTGCTCGTATCAGAGCTATTTCCATAATTGATGACGACGTTTTGCCCCTGAATAATGTTATTGATTGCCGCAGGGCCGATCGTTCCACTCTGCAATGAGTTCTGGAGTGCCGTCCCTGCTGCGTATGAGCCGCCAAGAATCGTATTGCTGAATGCCTGGTTGTTTTGCGAGATCGAACCGCCCTTATTGCCAAGGCATATTTCCGTTGGGAATGTCCGGTTCGAAGGCGAAATCATGACATTGTTGAAAACAACCGCATTGCTGACCGCTTGCTCCAAAAAGACATATGCGTTCACGTTACGGCCCGGATCACCATCAAACAGGTTATTGTAAATCCAGACGCCTGAAATAGTCCCCGCCGGCTGGCCGCCCCAGATGTGGATACCGTCATGGTGGTAGGAATTGGCGGTGTTATCCCAAGCCGTCATCGAACCAAAGTGATTATTGTGAATGGTGATGGTCCCATGGCTTCCAGATGCGACGCCATAGGCGATGCCGTGATCGAAGTTGTAAACGTAATTGTTATAGATATCGTAGTTTTCCACGATTCCGCCAACGGCCCATCCGATGTCATGAAAGGTGCAATTATCAATTGTTACGTTCGTGCTGTTGGCGACGTGGATCGCCTGCATGGACGTCTGATCGATTTCGTTGCTTAGCCCAGTGTGGACGTAGATGTTGTAAATCCCAAGATTCTTGTATTCGCAATTATTGCATTTGCTTCCTTCAATTCCGTAACTTGCCACCTGGTAGGTTAAGCCCGTACCGTTGCTGGTGTTTTGTATGACACCGTTGCACGTGCCGCTCGTTCCGCAGGGCGTTCCGCCGTCGATCACAATGTAGCTCTGATTCGCCACCTTGATGGCGCCGCCTCCCGCACCCGCCCAGTAGGGTGCGGTGAGGAGAGCGCCGCTCTCAAACTTGATCGTGATGGGGTTTCCACTGCTGCCGCTACCTTGAACGGTCAGCATTGTGGAACCTGCAGCTCCTGTAAACGTGCCGCAAAGATGCACCGTGGTTCCGGGGCCGATCTGGTTTGCTGCGGTGCCCCAGCTTGTGGAATTATTGAACCACGCCACCGGGCGTGCGTCGGCGCAGCCCGCGCCGTTGCCCGCTCCCGTGGAATTCTGCGCGACGTAAATGTCGTTTGCGTGTGCGGCGGATGCGCTCAGCAAGACTCCCAGTGCCACCAAAAAATAGATCCCGAAGCGCGTCCCGCTGTCCCGGACCATCCGAGTCTTGTCTGCTCTGAGCCGTTTGCTCACTAAGTTCACAGTACCTCTCCCCGCCCAATCTCATGAGCTCTATTCCGACACGCGACGCAACATTAACAAGGGGTCCCACCGCTCACAACTGGACCTACGTCTAGTAAGCGGACAGGGCACCTGCACTGTACCTCCCTGGGCCGGGTAGCACATCGACTGAATCTAACCGAACGAGATGCCTTAATCTCTTGTTGATAATCACCTTTTCCAGGGTGTCAATTAAGAGCTTGGGAGCCTTCTGTTTCTGGAAATCTGCCCGCCGGGTCCGCTTGAATAACTCCCAGAGCGCGCATGGATTTAACTCACGTGTAATCTGCATGTTACGTGGAAGTTGGGCCGTGCTTGACCTCCTCCGACTCGATCCAGTTCGAGCGTTGCATCAGGCATACATTGTGGTACGCGAATTTGTGGAACCATTGGGGCCAGTGAAGCCAATCATAACCGCCTTCCAGTTTCGCCCGGAGTAGAAACGGATCGTCCCAGGAGTTCACCGGGAGGCGAGGCAGGCAGAAACGATTATTGCCGAGCTTGGCGCGACCGAGAATCGTTGAGACACCATTCTCGAAGCCGTGACTCTCCAAAGCATCAACGAGAAAACGCGTGAAGTCGCGATCTTCTTCGGGAAATGCGAACGGATAGGAGAAGGATTCCACGGAAACGCCAAGTTTCTGTTCGATCGTTTCTTTTGAATAGCCCAGCTCATAATCAATGTGGTCCGGTCCAAGCGAGCGCAGGTCAGGATGAGTCACCGTGTGCGAGCCGAAGCGAATACCCTCGGCTTGCAATTCGCGAACCTCACGCCACGTTAGATAATCCGCGCCTTCGAACCGCGCGGACGTGTCTTGGATGCGGTCTGTTGCCAGGAAGATCGTGGCCGTGAAACCGCACTGCTTCAGCACAGGCAATGCATCGGTATAGAAATCCTGATATCCATCATCGAAGGTGATCACGACCTTCTTCGAAAGATCCTGGCCCGTTTCCATCGCTGCCAGCATCTCCGTCAAATTCATGGTCTGATAACCGTTCTGGCGCATCCATCTCATCTGACGTGCAAAGACCTTCGGCGAGGCATTAATCTGATAGTACGGATGAGACTTTGCGAAAAGGTTGTCCGAGATGCTGTGATACATCAGGATCGGCACGCGCTTCTTCGCATTTCCTCCAAGGAGTCGCATGAACGGATGACAAAGATAGAGTGTGGCCAAGCGATCTAAGCGAGGCATAAGAGATCCATTCTGAGGTACTGAGACGGGTAACTGGTTCAGACGGGGTACTGAGTCTAAGAGCGCGCTATGCCGGTGGGCCGAAGGCGTCGTCTGCACTTCTTATCCAGACAGACCAGACGCCTCCGGTTGCGCGCTACAAATCTAGCAGGAAGCGCCGACCTTCGACACAACGAATTCCATCACCCTACTGACGACTTCCTTCTGCTGATTCTGGGTGAGCTGCGGGAACATTGGGAGCGACACGATTTCCGTCGCAACAAGTTCGGTCACGGGAAAATCACCCTTCTTGTAACCGAGGTGCTGATACGCCTTCTGGAGATGCAGCGGAATCGGATAGTGGATGCCGGTGCCAATCGCTGCTTCTCCGAGGTGTGTCTGCAAAGCCACGCGATCTTGCACGCGCACAACGTAGAGGTGATACACACCCCTTGTCCAGGGTGCTTCCCGTGGCACGATGACGGAGTCTTTGGCTTCTGCGAAGAGCTCGTGATAGCGGTGCGCGAGCTCGCGGCGCGACTCATTCCACCCTCCCAAGTGGCGCAGTTTCACGGAGAGCATTCCAGCCTGAATCGAATCGAGGCGCCCGTTATAGCCCTCGATGTCGTGGTAATATTTCTTCGCCTGCCCGTGGTCGCGAATCAACTTCATGCGTTGCGCCATAGCCTCGTCGTTAGTCGTGATCGCCCCGGCTTCGCCGCATGCGCCGAGGTTCTTTCCCGGATAAAAGCTGAAAGCCGCGGCGCGCCCCATCGACCCTGCCTTCTTCCAGACGTAGTCGCGCTTCGAAAAATATTCTGCGCCGTGAGCCTGGCAAGCATCCTCGACAACAACGAGGTTGTAGCGCGCCGCCAGCTCCATGATGGGGTCCATGTCGGCGGTCTGCCCGTAGAGGTGAACAGGAACAACTGCCGAAACAGGGCGCTTCGACCCGCGCTCGATCAGCTTCCCTCGCTTGTTGTCGAATTCGCAACGCGTTTCGAGGTATTCGCGCAGCTTTTCCGGGTCCATCGTATATGTGGACTCGTCGATATCTACGAAGGCGAGGTGCGCACCGGCCTGGGAAATCGCTTCGGTCGTCGCGATAAACGTGTGCGGCACGGTAACAACGATGTCTCCCGGCTCAACGCCCGCCGCCATGAAGGCAAAGCGCAGCGCATCGGTGCCGCTGTTCACGCCGATGCAGTACTTCGCGTCGCAAAAGTGCGCAAACTCGCGTTCAAATTCTTCGAGCATCGGGCCGCCAATGAATCCTGCAGTGTTCAGCGCCTTCTCAATGACTTCGAGGAGTTCTGCTCTCAGCTCTTGATGCGGGGTAACCAGATCAAGGAATGGAACTTTCGTTGCGCTCGTCATTTAGATTACTTTTTCTCCTCTGAAATGAACCGCCGGAACTTTGCCGGATTGCCGGCAACAATCGCGTTGGCCGGCACGTCCTTGGTAACGACGCTGCCTGCGCCCACGATCGCATTTTCGCCGATCGTTAGTTTGCTCATGATGGTCGAGCCCGAACCAATGGAAGCGCCTTTGCGCACAATCGTTTTTTCAACCTTCCAATCGGCCTCGGTTTGCAGCCCGCCTTCGGAGGTCGTTGCACGCGGATAGGAATCGTTGATGAACGTCACGCTATGGCCGATAAAAACGTTGTCCTCGATATCCACGCCCTCACAGATGAAAGTGTGGCTGGAGATTTTGCAGCGGCGGCCGACGCGGGCATTCTTCTGGATTTCGACAAACGCACCGATCTTTGTTTCGTCTCCAACTTCACAGCCGTAGATGTTGATGAATTTTGACAGCTTGACGCCTTTCCCGAGCTTTACGTCAGGAGCGATGCAGACGAACTGATTCACAGGGACACCGCCTCTCCTCGGCTGCGAACGGACTTGTCAGCGGCTTCCAGAAGCCGCACAACGCGCAACCCGGCGAGGCCATCATTGAAAGGGTTTTTGTTCTGCTCGATGCAATCCAGAAAGTAAGCTGTTTCAGCGCGCAACGCTTCGATCTGTTCCACCTGTGGCGCCCACATGTCGCCGGAACGGTAGCTCACCAGGAGTTGATGCAAGTTACTAGGATTCGTGGACATGCTTACGCCCTTGTCGTATACCCTGATCTTTTCGTCTGCCTCCAGATCGTTCCACACAAGCATCTTCTTCTCACCACCGATCAGTGTGGTGCGGACCTTCACGGGGGAGAGCCAATTGACGTTTATGTGAGCGATAATTTTCTTCGGAAAGTAGACGGTGATGAACGCCACGTCCTCGACGCCGTTCAGATGTTTCTGGCCGGTAGCTACAACAGCTTCCGCCTTCTCGCGGATCACATGGTCCATGATCGAGAGATCATGTGGTGCGAGGTCCCAGATCACGTTTACGTCGTGCTGGAACAAGCCCAGATTCACGCGAAGCGAATCGTAGTAGTAAAGATCTCCCATCGCTCCATCATCCACCAGCTGCCGGATCTTCTTTACGGCGCCCGTGAAGAGGAAGGTGTGGTCCACCATAATGCGCAGATTCTTCCGTTCGGCTAACTCAATCAATTCCTCTGCTTGAGCTACGCTGGACGTGAAGGGCTTTTCAACGAAGACATGTTTACCGTTCTCCAGAGCGGCCTTAGCTATTTCGAAGTGCGTCCAGACCGGCGTGACCACCGCTACGACATCGATGCTCGGGGATTTAACGATTTCCATCGCATCCGTGGTGAACGGAATAGCGGGATGTGCTTTTTTCAGGCGTTCTTGAGTTTTGGCGTTCTGGTCGCACACTAGCGCTACTTCCGAGCATTGGTGCGTATGGAAATTGCGGACGATATTTGGACCCCAGTAGCCGTAGCCGATAACACCAATCCGAATCATTAAGTCTCCTTCGATGGTCACGTGGGGTCAGGCCAGACCTCTGACGGGTGCGTGACTGTACGAACCAGTCAGAAAGATGAAACTGTGGCTGTAGTGCTGAGGGCGACGCTGCGGGGACGCAGTATCGTGCCGGTGAGAGTGAAAACCAAAAGCGAGAAATGCATAGTGGGTATCGATAGGCGGCGAAGTTCCCTCACCTGTTAGTGAGCCCCTTCGCCGGAAACCACCGCGCCAGGCGTTTGCAGAAGGATCTTAAGATCGAGCCAGAGTGTCCAGCCCCGTGCGTACTTCAGGTCCAGCCGCACCATGTCATCGAAGTGCGTCCGGCTACGCCCTTCGACCTGCCACAGACCTGTGATTCCAGGCTTGATCTCCAGGACTCGGCGGCGGTGCCAGATGTCATAGGCTTTGAACTCGTATTCGAGAGGCGGGCGAGGCCCCACCAGCGACATATCGCCGACCAACACATTCCAAAATTGTGGCAGCTCGTCGAGGCTCATCTTGCGCAGGATCCGTCCAACTGGGGTGATTCGTGGATCCTTCTGAATCTTGAATACCGGCTTTTCTCCCACCGGTCCATCGCCCGAAACTTGTCCTGCGATGAACTGGCTCACATATTCCTGATGGATGCGGCTGTCGCAATCCGTGCGCATTGACCGAAACTTCAGCACCGTGAATTTCTTACCGTATTGGCCGAGGCGTTTCTGCCGGAAAAGCACCGGGCCCTTGGATGTCAGCTTGATCCCTAACGCAATCATTCCGCAAAGAGGCGACAACACGGCAAGTGCGGTAGCGCTTCCCACAATATCCATGGCGCGCTTCATACCCAGAGCGAATTTCCTCGATTCTTCTCTTCGCGAAAGATCCGGATAAAGCGCGTTATTCGCGGAATGATTCACGTCTTCATCCTTCCATTCCTCGGGGAAAAAATGGAATGATACAAACAGCTGCGAAGCCTGCTCTTTCCCAAGCGCGTCCAGAAACGCGGCCTGAAATTTTTCGGAGAGCCGCTCTTCGACTTGCTTCGGTGTCGCCTGGCCGATTTCGGTACCGATCAAGCCGATCACGCCGTCTTCCACAAAACAGCCGATGATGTCAGTTTCGCGGGTTACTTTCGCTAACGCCCCGGTGATTTTTGCCAGAGTGCGATTCTTGTGCTTGCCTGCGATCGCTTCTCGAACTTCCAAAATCGCCAGAACGAACCGTTTCTGTCCGCGCTCCGATCGGCGGCGCTCTATATAAAGCATGGAGACAAATGCATCCTCATCCAGGATTCTTCGGGGGCAGATATCAGTGGAGCTCCGAACGCTAATCCTGCTCATCTGCCCCGCGTCGCTTGATTCCTGCCCTAACGCTGTCCGTAGCAAGCCCATGATCTCCGTCTTTCTGTACCCCGGAACTTCGTTTTGGATTTTCCTTATCGGGCCACAACAGGCGCGGTCCGCACATCGGCCATGGGTGCTCGCTTAACCCGCGCGACATTCTTATCGTGCAGCGGAGTTACCCAATCGATATCGATTTCCATGGCTACGGAGCGCTGTAGCAGCATCACAGACAAAACCACTCGGTAACTTCCTCTAAACTTGATCAAGATCCCTTCCAGACCGTTCAGGTTTCCGTGATTCACTCGTACGCGCTCGCCGACCTCGAGGTACGGCCAAGGCTGATTCGGCAAACCTGAAGCGACTGCTCGTTGAATTGCCTCAACTTCACCCTCACTGACCGGCATGGGGGTGCGCCCCACACCGACAACTTGCAGCACGCCTGGTGTCATGAGCAGTGGACGACGATTCTCGAAATCGAATCGGCAAAACAAGTAGCCAGGGAACAAAGGCTGTTCCAGTTCCTTTAAACGATCGGACCAGCGGCGGACGCTCTCATACAGGGGCAAAAAACATTCATACCCCTGTCCCTGGAGGTGTGCTGCGACTAAATTCTCTCTGCGGGACTTCACGTGAAGCGCAAACCACGGCAGCTTGCTCGTTATCTTCGCAGGGGAACTATTCTGATCATTCACAAGGCCCTCTTCCCTGATGGTCACAACAGCCGACTTGCTCCAACAGAGTGCTAACAGGCTACCGCCATAAAACTCCCATCGAAACCCGAACATCGCTGGTACTAGGGCACTTTCTCTGCCATTGAAGCCAGCTGCATTGGCCGGGTCGAGGTTCGCCATTTAGCTGTACCTCACTGATAATAAAGGGCATCAATATCTGGCAATGGGTAGTGCGAGGATTTTCCGGACCCTTCTGTCCTGGAATTGAGAAAACCCATGCCCGTTAGGTGAAAACAGATTCCAGATTGACGGAGGTGCTGTCTCACTCGAGGCACGCGTCCATATGATTTAATTTATTGAGTATGAGCGTCTTAATTTTCATTGAGAGTTGGAAATTAATTGCGACCTGCGATAGTTGGCTAGCGCCAGGAAATCTCCGCTTTCGAGAGTTCTCTAAAGACTGAAAAACGCACATGACGCCAAGCTCATTGGTTCGTCTGCCCGGCCAGCGAATACTGAATGGTCTTGAGTCTGATTGCCATCAACCGAGTGGGTGTTTCCGATACGGCGTGTGAGTCTAAACAAAACATTTAGGCTAGATTCGGAATCCGTACTGTGCTCTTAGATTCCAGAAAGTAAGACTTCCAGGCCTCCGCCTCCTGGCTGCGTGAAGCATGCAGCCGTAGGAGAAAAGCGTAGGAAATCTCTTTCCCCTTTATTCATCGATCTCTACGACAAGCCTGCTGGCTAGAGTGATCGACCAGCATGTAACTAGTCCACTTTCATACAGTTACGCCTGGAGCGACTGTGATCTCTAGGTTGGGTATGAAATTGCTGTTGGTCTAGTACCAGAACGAGCTCGGAGCGCCGCCTCCGGTGTAGTTTGTCCGACAGCATTGACTTTGGCCTGCGAGATTTCGTCGTAGACGGGAATCTGGGCGATCACATTGATTTAGTCCATGGGCACTCATTCCAGGTCAGTTCCCAGCCGGCGCCATCGCGGCATGTCACGGAGCGAGGGCCTTCAGCAGTCTCGAAAAGGTTAAGAATGAGAAAGTACCACCGATTTGTGAAGGGACTCTGGAAGTTCAACAAGGCTCGCATGGCGCCAGAGGAGGCTGTCGCCATGGCACGCACGCTTCTGGCAAAACGCATTGCGGCGCGCGAGGAGAACTTCCTGAACCTCGCGGAAAAGGGTATTTTTCAGTTTCTGCATAACCCTTATCTCCCGCTATTCGATCTCAAACGAATCAAGTTTAGCGACCTCAAATCTTGGGTTTCGCGAGAAGGCATCGAACCGGCTCTTCGTACTTTGCAGAAAGAAGGCATCTATTTCACGGTAGACGAATTCAAGGGAAAGGTGCCGGTTAAGCGCGGTGGACTTGAGTTTCGCTGTAGCGAGGGGATGTTTGATAACCCCTTCTTGTCCTATGTGTACGAAGTCAGAAGCGGCGCTACCAGGAGTGCGGGGACGCGAGTCCGGATCGACTTTGACTATTTGCACCAGAGATCTCTCTACGACGCGTTCTTGCTTAATACGCATGGTTGCCTGGATGCTCCAATCGCGAATTGGTTTCCTGTTTTTCCCGGCGCACCTGGAATCAACTCCAGCTTACGGTTTGCTCACATCGGAAACCCTGCACGCAAGTGGTTCTCGCAAGTTGCTGAAGACCAGCTCAATGTGAATTGGGAAAAGAAATGGGGAACAAAAGTCATATTTGCAATGAGCAAATTGTATGGGAATCCTTTGGCCGAGCCCGAATATGTCGGATTGAACGACGCCCATAAGGTGGCTGAATGGGCTTCCCAGATGATTGAGCAGTTCGGAAAGTGCGTCGTTTACACGTTCGCCGCATCAGCTGTGAGGGTCTGCATTGCCGCTGCCGAGGCTAACAGAAACATCACAGGCACTAAGTTCTTGGTGACTGGTGAACCGCTCACTCCGCAGAAAAAAAGAGAAATCGAAGCCGTTGGCGCGTCTGCAATCCCCGTCTACGGCATTTCAGAAGCGGGTGTTGTCGCCGCTGGATGCAACAGAACAAACGGTCAGGCGGACCACTGTCATCTCTACAAAGATACGACCGCGATCATCAGTCATCAATGCAATGTTCCGCACTCGGACACGACGGTGAATTCATTTCTGTTCACCAGCATCCTCTACGAATCACCGAAATTGTTATTGAACGTCGGAATGGGAGATTACGGAGATCTGGAGACTCATGCCTGTGACTGCGGATTCGGAAAGCTCGGTTTTGATGCCCATCTCAGCAATATTCGCAGTTACGAGAAACTGACCGGGGAAGGCGTGACTTTCGTGGATACGGATTTCCTCAAGATCATTGAATCCGAACTGCCCGAGAGTTTCGGCGGCCAAAGTACAGACTACCAGCTTGTTGAGAAAGAAGACGCGAAGGGATTTACGCAATTGCAGCTTTTGGTCAGTCCACGGGTCGGCGAGGTTGATGAAGCAGCTGTGCTAAGCAAGTTCATGGTGTTGTTGAAGCACGCTGAGGCTAGTCCGGAGTCGTGGTCTCAGTCCGGAACCGAAATGTGGAAACAATCGGGAATGGTGCAGGTGAAGCGGGACTTCCCGATTCCAACGGCGAGCGGAAAAATCCTGCCGTTCTATTTATCCAGATTCCCAAAGCCGGAAGCGCAGAGCGTTTCCGTTCAGTGAAAGGACCCCTCATGTCATTTCCAGCACAAAGAATGCGGAGACTCCGTCAGAACGGAAAATTCCGCAAGCTCGTTCGGGAAACGAGCCTTTCCGTCGACGACCTGATTTTGCCGCTATTTGTCGTGCCAGGTCATGGCATTAAGCAAGAGATCAGCTCCTTGCCGGATAGCTTTCACCTGTCCATTGACTGCTTGATCGAAGAAGCGAAGAAAGTGCGGGACCTCGGAATCACTGCGGTTCTGCTCTTCGGCGTTCCCGACCCCATGGATAAGGACGAGCCCGCTTCTGGCGCCTACTCGCCCACAGGAATTGTCCAGCGGGCAGTCAGGGCGCTAAAGGACAATGTGCCGGAACTCTTGGTAATCACCGACGTCTGTTTGTGTGAGTACACACCCCACAGCCATTGCGGAATACTCGAGAACGGCTATCTCGTGAACGACGCCTCGCTCGAAGTTCTGGCTAAAACCACGGTGTCGCATGCAGAAGCAGGTTGCGACATGGTTGCGCCCGCTGCCATGTTGGACGGGCAAATCCAGACAATGAGAAATGCCTTGGATTCCAGCGGTTTCTCCAACCTTCCGATTATGGCCTACGCCGCAAAGTACGCTTCCAAGCTCTACGATCCCTTTTTCAAAGAAGGCACCCACTCCGCATTGCTTAAAGGCGACAAGAAAACGCATCAGATGCCCGTTTCGAATTCCAATGAAGCTATGCGCGAGATCGCTCTGGATATCGAGGAGGGCGCGGATATCGTTATGGTGAAGCCCGCCCTCTTCTTTCTCGACATCGTCTATCGTGCAAAGCAGGAGTTCAAGATGCCACTCGCTGTTTATAGCGTGAGCGGTGAATACGCGATGATCGACGCCGCCGCGCGGCTCGGGCGCCTGAACAAGAACGCGGTTATGTTCGAAGCCCTGGCAAGTATGAAACGGGCGGGCGCCGACATCATCATTACTTACGCGGCGAAACAGGCTGCGATGTGCCTGAGATGAAAGGCGATAAGCGGCGTTGCCACGTGTGCCCCTGCTTAGCGGGACCGTGCCGTTTCAACTGAAGCAGGACGGGCCGCTGAATCCATAATGGAGATTGTGCTCATCGGTCTCAACCATCGAACCGCTCCCGTCGGGCTGCGTGAGCGCGTCGCTTTTAGCAAGGAACAGGCTCGCGACGCAGCCGAACAGTTGCGATCACGCTGCATCCTGGAAGAGACGTTGATTCTTTCTACGTGCAATCGGAGCGAGTTGTACGGCGTCTCGCATCCGCATATTGCAGATGGCGCAGCCGCGCTGCAGGATTTCCTTGCAGCCTACCATCGGCTGGAACCCTCGAAATTGGATGGCGCGCTTTACCGGCATCGGGATCGCGACGCTATTCGCCATCTGTATCGCGTTGCGGCAGGTCTAGATTCAATGCTTCTGGGTGAGACCGAAATTCTCGGCCAAGTCCGCGATGCCTACCAGGCTGCCCTCAGCCACGGTGTCACGGGGCGTGTGCTGAACCGCTTGTTCCAGGGTGCTATCGAGGTGGGTAAGAGGGTCCGCACTGAAACAGATATTGCTGTGCGGCCCGTCTCTGTGGCATTTGCCGGGGTGAAGCTGGCTGAACAGATTTTTGGCCGGCTCAACGATCATCGCGCGCTGATCCTGGGTGCAGGAGTCACGAGCAAACAAGTGGTAAAACACCTTCGAGATCGTGGGATTCATAGCCTTCGTATATTGAACCGCACCGTAGAGCACGCACGCGATCTTGCGAATCGGTTCGGCGGTGAAGTCTTGCCGTGGGAAAACCTGCCCGAGGCAATGGAGTGGCCGGACCTGATTGTCACATCGGTCTCGAGCCCCGAAGCTATCCTGACGAGACAATTATTGGATCGTGCGATGGCCACTCGGGGGAACCGGCCATTGTTGGTGATTGATCTCGGTGTTCCGAGGAACGTTGCGGCAGACGCGGCAAACCTTCCTAATTTATATCTCTACGACATAGATGATCTTACGGAAATCGTTGAACAGAACAAGAAGGCCCGCCAGGGTGAAGTCCCGCGCGCGGAGGCGATTATTGAAGGGCAGATTGAAAAGTTCTCGCAGTGGCAGGCCGGTGTTGCTGCGTGTTCCGTGCTTGCGGAGCTTCGAGCGACACCGGCCGGCGAACGTAATGCTTTTCTTCACAAACGTCTTGCATCGATGGCCCATTTGTCCGAGCAGGATCGCGTCCATGCCGACATGCTATTGCAGGATTTCTTGAAAAATGGTCTGTTGGATCCAGACGAACGCCTCAATGATATGCCGAAAATGAGCCTGAAGTTTCAGAATCTAGAAGCGCTGCGCAACCTCATTCACGCCAACCAACAGAAGTCTTGACGGGTTGTTGGGAATAAACAATTAGTGTGATGTCCCTGAAATTTGCAGGATTTCTCTCTACGGGGTCTGAGCTTTGGCTCTGGCATTGAGCTCCTTAAGACTCAGGTGTACTAACCCGTGAGGCGCCCAAGTGCATAGGCAAGGTATTCTCAGGACACGACGCTAGTTCCGAGTTGTTTTTTCCCACTATCTGGGCACGCAGACGAGTGGTCCGGCGCTATCTGCTATGATTTCAATCGTCCAGCAAGGAATGGATTCGTTCCGAACCGAAAGTCCGTGCTCGTTTAGCACGAAGCGTGAGTCCCTCAAGGCGCTTCGTCGATGGGATGTGTGAACCGATGGATTTGCGAGGGTTCATTGACGTTCTCTCCCGGGAAGGCTGCCTCCTCCGGATTGACCGTCAGGTGGATTGGAAATGTGAGCTTGGAGAACTGACCCGAAGCCACCGGGTGCCCTTGCTCTTTGAAAATATTAAGGATTATCCCGGGCACCGGGTGTTCACAAACGGACTGATCAGCTTTTCATCCCTAGCGCTTGCCTTGGGGCTCGCATCTGATTTGAGCCGGCGTGGCATTTTGAGCGAAGCAAGGAAGAGGGTGGCTGGTCCGATCACACCGCTTATGCTGGAAAGCGGACCCGTTCTTGAAAACATCATTCCGGCGAGTGAAATTGACTTCCTCAAATTTCCGGTTCCCCAGTGGCGTGTCAAGGATGGCGGCCGTTACATCGGCACTTGGCATATCAATGTGACACGAGATCCAGAAACAGGCTCTCGAAATTTGGGCGTCTACCGAATGCAGGTAGTGGGGCCGGGGCAGACAACAGTTAGCACCTTTCCAAAGAGTCATCTATCTCTCCAGATGGCCAAAGCCGAAAGAGCCGGTCGGCCATTGGAAATGGCAGTGGCCATTGGCGCCAGCGAACCTGTAGTCATGGCTGCATCTGCGGGTTATCCATGCGGCCAGGATGAATATGAACTAGCGGGAGCTTTGCAGGGAGAGCCGATTCGCCTCGTCAAATGCAGCACGGTAGATCTCGAAGTCCCTGCCGACTCAGAAATTGCGGTCGAGGGCATTATCCGGCCTGGTGTTCGTGTGAAAGACGGGCCCTATTTTGACTATGCTGGTGTAGCGACTACAAATCAGAAGGCGTTTTTGTTCGAAGCGACTCGGCTCATGTACCGAAATAATCCGGTATTTCGCGGCTCGGCGATCGGCCAGCCTGCTGCCGAGGACCAGGTCCTCTTATCTGTTCTTTCGGGCCTGAATCTTTTTGATTTTCATGGCTCACGGGCAAAAAGGTTCGTTCAAGCCCAGTTGCTTAAAGGTCGATTCTTCAGGATGTTCCAGTTTGCAGGCCGGATCGGACCTGCGATGTTCCGTCGCCGGTCTAAGGAGAGATCGGGCTCCGAGTGAGCAAAGCAGCCGAGTCACCTGGCCTCCGAATTTCCGTTCGCCACGTTCGTCTGGCTGCTGCATGCTGGTCACCCTTTGCGAACCACGACCATGCCTCCCAAGTGAGGAAGAGTCGGGCAACGGTCGGGAATGGGGGAGGTCGGACTCAAGGAATTCTTCGAGCTCAAGGCCGTCTTTGGGTACGCAGCCTCGGGGGAAATGAGACTCCCGGGCGACGATCCCAGCCTAGATTTCTCAAAGGGACCCTAAATCCGCGCGTAACTGTAAACGTAAGCACACTATGACAGCGGAATGTCTCCTTTTGGAAAAAGACTTCCGTCCAAAACGTGCTGTTTTATAGGTAACTACTGTATTTACAATAACGTACGGCAGTATGCTATTTGGTAGCAAAATTGCACCTGCCAACGTCAGCGTCCCCGCAGCAACGCACCAAGTGTGACTATGGAGAATTGGATGAAGCTCTCAAGACCTTTGTGGCTGCTAGCTGCACTCATGATCATGACGCCGCTGGCGCACGCGGACAATACGACGAAAATGGAGTTCACGGGTGTGAATGGCGCGAATAACGGAGTGTACTACGTCAGCCCGTACACCGGGATAATGAATTACCAGACGTCCAGCGCTCAAACGGTGGCCTTGTTTTGCGTCGATATCAATAACGAAGTTTCTATAAACCAGGTTTGGAATGCGAACGTGACCAGTCTGGCGTCGGGCAATTTCTCGAACACGCGCTACGGGAATGGCTCTGTCAACCCCAATCTCGGTACCATGAACCCTCAAACTCTATATGAACAAGCAGCTTGGCTCGTAACTCAATTCGCGTCTCATTCTGGGGACTACGTCAGCCTGCAGTATGCCCTCTGGGACCTTATGACACCTGGTGCAGAGCCGACGAATTTCGCCAACGCTGATGGCA
>Ga0137399_10000105_pt1 | contig 29380 bp, 28 predicted proteins | sample czorhiz316metaG_FD_104810 | JGI IMG/M metagenome (GOLD analysis project Ga0137399, IMG submission 104810) | Vadose zone soil microbial communities from Angelo Coast Range Reserve, California, USA - czorhiz3.16 metaG | ecosystem: Environmental > Terrestrial > Soil > Vadose zone | place: USA...
CACGATGACAGTGGCGCCCAGCAGGCGCGAGGCTTCGACCGTCTGCACGAGGTGGTTCGCGACGCCGGAGTCCATGGCCGCGACGCCGGTCACGTCGATCACGACGACTTTCGCGCGGTTGGCACGAATCGCGCGCAGCAGCTGTTCGGTGAGCTGGCGCGCCCGTTGGGGATCGATGACGCCGATGATCGGCAGAATGAGGAGCCGCTCGCGCACTTGTAGCACCGGCGTGGACAGCTCCCGAATCGCTTCCTGTTGCTGCCGGATGATGCGCTCGCGCTCTTCCACGAATCCGACGGCCACCGTATTCGCGATGCGGTTCGCCGCGGGCTCGTAGCTGTCGAGAATACGGTTCAGTTTTTCGACGTTGTCTTGGTATTTGTTGAACAGGGACCGGGCGAGCACGTCACGCAGTAAGAGCACGATACCGACGACTTCATCCGTTTCGACGCCGCGCGGGATGATTCGCTCCGAGAGTCGCCGCGAGTAGGCTTGCAGGGCTTCGAAGGTGCCGGTCTCGAGCGCTTCCACGTAGTTGTCGTAGACCGCCGTCGCTTCGGCGAAGATTTCCTCTTCCGTCATCGCCGTGAGGAGCTCCGCGCGGGTGATGCGCCGCGCCCATTCCTCGCGCAGCTGCGTGCGGTTTTGTCGGAGGTGCGCGACCAGCTCGCGCAGCAGGCCGGCGGACGATTCGGTGAGGGCGGGCGTCTCGCCGGATGAACGCGTCGATACGCTCATGCTCTTTTTAGGGTCCATGGCTCCCAAACCTAAAGGGGCCCGTTCAGGGAGCAAGACCCGCCGACCTGCTCTTGCGGCGTTCCTTGGTCTCGTACAACGCGATATCCGCTGCGTTTAGGAGGGCCTCGACGGTCTCGCCGTGGCCGGGGTAGACTGCTACCCCCACACTGATCGACAAGTTCGGCTTCTCCGCGTCCGTAGCCAGCCGATCGACCACGCCACGGGCCACGTGCCAGGCCGCCGCCTCCCCCGTCTCCGGCAGCACGAGCGCGAATTCGTCGCCCCCGAACCGGGCGGCCGTGTCGGTCGCGCGGCACGAGCCGAGCAGCGCCTCGGCCACACGCCGGATCGCCAGGCTGCCGGCGAGGTGGCCGTGGCGGTCGTTGATCTGCTTCAGTCCGTCGAGGTCGAGCAGCACCACCGCAAGCGGCTGCGCGGTGCGGCGCGAGCGCTTGATCTCGGCCTCGAGCGCCTGCACGAGCTGGCGATGATTGGCGAGTCCCGTCAGCGGATCCGTGACGGCCAGCTCCCGCCAGGTGCCCTGCAGCTCGCGCTGCGTGGCGACGACCGCCGCCAGCACGAGGTTCGTCGCGGCGGTGATCCCCGTCCACACCTGCAGCAGCACCAGCGATTCGTTCGCCGCGTAGATCGAGAACGGACCGGCGCCATGCAGCGTGCGCAGGATCGCGATGAACGACGCGATCAGCATGGCGCTCGCGGCCTCGCGCGGCGTAAAGCGGAATGCGACCCAGATCAGGACGGGCCACAGCAGGACGGTGACCGGGTAGTGCCGCGTTGGGAACAGACCGCCAAATGCTGCGAGGGTTACGATCACCGTTGCGACGGTCAGCGCGATCGCTTCAAGCAGTTGCTGCCGATTCCACTGCGGCGCGGGCTTGACGCCGATCCAGAGAATGAGTGCCGGCGCAATCACGATGTCGCCCACCGCGTCGCCGAGCCACCAGGTCAGCCACACGCGAGGAGCGTCATGCCAGGAGAGGAGTCCGCCGAGCGCCAGGGATACGATACCGATGGTACCGGAGACAATGGTGCTGACGAGCGCGGCGAGCAGCGTGAAGCGCATGATGTCGCGTACGCGATCGAAGACGCGGCCGCCGCGCGCGAACCGGTTGACGAGATACGCGCCGAGCAGTCCCTCGGCCGTATTGCCGATCGCGATGCCGATGGAAGGCAGCACGGCGCCGGTCGTCGTGAGGTTCGCGAGGAACGCGGCGCCCAGGATCGCCGGCCAGACACGGTAGCCGAGCAAGACGAATCCGGCGAGGGCGATGCCGGCCGGCGGCCAGACCGTCGTGACACTGCTGTTGATGTAGGCGAACCGCAGCCCCAGCTTGGCGGCGAAATAGTAGACAGCAGCGAGCCCGAACAACAACGCCACACGGCGTAATGATTGGCTCATCGGGGCTAAGCTAAAAGAGCGATTCGTCATGAATCAACTCATCCCCCCGATGAATGCCGCTGGTCCTTGGCGCGAAATACACTACGCCCGGAACCGGGAGGGGGTGGGTGTGCCTTGGGCCATTCGCCGTGGCGAGCGTCGGCGCCGTGGGGAGCGTCGCAGCAACGGGACCGTCGCGAGCGTGTGCGATGTTCTCGCACGCGAGCCCGCCGATCGACTCGCGGCAGGCGCCGGCATCGTGAGCGGCAGTGCGCCCTCGCTCGGCAACGTGCGCCTCACCAAGCGGGAGCAGGAAATCAAAGAATTGATCGCGGCGGGCCTGGGCAACAAGGAGATCGCGCAGCGGCTCAACATCGCGACCAACACGGTGAAGAGTCACGTGCACAACATGCTCGGCAAACTCGCCGCGCTCATGCCGCCCGACCGGCGCACGGCCGCTCGCAGCCGTCGTGGCACCGGCCGTCGCTCGTACCGATTCACTCGCTGACATCCCGTTCGCCGTCTCTCGCAAGAATCGCTGGAACACCGGATTGTTGGGATAGCGCGTGGCAAGCGTTTCGACGTAGCCACGTGCTTCGCGTTCCAATACCGCTCTACCGGCCGCGTCGCGGCCCGCTTCGCGCACGAGCGCGGCGGCGAGCACCCAGGTACTCTCGACGCGCGCCAGATCGCCCTCGTGCGCTGCGCGCCGCATGTAGCGAATTCCCCGCTCCGCGTTTCCGCTGCCCAGCCCAATGACGCGAGCGAAGAAGCGCGCCACCGCACTCGCGCGCGCGAGTCCGTACTCGTACACGCCGAGTCCCAGATAGCAGTCCGCGCACGACGAATCCACCGCGAGCACGCGGCGGTAAATGTCGCGCATCGCCTTCGCGTCCTTGGCGGCGCCGAAGGCGTGCCCGTTCTCCTCGCGCTGCCGGGCGCGATAGCCGAGCGCCGTTGCCTGCCAGAAATCGGACGAGAGGCCGGTGGTCTTACGTGCCTGCACGAGCGCCAGGGCGAGCAACGAATCGATCCGCCGGAGCTCGAACGCGGCGGAATCGCGCGCCGCTGCCCACCAGATGTAGGCACCGGCCTGAAACACGAGCGGCGCCGGGTCCGCGGGATCCCGGGCCGCTAACGTGGCGAAGTACGCAGCGGCGTGGTCGAAGTCGCCGCCATATAACGTGTCGAGCCCGGCGCGCAGGTCGGCGCGCGGCGGCAGCGCGCTTTGGAGCAGCAGGAGGAGTGACGGCAGCGCCAGCACGTCAGCGCGGCGTCGCCGTAATCGGCAATGCCGGCGACAGGCCGGCGACTCGCGTGGTGACAGCGCGCGCGAGCTCGGTCAGCGCAACAGCTGCGGGTGAATCGGGTTCGCCGACCACGATCGGTTGACCGCGATCGGCGAGCTCCGCCATCCCGGCTTGCAAAGGGATCTGCCCGAGCAATGGCACGCCCAGCTCGGCGGCGAGGCGCCCTCCGCCGCCAGCCAGAAACACTTCTGAACGTGCGTGGCAATCCGGGCAAACAAAATAGCTCATGTTCTCGACGATGCCGACCACTTTGACGCCCACGCGCTCGAACATCTTGGCGCCGCGCAGGGAGTCGCCGACGGCCATCTCCTGCGGCGTGGTCACGATCACCGCGCCGTGCAGCCGCACGATCTGCGTGAGCGACAGCTGGGCGTCGCCGGTGCCGGGCGGCAGGTCCACGAGGAAATAATCCAGCTGACCCCACGACACGTCGCGCACGAACTGCTGGATGATTTTCATGATAATGGGCCCGCGCCAGATCGCCGGCGCGTCCCGCTCGACGATCAACCCCAGGGACATCAGCTTCACGCCGTAGGCCTCGAGCGGCTGAATCTTGCCGCCCTGCACCTCAGGCTTCTCATTCCGCCCGAACATCCGCGGAATGTTGGGACCGTAGATGTCGGCGTCCATCAATCCCACGCGGTGGCCCGCACGCGCCATCGCCGCGGCAAGATTCGCCGAGACGGTCGACTTCCCGACGCCGCCCTTGCCGCTCGAGATCGCGAGCACTTTGCCAAGGCCGGGGATTTCATCGGGCGTGGGAGGAGGGGGAGGAGCAGGCGGCATGTGTGGGGCTGGAGTGCCACTCACCGGGCTACGGCGCGGGCCGCCAACAGCATCGGCAGCGTCGCGGATGCTGACCTTAACCCCAGAGACGCCAGCCACGCCTTCGACGGCTTTGCGAGCCTGGCGGGCGAGGGATGCAGGATCGTCACGGGTGAGGACGAACGTGAAGCTGACACCGCCGGTCTCATCGATGTCGAGATCGCGCACCATGCTCGCCGCCAGCACGTCGCGGCCATTCCGTGGATTGCGAACGCCGCCAAGCGCTTGCTCGACGCGTGCCTTGAGATCCGGCGCGCTCACGATTGGCCAGCCCCCGCGCCGTTCGTCAGAAATTTGCGGGCCGCGCTCAGCACCTTGTCCTCTACGTCGGCCATCGTACCGGCCAACGATGCGCCGGCCGCGCGGTGATGGCCACCGCCGCCGAACTGGTGCGCCAGGGCGGCGACGTCCACTTCACCCATCGACCGAAACGATACCTTGATCCGGCCGCTGCCGATATGTCGAAACAGCAGCGCCAGCTTCACGCCGGCGATCGACCGCGGAAACTCGACGATGCCATCGAGGTCGTCCGGTGTGGCTTCGTGCCGCCGCAGCGCGTCCGCCGGCACGCTCAGCCAGGCGAGCCCGACATCCCGCTCCACCACGAGCGTCTGCAACACTTCCGCGAGCAGGCGCACACGGCCCTCCGGCGCGCTCGCGTAGACCGACGCATAGATCGACTCGGGATCGACGCCTTTCTCGAGCAATGCCGCGGCGACGCGCAGCGCGCGCGCCGTCGTGTTGGAAAACCGAAAGCCACCCGTGTCCGTCAGCAGGCCCACGTACAGCGCTTGCGCCACTGCGGGTGTCAGCGGCCATCCCGCGATACTGGCGAGGTCGAACACCAGCTCCGCCGTCGCGGTCGCATCCGGCGCAATCAGGCACGGACCCGCGGGCAGCTTGATCGGTCCGACGTGATGGTCGATGCACACAAAGGGCGGCTGGCGGGCGTTGATGACCGTTGCCAGGTTGCCGAGGCGGCTGATGTCGCCGATGTCGAGCGAGGCGACGATGTCGGCACGCTCGATCTCATGCACGGCATGCGCGCTCGCGTCGGCGCCCTCGGGAATCAGAAAATTGAAGCGCTCGGGGATCCGGGTGGGGTTCGCGATCGTGACCGAGACGCCGCGCGCGCGCAGCAGGTGCCAGAGGCCGATTTCGCTCCCGACCCCGTCCCCATCGGCGTTGACGTGCGTAGTCAATACGACGTGCTGCGCGCCGGTGAGCGCCGCCGCAACGTCGCGAGCCGCCCGGGCTCGCTCAGGCGGAACGGGAACGCCGTTCGGGTTCATGTCGAGAGGAGGAAGATAATCGCTTGATACTCGTCGCCTGCCACAACCAGACCTTTGATCTAGCTCTTTTGGTCGGGTTGTGGCAGGCGCGATGACTGCACTAGCGCCGCGGCGGCGGCGTCCCCGCGGTGCCCATCGGACCGCCCGAAGGGGGTCCGGAGGGGCGGCTCGGACCGGACACGCCAGCCAGGCGCGAGTGCCGCACGCTATACGCGAAGTAGACGACCATGCCGATCACAAACCAGATGCCCAGCCGCGCCCACGTGCGACCGCTCAGGCTCACCATCAAGTACAGTGCGGACAAGGCCCCCAGCGGCGCGACCGCCCCGACTGCCGGCGTTCGGAACACGCGCGGCAGATTTGGCTCGCGCACGCGGAGCACCAGAATCCCGATCGCCACAATCACGAAGGCCAATAACGTGCCAATGGAGACCAGGCTCGCGGCGTCGCGGATCGGCAGAATGGCGGAGAAGAACGCCACCACGATCCCGGTGACGATCGACGTGATGTACGGCGTCTGGAATTTCGGATGCACCTTGTTCACAAACGGCGGCAGGAGGCCGTCACGGGACATCGAGTAGAACACGCGGGACTGTCCGAGGAGCATCACGAGAATCACCGACGAAAGGCCGGCAATCGCACCGAACTTGATCAGCGTGGACATCCAGCCCAGCCCTGCGCGGTCGGCGGCGACGGCGATCGGATCCGGAACGTTCAGCTCGCGATAAGGAACGACACCGGTCGCGATGCCGGAGACAAGAATGTAGAGCACGGTGCAAATCAGCAGCGACCCGATGATCCCGATCGGCATGTCGCGCTGCGGATTCTTCGCTTCCTGTGCCGCCGTACTCACGGCGTCGAACCCGATATAGGCGAAGAACACGATTCCCGCGCCTGCCATCACACCATTCCAGCCATACTTGCCCGCGCCCTCAGCGGGCGGGATGAACGGATGCCAGTTCGCGGGGTTGATGGCGTGTGCCGCCGCAATAATGAACAGCACAACCACCGCGCCCTTGATGAACACGATCACGTTGTTGACGTTGGCCGATTCTTTGATTCCGATGACGAGCAGCGTGGTGACGATGGCGATGATGATGGCTGCCGGAAGGTTGAAGACCGCGGTCACCTGCGTTCCGTCGTGACAGGCGACCACCGTTCCGCGGGCTGCGGACAGCGCGCAGGGAAAGTTGATGCCGAAGTCGTGCAACAACGACACGAAATATCCCGACCAGCCAATGGCGACCGTCACGGCGCCGAGCGCATACTCCAGCACCAGGTCCCACCCAATGATCCAGGCGATCAGCTCTCCGAGCGTGGCATACCCGTACGTGTAGGCGCTGCCCGCCATGGGCACGAGCGACGCGAACTCCGAATAGCAGAGCGCCGCAAAAATCGACGCGACACCGGCGAGCGCGAAGGACAGCACGACCGCCGGCCCGGAATTCAAGGCCGCCACGGTGCCGGTGAGGACGAAGATGCCGGTTCCGATGATCGCGCCGATGCCGAGGAGCGTGAGGTTGAGCGCCCCCAGAGCCCGCTTCAGACTGTGGTCGGTGAGCGCTTCCGCCTGCAGCTCGGTGACGCTTTTCCGGCGGAACAGATTCATGCGGTCTCCGTCGCAAGAGGTGACGAATCGATGGCGTAGACGGACCCAAGGTTCGCCGGGGGCGCCGATCTGTCAATAGAGCGTGGCGTCAGGGCTTACAGACTGTAGTTCGGCGATTCCCGGGTGATGACGACGTCGTGTGGATGTGACTCCCGCAGGCCCGCCGTCGTGATGCGGATGAACTCCGTCTCGGTGCGCAGGGCGGCGATGTCGCAGACGCCGCAGTACCCCATGCCACTGCGCAGCCCTCCGACCATCTGATAGACCACATCCGCGACCGGCCCGCGATACGGCACTCGTCCTTCAATACCCTCGGGCACGAGTTTCTGCAGCGACACCTCGCCTTCCTGGAAATAACGGTCGGCCGAGCCCTCTTCCATCGCCGACAGACTGCCCATCCCGCGGATCACCTTGAAGCGCCGGCCCTCGAGCAGGAACGACTCGCCGGGGCTTTCCTCGGTGCCGGCGAGCATCGAGCCCATCATCACGCTCTCCGCGCCGGCCGCGAGTGCCTTCACGGCATCGCCGGAATACTTGATCCCACCGTCCGCAATGACGGGGACGTCACCGGCGCCGCGGACCGCATCCACGATGGCGGTGATCTGGGGGACGCCGATGCCCGTCACGACGCGGGTCGTGCAGATCGAGCCCGGCCCGACGCCCACCTTCACCGCGTCCACGCCGCGGTCGACGAGCGCGCGCGCTCCGTCCTCAGTCGCCACATTGCCCGCGACCAGCTGAGCCTCAGGAAAGGCGTCGCGCAGACAGGCTACGGTATCGAGCACGCCCTGGCTGTGGCCGTGCGCGGAATCGATGACGACCACGTCACAGCCGGCGTCGAGCAGCGCTTGCGCCCGGGCGCGCGCATCCGGCGTTCCGCCGACCGCGCCGGCGACGCGCAGTCGGCCATGCTGGTCTTTGTTGGCGTCGGGGTATTGGCGGCGCTTGAAGATGTCTTTGATGGTGATGAGGCCGCGCAGCAAACCCTGCTTGTCGACGACGGGAAGTTTTTCGATGCGATGCTTGGCGAGAATCTTTTCTGCTTCGTCCAGGTTCGTGCCGACCGGCGCCGTCACCAACTTTTCTTTCGTCATCACGTCGCGAATCGGTCGATCCGACTCCCGCTCGAATTGCAGATCGCGATTGGTGATGATGCCGACCAGCTTCCCCGCTCCGTCGACAATGGGCACCCCGGAGATCTTGAAGCGCTGCATCAGCTGCTGCGCTTCGCGGAGCGGCCGGTCGGGACCGAGCGTGATGGGGTTCATGATCATGCCCGATTCGCTACGCTTCACGCGATCGACCTCTGCCGCCTGGCGATCGATGGACATGTTCTTGTGGATCACCCCGATGCCGCCCTGCCGCGCCATGGCGATCGCCATCTCCGCCTCGGTCACGGTGTCCATGGCGGCGGAGACGATCGGAATGTTGAGAGGGATGGCGCGAGTGAAACGGCTGGTGACGGCGACGTTGCGGGGATGCACCGTCGAGTGACGGGGCACGAGCAGGACGTCGTCAAAGGTGAGGGCGACGTCGGATCGGAAGGTTCCCATAGCGGAAGTTACGGGGTGGGCTTGGTTTCCTCAACCGGGGGGACGGCGGGGGCGGGGGCAGACTTCTTCTTCGCCTCTTCCACGGCCGCTTTTCCGGCGGCGGCGAGGCCTTCCAGAAACCGCCCCGCTTTACCGACCGCGTCCATCGTTCCCTTGATGATCGTGACCGGCACTCGCCCCGCGCGCATCGTGTCCTCGAGTGTCTCGGCGACTTTCTGAAACGCCGGCGCGCCGGCAGCGCGCTGCGCGTACTTCGATTCGAGGAACTCGATGTAGTCGAGCACCTGATATGCCTGCTCATCCGGCATCACGTCGAGCTTGCGCCGGATGCGTTCCGCGAGCACGTCGTTCACGGCGTCGTTCCTCCCTCCAACGAGACCAGATCCACCACAGGATTGCCGAGGTAGCGGCTGCGGCCGTTGCGCACGCGCACGATCACCTGCATCTGTGCGAGCGGATTTAGCGCGCGGAACGTGGGCAGCTTGATGTCGGGGACGATGACGTACACAAAGCCGCGTTCCGGCAGCGGTCCGCGCGCAAGCACGTACGACGCGCCGCTCGGGATGTCGGGCCGCAAGTCATCGGCCTTCTGAATTGCGATGAATTCGAGCTGCCAGCGCAGCTGCTGCCCCACATACCGCTGCGGCTCGGCTCGCAGCTCCGCCGCCGTCACGCCGACCGTCACCCCCGCCGGCGCCACCTGCAGGTCGCCGCCTTTCACCCATCCCTCGAATTGCACGCGTGTCCACTCCCCGTTGCGACTCAACACGCGCAGCGGCGTGTCGGTCGCGACCGTGCCGGCTTCGGGACCGGCGGGCGCGCGGTACAGCGTCGTCATGCGAACCGGTTGAGCGCGGGTCGAATCGAGTTTCCCGGCAGGTGCGGACGCGGGCGACGCAGGAGGCGGCGCGATGGTGTCTGAATCCGAAGCGGACGCCGTGCGCGTGTCGGCGACGTCGGCAAGAGGCTCCACCGCGCTCCGCTGTACCCAGCCATCGCGCGTCACATGCATCCACCGCTTGGCGGAGGCGCTATCGCTCGCCGCTCCCGCGCGCTTCAACCCGAATCCCTGAGCGAGCTCGGCGATGAGCGGCCCGGCGGGCTTGGCGCGAAGATTTTCGTGAGGGGCACGGGTCACGGCGAGCTCGAAGTCGGAGCGACCACTGCGTCCGACCGACATGGCGAAGATCCAGCCGTCGAGCATCACCGGCACCCAATCGTTGCGTGTCGCGTTGCCCGTTCCCGCCGTCAAGACCGCACCGCGGACGAGCTGCGCAATCCGTCGGCCACCGACGTCCTGATAGAACCAGGCGTTGTTCGCCGCGACGCGATAGCGAACGGCGGTTTGCGCCGGCGCCGCCTGTGCGATCGCGACGCTCAGCATAACTGGTAGGGCACGAACCATCTGGCTAACTTGCATCCCCTCCAATATGACAACGAGCCGGAGCACGCGCATCCCGGATAGGGCAAACGGTCCGGTTGTCCTCATCGTGCTCGACGGCTGGGGCTTTCGTCCCGGCCGCGAGGGCAACGCCATCGAACTGGGCAAGACGCCCACATGGCATCGGCTGTGGGAGCGCGCACCGCGCACCCTGCTCGAAGCCTCCGGTCTCGCCGTCGGACTTCCCGAAGGACAGATCGGCAACAGTGAAGTCGGTCACTTGAATCTCGGCGCAGGCCGTGTGGTGCCGCAGGACATCGTACGCATCTCGCAGTCGATTGATTCGGGGGAATTCTTCCAGTCGCCCCCCCTCGCGCAGTCGGTCGAACACGTGCGTCGCCGGAACACCACGTTGCACATCATGGGACTGATCGGCACCGGCGGCGTGCATGCGCTCGACAAGCATCTCGTCGCTGCGGTGAAACTGGGCCGTCGCGCCGACCTCCCCATTGCGATTCACGCCTGGCTCGACGGCCGAGATACGCCCCCGAAGTCTGCGCTCGGGTTCATGGAAGACCTCTTGGAGAGCGTAGGACCGCTGGATGACCGGACTGCTATCTCCACGGTCATCGGTCGGTACTACGCCATGGATCGGGATAAGCGATGGGAGCGAACGAAACTGGCGTACGATGCGATGGTGACCGGCATCGGTGTGCCGGCGCCCGACCCTCTAACCGCAATCAAGCAAGCCTACGCGGCCGGGGAAACGGATGAATTCGTCAAACCCCGTGTCATCGACGGCACTCCCCGCATCCGCAACGGCGACGGGATCTTCTGCTTCAACTACCGCGCCGACCGGATGCGCCAGATCGTTCGCGCGCTCGCGGCTCCTGGCTTCGACGGTTTCGACGTCAGCGGCCGTCCCGAAGTGCGGCTCGTGACGATGACGCGCTACGACGAGACGCTGCCCTTCCCCGCGGCATTCGAGCCCATCGTGTTGTCGCGCATCGTCGCGGAGGTTCTTGCCGATCGGGGCAAGACGATGTTTCGGACAGCCGAGACGGAGAAATACGCCCACGTCACCTACTTCTTTAATGGCGGCTACGAGCCGCCCTACAAGGGCGAAGAACGGCTGCTTGTGCCTTCGCCGAAAGTCGCGACTTACGACCTGATGCCCGAGATGAGCGCTCCCGGGGTAACTGACGTGCTCTGCAAGGCGATCGCGGAGCAGGAGCATGACTTCATCCTCTGTAACTATGCGAATGGCGACATGGTGGGGCATTCCGGCGTCCTGCCCGCGGCCGTCAAGGCAGTCGAGACCGTCGATGATTGTCTCGCGAGGGTACTGAAGACGGCAGACAGCGCGGGGGCCACGGTGATCGTCACCGCCGATCACGGCAACTGTGAGCTGATGATCGATCCTGCCACCGGGGGGCCGCATACCGCCCACACCACGAACCCCGTTCCACTCGTAATCGTGGGCGCTGGAGCACCGCAGAAGGATGGCGCCCTGCGCGCCGGTGGCTCGCTTCGCGACGTGGGACCGACGATCTTGCAGCTACTTGGAATCGAGCCGCCGCAAGAGATGACGGGGCGGGACCTGAGGGAGACTGACTGATGACTGGAACGTTGGAACGTTGGAACGTTGGAAGGTGGATGATCTTGGGGATGTTTCTTTCCAACATTCCAACGATCCAACTTTCCGCCCAGGTCGGCCACGACCCCGCCCACTCCCCGTATCAAGACATCATTCTGCGTTCGACGCCGATACTCTTCTTCGGTCATTTGTCAGGGGATCGCGGCCGCGCCGGCGTCGGCCTCAGCAACGCGCGCACCTTCGGCGCCCGCTACGAGATCCCCGCGGGACGCTCGCTGCTGTTCCAGTTCACGGCAGCGTACGTGGAGGGCGATCGCTTCGTCATCGATCCACGAGCCGACTCCACTTCGCCGGAGCGGCGCACCGGCCCCGTGCCGGCCGCGATCGCCATCACCGACGTTGGAATCCTGTTGCGGCTCACCGGTGGGAAAACGTGGCGCGGCATCGCGCCATATGCGGGCGTCGGTATAGGGCTCGCCTACGACGTGCGCTCCGGGCGTGACACTTCCCGGAGCGGCTACCAGTTCGGGACGAAGGTCGTGCTGAACGGCGCGACGGGCGTTCGCTGGTATCCGTCGCGACGCGTCATGATCGACGCCGACCTCCGCGCCCAATTTTGGCGCCTCAGGTACCCCCTCTCATTCCATGACGCCAGTCAGGCGCCTGACCACTCCCGCGTCATCCCACTGAGCCAGCCACTAACCGATTGGACGCTGCATCCCTGGATCAGTCTCGGCATCGGATGGATTTTCTAGCCGAGGGATTCAGGCGGGCGTGGTCTTTGCTGGTGGCGGGTGATTCCGAGGTCTACGGGATCGCTCTGCTGACGTTGAAGGTCGCCGTTGTCGCAACGATTATCTCGTGCGCCGTCGGCCTGCCGCTCGGCTATTTCCTCGCGACGCGTCGCTTCTGGGGCCGGCGTGCCGCGCTTACCGTCGTCAACACGGCGCTCGCCTTTCCCACGGTCGTCGTGGGCCTGCTGCTCTACGGCCTGCTCTCGCGGCGCGGACCGCTGGGCGGACTCGGCTGGTTGTACACCTGGCAAGCGATCGTCGTCGGCGACGTGCTGCTGGCATTGCCGATCGCCGCAGCGCTGTCAGCCGCCGCGATCCAGGGCGTCGACGCGCGCATCCGCCGCACCGCCCAAACACTCGGCGCAGGCGCGTGGCGAACGGCATGGACCGTGTCGCGAGAGGCACGCTTCGCGCTCGCGGCGGTGATCACCGCGGCATTCGGCCAGGTTGTGGCAGAGGTCGGCGCCGCGATGATCGTCGGCGGCAATATCCGCGGTTCGACTCGAACCCTCACGACGGCCGTGGCGCTGTACACCTCCCAGGGGGACTTCGGTCTCGCGCTCGCGCTGGGGCTCATCCTGTTGATCATGGCGCTCCTCGTGAACATCGCCCTTCAGGTCCTTCAGGGCCGCGGGGAGGGGAGCGCGCATGCTTGAGCTACGCGGCATCCGCCATCGCTACGACGGCCGTCTCGTCCTCGATCTCGAGCAATTCACCGTGCCGCGGGGTGCTGCGCTCGCCGTCGTCGGGCATAACGGCGCCGGGAAGAGCACCTTGCTCCGCCTGCTCGCGCTTCTCGAGACACCGACGGAGGGACAAGTTCTGTTCAGCGACGCGGTGGTGCCACCCCGCGCGCGCGCATCGCTGCGACGTCGCGTCACGCTGGTCGAGCAACGGCCGGTCCTCTTTCGCGGCACGGTGCGAGAGAATCTGGAATACGGCCTCAAGTTGAGAGGCACTGCGCGCACGGCGATGAACGGAATCATTGGCGATGTCGTCGAGCGGCTTGGGCTGGCGCCGCTGCTCAACCGCCGGCGCCACGAGCTATCCGACGGCGAGGTGCAGCGCGTGGCAGTCGCCCGCGCGCTCGCCGTGCGCCCCGACGTCCTGCTGCTCGATGAACCGGTGAGCTCGGCGGACCGCGCCGCGGCGAATGCGCTGTATCAGGCGCTCGCCGCGGAGCGCGCGGCCCGCCCACTCACGGTGTGCATCGCGTCCCACCAGTTGGAGGAGGCGTACCGTTGGGCCGACAGCATCCGCGCGCTCGCGGAAGGGCGCCTGTCACCGGTGACGCCGGAGAATCTGTTTCGTGTTGACCTGCCTGCCGGCGACGGTACGAAGCATGTTCGCGTCGGCGGGATCCACATCGCGGTGATGACGGACCGCACTGGTCCGGCGGTGCTCGCCGTACCGCCCACGGACATCTTTGTCAGTCTCCAGCCGTTGTCCGCATCCGCTCGCAACGTCTTCTCCGGTCGTGTGACTGGGATGTCGATCGAGCGTCGCGGCGCGGGCGTCCATGTTCGCGCCGACATGGGTGGCGTCGAGTTGGTGGCCGCCGTGACCGCCGAGGCGGCTCGCGATCTGGCGCTGGCGCCGGGCAAAACCGTCGTCTTCTCTTTCAAGGCCACCGCGGTCCAGGTATTCTAGAGAATGCCCCCCCCGATGGGCTATCTCACGCGCGTGGTGGAGTTTACTGCGACACATCGGTTCCCCGATCAGCCTGAATTCGCGGGTGCGACCAAGGATCACAGCCATCGCTATCGCTGTCTCGTGACGATCAAAGGCGTGTTCGACCCGGCGCGGCGTGGCGTGATGAGTCTCAAAGCATTCGACGCGCTGCTCCAGCGTGAGATCGTGGAGCGGTTCGATGGCAGGCATATAAATGAAGACATCGCCATGTTCGCGGCCGGCACCTGGCTCGCCACGGGCGAAGCGTTGGCGGTGTACGTTTGGGACCGCATTGTCGCTGCAGGTCTGCCACCCGGCGTGGCCCTCCACGGCGTGCGCATAGAGGAGAGCCCCCATCTCTATTCCGAGTACTACGGTGAGCGCTGACCCCGCGCGGCGACCCGGGGATCGCAAAGGCCGCATGCTGGCCGAGTCGGCGGTCGTCGAGGAGTGGCCGGTGTGGCTGGAAGTAAACGGCGAGCCGGCGGTGACGTGGATGTGCACGCCCGATCAGCTCGAGGAGCTCGCGGTCGGGTGGTTGCACGGCGAGGGGTACATCGAATCGCTCGACGACCTCGTGCAACTGCGCCCCTGCGCGCCGGACCTGGGATTCTGGGCCGATGTGAAACCCGGTCGCTTGGCGCAGGTGAAGGGGGAAAATCGCAAGCGCGTGCTCGCGTCGGGCTGTGGTGCGGTGGCTACGATGCTCGCCGATCCCAACGCGATGGCAGCCCCGCGCCCGCCTGCCCGGGGCGAGCCTCCTGCGCCGGAGACACTCCGGACACTCTTCAAACAATTGTTCGCCAGCGGCGCCCGCTACAATGAGACCGGCGGGATACACGCGGCGGCGCTGACGGATGGCGCCACGCTGCTGTTCCACGCGGAAGACATCGGCCGCCACAACGCCGTCGACAAGGTCATTGGTGCAGCGGTGATCGCCCGCACCGCGATCGTGGGTCGTGGCCTGCTCGTGACGGGCCGCATCTCGGCGGAGCTGGCGTTCAAGGCGGCACGCGCCGGACTCGCGTGGGTCGCGACGCCAAGTGTGCCCTCGACGCTCGCCGTAACGATCGCGCAACGGTCAGGAATGGTGCTCGTGGGTCGAGCCGTCAGTGGGACGCCGCATCTGCATCGGCCGGAGGGATGACGGTCCCTCCCGAAGAGCTGCGTGCGTTGCTCGAGCGCGCGCGCATCATCGCCGTCGTAGGACTGTCGCCCAAGCCGAGCCGGCCCAGTCATTCAGTCGCGCGCTATCTGCAGCAGGCGGGCTATCGCATCGTTCCCGTGAATCCGGGTCACGACACCATCCTCGGCGAGCGGAGTTATCCGACGCTCGACGCTGCCGCGCGGGATCAGACCATCGACATCGTGGACGTCTTCCGCCGGAGCGAGTTGGCCGGCGCTGTGGTGGACGAAGCCCTCGCGCTGCGTCCGCTGCCGCAATTGATTTGGCTGCAACTCGGCGTCATCGACGACGCCGCACAATCACGAGCCGCAGGCGCCGGCGTCCCATTCGTCATGGACCGGTGCATTGCGATCGAACACCGGCACCTCGAGAGGGAGGGGGAGGGGGAACTCTAATGCGAGCCTTTCTGTTCGTCATGCTCGCGCTCAGCGGTGCCTGGTCGCCGTCGTCGGCACAAACCGGCCAGCAGCCAAACATTATCCTGAGCATCTTCGCGGGTGCGGCGACCGGCCATAGCCTCTGGTCGATCGCGAAGCAGCCGTTGCTCGTCATCGGCTCTAGTCCGGCCCAATACGACACGGTCCACGTCGATCAATCCATTGCATCGAGCATCATCGCCGGCGCGAGCGCGACTTACTTCCCGTCACCACACATCGGGCTGCACGTGGAGCTATCGTATCTTGGCCTTCCCGTCGATGCGGGTTGTGACAGCGTGTTCTTTCATCCGGATGTCGACCGTAAGAACGGGCAGACCTGCGACAACATCCGGCAACGATCGGCCGACGGTGGAGCAATCGCGATATTCGGAGGCGTCACATTCCGCGCGGCATCACGGCGCGCCATCAGTCCCTACGCGCGCCTCAACCTTGGTTTTGTGAACGAGTCACGCAGCACGATCGAAGTGGTCGGCGAATATGTGGACGCGAGTGGCGCTCATGCGCAGGAAGTGGTCTCCGACCCGCAGCCACGGCGAACGTCGGTGCTGTTCGGCGCTGCGGTCGGATTTACGCGCCCGATCGGTCCCGGTTATCAATTCCGCTGGGAAGCGCGTGACCAACTGGTTGAACAGGCGCTGCTCACCGGGCCGGCCACGACGCCCCTGCCAGCCGGCGGGGTAACCGGTCCGATTAGCTCGCGGTTGTTTCATCACTTTTCGATGATCCTTGGCCTCGACGTCGTCCTGGAGAAAACGCGCGGGCGGCGCTACTAACTTGCGCGGAGCGGTGCTCGCCGGCGGCGCGGCTAGCCGTTACGGAGGAGCTCCCAAGGGTCTGCTCGAGGTCGGCGGCCGCCGCATCCTCGATCGTGTCATCGATTCCGTCGCCGCCGTCACAGGATCGCCGCCACTGCTTGTCGCCAACGCGGCCGACGCACCTGCCTGGCGACCCGATCTGAAAACCGTTCCCGACGCTCGCCCCGGTTTCGGAAGTCTGGGCGGGATCTATACCGCCGTCGCCGCCGGCGCCGAGCCGGTGCTCTGCGTTGCGTGGGACATGCCGTTCGTGCCCGCGGAGTTGCTGCGTGCGCTCGTCGACGGCGCAACAGCGGGAAGCTTCGATGCGTTCCTGCCCGAGAGCTCAGGCCGGCGCGGCCTCGAGCCGCTGTGCGCCGTATACGGACAGGCCTGCCGCGCCGCGATCGAGCGGCGCCTTGATCAAGGGGATCTCAAGGCCATCTCCTTCCACGCCGACGTGAGGGTCGGTATCCTCCCCCTCGCCCAAGTGCGGGCGTTCGGGGGGGGCGACCCCGACGAGCTGTTCTTCAACGTGAACACGCCGGCGGATCTGGCCCGGGCGGAGGCGCTGTGGCGGCAACGCGCATGATCTCGATCATCGGGCTCAAGAACGCCGGCAAGACGACGTTCCTCGTCGCACTCGCGTCCGAGCTCGTGCGCCGCAAGTTCCGCGTCATGACGATCAAGCACGGCTCGCACGCCGCTGACATGGATCAGAAGGGCAAGGACACCTGGCGGCATTGGCACGAGGGCAAGGCGGAGCGGGTCTTGATGGAGTCGCCGGGCCAGCGCGTGCTGTTCGAGCGCACGGCCAAGGAATCTGATCCCCTTACGCTCGCACGCCGCTACCTGAGCGAGGCCGACATCGTGCTCGTCGAAGGATTCAAGCGCGCGCCGCTTCCCAAGATCGAAGTGTACCGCACCGTCGCCGGTCCCAAGCCGATCTTCGATGCCGCTGTGCACGATCCCGCCGACTGGGTCGCGATCGTCACCGACGACGGCGAGCTGCACGCACCGGTTCCGGTCTTTCGGTTCAGCGACACCGCCTGGCTCGTGACAATCGCGAACCTCGCCTGGGATCGGGCGAAGATTCTGCCGCCATGACCCCGGCCGAGGCGGCGCGCTTCATCATCGGACACTTCCGGCCGTTGCCGCCTTCGCACCGGCCGCTGCGCGAGGCACTCGATACGGTGCTCGCGGAGGACGTGGCCAGCCCGATCGATCTGCCGCCCTGGGACAACTCGGCGATGGACGGCTATGCAGTTCGTAGCGCAGATCTCGAGCAGGGCAATGTCGATCTGGAAGTGATCGAGAGCGTCGCGGCGGGCCAATTCCCTACCAAGGCGGTCGGCGAACGTCAGGCCATTCGCATCTTCACCGGCGCACCAGTGCCTCGCGGGGCGGACACCGTGATTCGGCAGGAAGACACGGCGGCCTCCTCCAATGGCGCCAATCACGTGACGATCACAAACCCGCGCGACGCACGGAAGAATATCCGGCGTTTGGGAGAAGACATCAAAAAGGGCGCGGTCGTCCTCGCCGCCGGCACGCCGCTCGGTCCAGCGCAGCTCGGCGTCCTCGCCTCGATCGCACACGACCATCCGCTGGTGCATCGCGTTCCGCGGGTGGCGTTCATGGGATCGGGCGATGAGATCGTCGACTTGGATCGGAAAGACGAAATCCTGGCGGCCAAAAAGATCGCGAGCTCCAACTCCTACACCTTGGACGCCCTGATTCGCAGGACGGCAGCGGAGCCGGTCAATCTCGGGCTGGCTCGAGATACGAAGGAGAGTCTGCGGGAGCATTTGCGTGGCGCGAGCGTGCAGCATGCCGATCTGCTGGTGACGACCGCGGGAGTGAGCGTTGGGGAGCACGACCTCGTCCGCGACGTCCTGCAGGAGCTCGGTGGCGAGCTGAAGCTGTGGCGCATCGCGATGCGCCCCGGCGCACCGGTTGGATTCGGCCTGCTCGGTGACATCCCCTGGATCGGGCTGCCCGGAAATCCGGTGAGTACGATGGTGACGTTCGAATTGTTCGTCCGACCAGCAATCCGGCGACTCCAGGGACACGCGTTGCCGTTCCGCCGTACCGTGCGCGTCGTCGTGCGGGAGCCGATTACGCTTGGCCCCAGGCTGCGTCACTACCTGCGCGCAATCGTAGACGGACGGGACGCGCGTTTGACAGGCCCGCAGGGGTCTGGCATTCTCACCAGCATGGCGCGCGCGAATGCCCTGCTCATCGTCCCGGCAGACATGCCGGCGGTTCCCGCCGGCACGGAGCTCGAGGCGCTGATTCTCGACGATCCCCAGCATGTCGCGGAGCCTCCCTACTGATGACTCCCGCCCTCCGCCGAGGACTCCGGCTCGCCGGTTACGTCCTGCTGACGCTGGTCGTCTATTGGGCGAACGTTCTCACGCCCTCAGCGGACAGGCTCGGCATCCTCTACATCGTGCCGGTGCTGCTCGTGACGTGGACCGAGGGTTTGACGTGGGGGATCGTGTTCGCTGTGGCCACGACCGCCCTGCGCGAGTTCGTAGCGTGGGACCAGATGGCGCCCGATACGCCGCTGTTATGGCGGTTCGCCAACGGCGCGTCGTACGTGGTGGTGCTCGGGATCGCGATGGCCGGGCTTCAGAGTCTCCGGCGCAGCCAGGCACAACTCGCTCGCCTCGTCATCCAGGATCAGCTCACCAACGTGTTGAACGCCCGCGCGTTCGCCGACCGGCTCAGCCAGGAGCTGGACCGCAATCGCCGTTATCCGCGCCCCCTCGCACTCCTGTACATGGATCTCGACGACTTCAAGGTCATCAACGACACGCACGGCCATCAGACCGGCGACGCGGTGCTGCGGCTCGTCGCGGACGCCATGCGGTCATCGGTTCGTCAGGCCGACGTCGTGGGCCGTCTGGGCGGCGACGAGTTCGCCGTCCTCATGCCCGAAACCGATGCCCAGCTCGCCGATGCCGCGGCCAAGCGCCTCGTGGCCAGTCTGCGCAACGTCTTCCGCGGCACGCCGAACGTGACCGCGAGCATCGGCGTCGTTTCCTGCTCGGCGACGGATGCGAGTACCGACGATCTCCTCAGGCGGGCCGATCAGGCGATGTACGATGCCAAACGCCTGGGCAAGGATCGCGTCGTTCAGGTCGCGCTCTAGGGCCTTTTCCGCAGTTCCCTCCGACGACCTAATCCCTCCGAACGAGAAATGCGGCCGATTAATTCCCTCAGACGATTGATTGTGTCCGGCAATGGCGATTTTTACTCTTTCGGTTTAGAGGCGACTTAAAACTTCCTATCACAGATATCAGATGACTTCTTCGCTCGTCAGTTCGCTGCTCATCGAAGCCCCGGTCAACCGGCACTTCGCTCAGTTGCACCGCGACCCGCAGGCCCTCACGGAAGCGGTCACGCTGTACTTGGAGACGGGCCTGCGGCGCGGCAACGGGGTCGTCGTCATCGCGACGCGGGCGCACACTAAGTGGTTTCTCGCTGGCCTGCGGCACAGCGGTCTCGATCCGGGCCGGGTCCTGAAATCCGGGCAGCTCGAGCTGCACGACGCCGAGCTGATGCTGCGCAAGTTCATGCGCGACGACATGCCCGATTGGGACGACTTCCGCAAGGCGTTGAGCGCAGTGTTCGAACGGGTACGGGCGTTCGGGCGCGGTACCACGCGGACGTATGGCGAGTTGGTGAACGTGCTGTGGCAAGAAGGGAAGCAGGAAGCCGCCATCCGGCTCGAGGAGTACTGGAACGAGCTCTCGCGCCTGTATCCGTTCTCGCTGTTCTGCAGCTATATGCTGGACGTGTACCACCACCATTCATACGAGGGCCCACTCGAAGAGATCGGCCGGACGCATTCCGACATCCTGGGAGATGACGAGGATGAGCGGTTTCGTGTGGCGCTGGATGCCGCGAGCCGCGACGTCTTCGGCGTGCCGCTGTCAGAGATGGTGGGATTCTCCCGCCAATCGCATGATGGCGAGCGGCGTTTTCCCAGCGGCCAACGCACCATGCTCTGGGTGAAGCGCAACCTTCCTTTCGCTAGTGCCGCTGTGCTGGAGCGGGCACGTCGGTACTACGAAGAGTCGCTGCGGTAGAGAATGACTTCCCCCGCCAGTACTTTGCTATTGGTCGAAGCGCCCACCGGCCGTCATTTCGCGCAGTTTCACCGCGATACCGACGACCAAGATCGTCGTCGCGACACGCTCACCGAGTCGGCGCTCGCATTCGTCGAAGCGGGCTTGCAGCGCGGCGATAGCGTCCTGGTCATCGCCGGGACCGATCACCGGGACCGGCTGTTCGACCGCCTGGCGGAGGGGAAATTCCGCCCGCAATTGCTGCACAATCCGGGACAATTGTCCGTCCTGGATGCTGGAGAGATCCTGGCACAATTGGTTGCCGACGGCCTGCCGGAATGGGCACCATTTCGGAACGCGCTGGCGCCCGTCCTGTCGCGCCTCCAGCCATCCGGCCGCGGTACGCGGGTCTACTGCGAGATGGCGAATGCGTTGTGGCAAGCGGGGAACACCTCTGCCGCGATCCGCGTCGAGGACTTCTGGAATGCCTTGGCCGGTACCTACCCATTCTCGCTCTACTGTGGTTACACGATGGATACACACTCCGAGCACTCGTACGCCGCCCCGCTCGAGGAGTTAGGCCGCACCCACTCCGACATCCTGGGCACGCCTGAGGACGAGGAGTTCGGCGTGGCGCTCGATCGGGCCAGCAAGGAGATCTTCGGGATTTCACTCACGCAGATGGCGGGCGTATCCAAGCAGGACGAAACTCGGCGGTTTCCGAGCGGGCAGCGGACGATGCTCTGGGTCAAACGCAATCTGCCGCTGTCCACGTCCCAGCTGGCGGAGCGCGCGCGGCACTACTTCAGGGACAGCCACGCCTAACGCTACATGCGCTTGTACTTCGGCCCGCTGCCGCCCTCGCGCGGCGTCCACCGCGGTCCCAATACATCGGTCGCCTTGCAGTCGACGCAGTTGGGCGCGTTGACGCGGAAACCATTCTCGCCTACTTCGTAGACGCCCGCTGGACACATCCGCGCATAGAAGCGCGCGACGTCGCCGGGTACATCAGGCCCGACGATCAAATGACTGGGGATTGTGTCCCGCGTCGAATTGCCGGACTTGAACACCGCATCAACTTTGCTGATCCCGTCCGAACGCTCGGCTGACCTCGCGCGCACGTCCGGCGAAAACCGTCGCCCGACTTCGGCGTCGCGGTGCATCCGATACTTGCCGTTCGGAAATCGCCCACCGGTAATCGTCATCAACGCCGCCTGGATGCCCCCCCAGTAGAACCCGTCGCGGAACGCCAGCCGCATGTTGCGCGTCCGGTAGAGTTCAGTTGCAACGTATGACTTATTGAGGATGTCATCATACCGAGAGAGCGATTCGGCGTTCTTGAGATTCTGATGAATCGCGCGAGCGGCGTAGATGCCGGATTGGATCGCGTAATGGATTCCTTTCAGCGACGGCACGTCGACGAACCCAGCCGTGTCGCCCAGGAGCACCACGCCATCGCCCGCGCGCCGCTGCGGCAAAGAGTAAAAGCCGCCCTCGGGGATCGTCTTGGCGCCCCATTCGACCACTTCCCCACCCTCGAGGAGTGCGGCGAGCAGCGGATGGCGCTTGAATTGCTGCAACAGGACGTGGACGTCGAGTCCGGCGTCGCGATAATCGAGTCCAACCACGAGGCCGAGCGCCACGAGATTCGGCTCGAGCGGATAGACGAAGCTCCCGCCGAACGCGTCTGTCGGCAGCGGCCAGCCGAGCGTATGGATCACGCGATCGAGCGGGCGCTTCGTCTCCCACAGCTCTTTCACCCCGAGCGCGAAGATCTGCGGATTCTCGGATGGCACGCGCTGCCACTGGCACCACGCTTGCGCCAGGAGTCCGCGTGTTCCCTCCGCGAGCGCCGTGACTCGGGCGACAATGTCGTTGGGCGCCATCGCGCCGGCCGACGGGCGACCATCGCGGTCGAGTCCGGCCGCCGCGGTCCGCACACCTGCCACCGCTCGATCACGCACGAGCAGCTGCGCGGCGGGGAATCCGGTGAAGATGTTCACGCCCAGCTCTTCCGCTTTCGTCCCCAGCCAGCGGACGATCTCACACAGCGATGCCACGTAGTAACCGCGATTGTGCATCGTGGGCGGAGTGGGAAGGCGAATCTTGACGCCCTTCGTTAGCAGATAGACGGCTTCCTTCGTCACCGGCGCTCGAAACGGGAAGTCCGAATCTCCGAGCTCGGGAAACAGCTCGCGCAACGCGCGCGGATTGACGACGGCGCCGGAGAGAGAATGCTCACCCAACGCCTCGGCCTTCTCCAGCACACCGATATTGAGCGCGGTACGGTCGGCTTTCGCGAGCTTCGCGAGCTCGATCGCGCACGCCAGCCCAGCCGGCCCGGCGCCGACAATGACGACGTCGAGCTCCATGCGGTCGCCCGCTCCTGCGGCGCCGTCCTGAACGATGAGTTTGTCGAGCGGCAGCGGTGGTTGATACCGCGCCGGCACAAACTGGTCGTTCTTAGCCATGGAGCTTTCGGATCTCTTCCGTCAGCCGCGGCACGATCTCGAACAAATCGCCGACCACGCCGTAGTCGGCGACTTTGAAGATCGGTGCGTCTTTGTCTTTGTTGATCGCGACGATGACCTTCGAGGTGCGCATGCCGGCGAGATGCTGGATCGCGCCGGAAATCCCGACAGCGATGTACAGCGACGGGCTCACCGTCTTACCGGTTTGACCGACTTGATCGGCGTGCGCGCGCCATCCCGCATCGACGACCGCGCGCGATGCGCCGACCGCCGCTTTCCCGCCGAACGCCTTCGCCAGCTCTTCGAGTACTTTGAAATTCGCCGGCTCCTTCAGACCGCGTCCACCTGAGATGATGATCTGCGCCTCCGCGACGTCGAGCGTGCCGGCGGGCGCGGCCTTCACTTCGCGAACGACCACGCGGCCGGGAGCAACAGTCACGGCTGCAAGCTCCGGCGCACCCGCCTTCGGACGTTCGACCGGCGTGAAGACATTGGGACGCAGTGACAGCACCGCGGGCTGGCTGGCGACTTTCACCTTGAGCAACGCCTTCCCGGCATACACCGGACGTGTGACCGTAATCGCGTCCCCTTCAACTGCTAAATCGGTGATGTCCGCCGCAACACCAACGCCGAGCCTGGCTGCGACGCGAGGCGCGAGATCTTTGCCGGTCGCGCTCGCGGCGAATATCACGGCACGATAACCACCTTGCTTCGCGCGCTCGGCGATCGCCTGCGCGCACTCTTCAGGCGCGTATTTCGCAAAGGCGGGATTGGTGAGCGTGATGACCTTGTCGGCGCCGAACTTGCCAATCTGGTCGGCGCCCTGGACAGCTCCACTCGCGCATAACACCGCATCGACGCCCCTGCCCAGCCGCTGTGACCCAGTCACGACCTCGTGGGAGATCTTGCGGAGCACGCCATCGCGCAGCTCCAGCACCGCGAGCGCCGGCGTCATAGGACTTTGGCTTCCTCACGGAGCAGACGCACCAGCTCGCCGACGGCGCCCACTCCTTCGCCGACGATCTTCCCTTCTTTGCGCTCGGGCGGAGGCGACAGTGCAACAACCTCGAATGCGCCCGCGGATGCCTGAACCGGCCTCACCTCGAGCGGCTTTTTCTTCGCAGCCATGATGCCTTTAAGCGCTGGATAGCGAGGTTCATTGAGACCCTTGTCCGCCGTGAGGACAGCGGGAAGGGGGAACTCCACGACTTCGATCCCCCCTTCGATTTCCCGCTCCGCGAGACCCTGTGTTCCCTCGATCTCGAGGTGCGATATCGCCGTAACACACGGCAGGCCGAGCAGCTCGGCGGTGAGCGCGCCCACCTGGTGGTTGTAATCGTCGATTGCCATCCGGCCAAAGAGAATCAGATCCCAGGATGTGCTCTTCAGCTCGGCCGCGATCATGCGAGCAACCTCGAAGGGATCGGCGGGGATCTTATCGGCTTGCAACAGAACTCCACGATCCGCGCCCATCGCCAATGCGGTGCGAATCGTCTCCTGCGCCGCTGCGGGACCCAGACAGATGACCGTGACTTCACCTGCCCCGGTGCCGGCTTTTTCTTTGCGTCGTAACGCCTCTTCGACAGCGAATTCATCATAGGGATTCATCACGAATTTCACGCCGGACTCGTCGAGGGCTTTCCCGTGGGCAGCGATCTTGACACGCGTCTCGGAATCGGGAACGCGCTTGATGCACACCGCGATTTTCATAAGGCCGGAAAGCTACGCAACCCGGCTTCGGTCTGCTCAGCGCGGCAATGTTACCGGATGGCCGTCGGCAGTAAAAACATTGATGACGCGGCCCTCCCGCTCCTTGAACCCGAATAATTTGCGTTTGCGACCATCGAACAATGGAATGGGCGCGCGGATCTGCCACCCGACGATCACCGGAGCGCCGTTAGGCAGTCGCCGGAATTCGATCCAGCCGCCGACGAAGTTTGTGGGTACCCACCCCTCCAGCCCCGTGTAGGTGTACTCGAGACGCCGCAGCCCCGCACCCGCCCGGTCGAGCCACAGGACTCCGCGCACGTCGGGCAACTTTCGTTTGCGCACGGGGTCGAACCGCAGCCCGACGAGCGTCGAATCCGTGCGATGCCGTTCGACGGTGAAGCAATGGGTGTCGAGAAACGCATCGGAAAAGAAGACGGACGCATCGGGACTGTAGTACGTCGGACCGTTGGGACCTTCCTGCACGAAGCCGTTACCGACCAGACTGTCGGCCGGCACACTCTCGAATGGCCAGGCGGTGAACCCATTGCTCGTATCACCAGTTGCGTTCGTCACCCGCAGGTCTGCTTCGAGCGAGCGCTCGAAGAGCGCAGATCGGAAACGGAAGAGACGTCGTTCGACCGCGAGCTCCGTCACACCGAGGACCGTCTGCGACTGCTCCAGCAGTGCCGCGACCGGTTCGCCTTCACCAGGTCGCACCCGACAGCGCTTCTCCGCTTCGACCGTGACGGGGGGCAATGCCAGGGCGACATCGGGCAACGCGGCGTGATAGCGGCGCTCCCCAAGGTCGAGAACCATGGGCCGGGACTCAAAGCTCGGATAACCGATGCGCAGGACCCGGACGCGATAGATACCCGGAGCTGGCGCCACCAACACGAATTGCCCGGAACCATCCGAGAGCGCCCGCACCCGCTCGTGCCCGGTCGAATCCACGAGGAGCAGCAGTGCGTATGCGACCGGCTGTGCAGTCACGGCCCCAACCAACTCGCCCCGAAGCGTCTGGGCCGAAAGGGCGGTCCCCGCGAAACACCCGAGAAGGAGGCTGTGCCTGAGGGAGACTGCGATCGTCAGCGAGTGTCCATGCGGAACACGGAGATGCCCCAACTCTCCGGATCGTCCGGGGGTGCGTCGTTCCAGTCCGCATGTGAATGCGAGCCGTCCGAGCGATACCGCAACACATACGAGCCGACCGGGAGCGTGATCACACCTTCGAACACGCGATTCTTGTCCGCCCCGCCGGCAGGATCTGTTTGGTCGTACTTCATTTCCCAGACCCTGTCGCCGCTTGCGTTCTCGATCCAGCCATAATCGACCATCCCGCCGTCGTGGCCCTCGCCCAGCGCATAGACTCGCAGGCGCGTCCGGCCAGTGAGTTGGAATGGCGCGCGCGCATTTTCGTCATCTCCCATGCGGATGAGCTGTGCCAGGGGCGTGCCCGTCCCGCGACCGGTGCGTTCCAACGGCGCGATGTCGGCGCGATGCAAACGGCCGCTCGCCGGAAACACGCTCACGCCCCAGTACCGCTCCTCGGCGGGAGGCGCGGCGTTCCAATTGTTGGAGGAATGGGAGCCGTCGCTCTTGTAGTAGACGAAATAACTGCCGGGTCGGAGATGCAGCACGCCATCGAAGAGGCGATTCTTGTCTGACCCGCCGGCGGCCTCGGTGTCCTCGTAGCGCATGGTCCAGATCCGTTTGTGCTCCACGGCGTCCACGATCCACGCGTAGTCAACCATCTCTCGGTCGCTGCTTTCGCCGAGGGCGTAGATCCTTACGTCCAGCGGCCGCCTCAGCGTAAACCCGGTTGAGCGGTTGGCGTTGTCGCCGATGCCGATCATGGAAACGATGGTCTGACCCTCAGGAACAGGTTCGTACTCGAACGGTCGCACGGCGGCGCGGGCGATTCGATCGGCGACGCGGAGCGTCAGCCCCCACGATTCCGGATCGGTGGCCGGCACGGCATTCCAATCATCGGGAGCGTGTGAGTCGTCGGAGACGAAATAGGCGACGTAGCGTCCGGGCCGCAGGTGCAGCCTTTCATGCGCCATGCGATTTTTCGCGGCACCACCTGCCGGCTCGGTGTTGTCATACGTCATGGTCCACACGTGCTTGCGTGTGTCGGCGTTCACGATCCAACCGTAGTCGAAGGGCTGGTCACGCTTCAGCTCACCCACGGCGTACACCTCGACGTCGGTGGGTCGAGCCAGCTCGAATCCGCGCCGGTTCGCGCTGTTGCGTTTCGGCTCGACGCTGATAACCGCAGTCGCCATGAACGCGATCCGCGGGCCCTCGATTTCGTCCGCCGTTGCGGCGTGTCCCGAACCATCGATCGTCAGCGCGAACTGCTTGTACAACCCGTTGTCGACGTATGGACCGCCGCCGCTCGCCCGCCGGGCGAGGCGCACAACCGCGCGGAAATCGACAGCGTCCGTGAATGAGATCGCAGCAGCTGGGTAAAACGCGTAATGCGCCTCGTAGGTGCCGGCCGGGAGGCGCACACTCCCGGCGAAGTGCCGTAGACCGTTGGACTCCCGACGCGTATCGGCCGCGCGCAGGTCCCAGACGACAGCGCGCGTGCGCGCGTCGAGAATCCAGGCGGCCGCGGGCCACGTGGTCTGCTCGTCATCCTGCCAGTGCGCATCGTCGCGAGTCCGCAGTTGGTCGGGCCACGGCTCGGCGCCCACGACCGATAGCTTCACCTCCTGCGCGGTCGTGAGGACGAACACGGCTTCCCGGTGCTCGCGGGGACTGAGATCGCGGATATCGACGAGCGCAGGAGTTGGGGATGGAAGGGGAGCTTGGGCGAGCGCGAGCAATAAGGCGAGCGGCATGGCTGTCATAACGGGAGGCATCGCAGCGCGGTTTCTAATTGAAAGCGGATAGCCCCGTGATCTCCTGACCCAGAATGAGGGTGTGAACGTCGTGCGTGCCTTCGTAGGTATACACCGATTCAAGGTTTGCGAGATGCCGCATCGCCTGATACTCGGCGAGAATCCCGTTCGCGCCCAGCAGCCGGCGCGTCTCGCGCGCGATGTCCGTGGCGATGTTCACGTTGTTCCGCTTGGCCAGCGAGACTTGCTGCGGCGTCGCTTTCCCTTCGTCCTTGAGCCTGCCGAGCTGCAAGCAGAGGAGCTGGGCCTTGGTGACTTCGGTGAGCATGTCGGCGAGCCGAGCCTGCTGAAGTTGATATCCCCCGATCGGCTTGCCGAACATCACGCGCGCCTTTGAGTAGCTGACGGCTTCGTCATAGCATGCCATCGCCGCGCCCACCGCCCCCCAGGCGATTCCATAGCGGGCCGCGGTCAGGCACATGAGCGGCGACTTGAGCCCACCTGATTTGGGTAGCAGCGCGTTCTTGGGGACGTGCACGTCCTGCAACACCAGTTCGCTCGTGTCGCTCGCGCGCAGCGACAGCTTGCCCTTCTGGTCCTTCGCCGAGAATCCCTTCGTATCGGTGGGCACGATGAAGCCGCGGATGGAATCGATGTCGCTGACCTTGCCCGTCTTCGCCCAGATGATCGCTGCCTGCGCCGTCGAGCCGTTCGTGATCCACATCTTGGCGCCGTTCAACACCCAGCCGTCGCTCGACTCTTTCGCGACGGTGATCATGCCGGCGGGATTGGAGCCGTAATCGGGCTCCGTGAGGCCGAAGCAGCCGATCACCTTGCCGCTCGCCATCTGCGGCAGCCATTCCTGCTTCTGCTCCTCTGTGCCGAACGTGTAGATCGGGTACATGACGAGGGCGCCCTGCACCGAGGCGAACGAGCGCACGCCCGAATCGCCGCGCTCGAGCTCCTGCATGATGAGTCCGTACGCGACGTTGTTCAGCCCGGCGCAGCCGTACTCTTCCGGCAGGTTCGCGCCGAAGAGACCGAGCTCCGCCATCTGCGGCACGAGCTGTTTGGGGAACTTACCCGCGACGTAGGCTTCGCCGATGACGGGCATGAGGTTTTCGTCCACCCAGTCGCGCACCGTATCGCGGATCGCGCGCTCTTCCTCGGACAGCAGGCCATCGATCTGATAGAAATCCACGCCCTGAAACTTCGAAGCCATCAGGTCAGCGCCTCGCTAAAGGTTTTCGAGCGCGCAAAGGCCGCAGTATCAGAGGGCTGGAATTTCTGCTTGGCCGCCTCCCAACGGAAGAACGTCACCTGGACCGCGTTCGCATCGATCGTGACGAAGTTGAACGAGACCGGCCGGCCGCCGCGCGCTCGCGTGCACAACGTTCCCGCCGTCGAGACGATGACTTTTCCCTCGAGCACCTCGGCGCTCTCCTGGTGGTCGTGCCCGCAGAGCACCACCTCGGTGCCCGCCTCGATGATGCGACGTTGCGCCCGCCGCCAGCGCGCCAGCCCCATCCGCTTCGACATTTCGCCGGGCAGGACGTTGTGATGCACGGCGAGGACTCGCGCGAGGTCGGGGTCCGCTTGCGCGAATACGGAGCGCACGCGCTCCATTTCCCGCTTCGGGAGATGCCCTTTCACGGCGATATCGCGCAGCCGCAGCGTCAGCGATCCCCAGG
>Ga0137399_10000106_pt1 | contig 29015 bp, 25 predicted proteins | sample czorhiz316metaG_FD_104810 | JGI IMG/M metagenome (GOLD analysis project Ga0137399, IMG submission 104810) | Vadose zone soil microbial communities from Angelo Coast Range Reserve, California, USA - czorhiz3.16 metaG | ecosystem: Environmental > Terrestrial > Soil > Vadose zone | place: USA...
CGGCCTCGGCGCGGCTCCGTTCACTGATGAGGCGGTCCAGATTGTATGGTCGAGACGGGGTCACGGTCTGTGCAGCGTGCTCAGGGGGCGGAGATGGAGAGGCGATCATGGGAGCGGCGGGCGATTTCGCAGCCTGGGTCGTTTGCCCGCTAGGCAGGGGGGTGGAACGACCGGCGGATTTGTCCAGCGTCGGCGTGTCGGATGGAGCCAGCGCCTCCTGGGCCGAAACACCCTGATCACGCAACCACCGCCGGGCCACATTGGACTTCAAAGAGAAGCTGATACTGGTAATAGGCAGCCCATCCGGCGCGACGCGAGCTATTGCCGTATTGACTCCGATCATGCGGCCATAGGTATCCAGCAACGGTCCGCCGGAGTTGCCGCGGTTCAGTCCCGTTTCCGTCTGAAACACAGACTTGCCCTTCGTGGCGTTAAAGTTCTCGAACTCCGCGCTGATGGTGCCGGTCGTCAAGGTCCAGAGCCCGCCCTGTTCCGGATGCCCGATCGCCACAACCCGATCGCCGATCTCGGCCCTATCGGAGTCGTCCAGTTCGAGAACCGGAAACGGTCCGGACGGTCCATCGAGCTTGAGCAGCGCCAGGTCCAACGGCTGTGAAAAGGCCACTACACGAGCCTTGCCGCTCCGCGACAAATCCACCTTCCGGTCGCCGGTCACACGGTCTGGCTTCAGGTAGATTGTCAAGCGGTGATAGGGCTTGCCTGTTTGCTCCTCGATCACCACATGAGCGTTCGTCAATACGAGCCCGTCCTGTTGGATGATGGACCCGGTGCCGCCGTTGCCCCGTTGGTCGCTGTTGGAGTACCCTATGATCATCACGACGGCTGGCGAGCTGCGCTCGTAGATTTCGCGCGGCGTCAGATCTCCCGCCAGGCCGACTCCCGGCCAGAATCCCAGGACTGTCGCTATTGCGAGCAGCAGGAGTCTTTCCATGATGCCTTCCTCTCTCACCGGGCCCCGGTCCGGTTCAGTTGCCAACATCCTGACTGAGAACTAGACCCCTATATGCAGCGAAGGATGTCAAGGGTGATGAAACCGGAATTCTATATAGATTTTCCTGCTGGTCAACAGCATACCCTTCGCTACTTCCGCCTGCAAGGCTCCAGCCCAGGTTTCAATCCACCTGTGTCCAGCGGCCTCTTCGATGATCCAGCGCTCGCCGATCGTAGGGGAACCCGAACGGTAGGACAAAATAAAGCAAGTTGCAGGTGCCCTCACCGCAGTGCAATGCGCAGGGGGGCCGAAAAAGCCGGTAAAATCCTTCCCAGGCTACTCGAACTGCTGTTGCGGTTGGAAGGCGATATCCGACGCCGCTTGAGTCCAATACGCGTGACGCCTTCCCAGGCAGGCGTGATCCTATTTCTGCGTCGTCATGCAGAAGCCAGAGTAACGGACGCCGCCACTGCGCTAGGCGTGAGGCTATTGACATTGAGTGTGATGGTCAAAGTCCTGGTGCGGAAGCGTTGGGTCACCAAGCGTCGCTCAGTCACGGTTACCCGTGTTGTGCATTTGCGGCTCAGTCGGCGGGGGAACGCGCTCGCCCTACAAATCGAGCAGCGGGTACGCCAAGTAAATGCCACACTGGCCGAACAGGACCGAAGAACCCTCGGCATGAACCCGAAGGGCAGCCACGCATAGTCCCTTGCCAGGTGTGCTGGTTCGCTCCTACAATAGGCCTCCCTGCGAGGCTCCCATGCCCTTCTCGATTCGTCCCTACCATCGCTTCCCCGCGCACTGCGTCGCCACGTACAATACAAGGCCATTCCAGGGCCAAGGCACCATCTGGAATCTCTCCTGTACTGGCTGCCGTCTCTCAGGTGATCTGCCCATGCGACCAGGGGAGACCCTCTCGCTCACGGTCACGCTGCCGAATGAGGAACGGATCGAGATTCCGGAAGCCGTGGTCCGGTGGTCTAGAGGGCAGGAGTTTGCCGTGGAGAATGTGATAATCGAGCCACACATTCATGCTCGGCTCCAGCATTACGTGAAACCATTGGTGCAGGAACCGACCCATGCATGAGGCACTTGGTGAACTCGTAGAGCAATCGCTCCGGCAATTCGCCCAGGAGACACTCCGAGAGCCGTGGTGGGGGAAGGAACATGATTGGGTAAACCGATATGTCTTCGGCTATTTCATCAAGTACTGTACCCCTGGTGGCCCGCAGTATGATGCTCGCCAGATCGGAATAGAAGTCGGTGTTCCTCAACCGCCAGGTTATAATAAGAAGGGCGTTCTGCGAGATGTGGTTATCTGAGGGCAACCCGGGGCCACCTGGGGAAACTCTTGATGGCACTGCTGAACCAAGACCCGTTGCTCAACCCCCCCCGTTCGCCATTGGTCGGATGTTTCCGCTTCGACGAAAGCTCCTTGGCTCGATAGGCAGCATCTTTAAAACGCGGATTCATTTGAACGATACGACGGTATAGGGTTGCCGCTTCTGCTATCTGCCCGACCGATTCGAGGGTCCGTGCGAGAAAATACTGGACATTGATAACCTCTACCTGAGATGCCGACTGATCGTTCAAGGCAGCGCGGAACGCCTGAATCGCGGCCCCATGGTCTCCCAGAGACCTGTGGCAGAGTCCAATCTGTGCCTGGGCTTTCAGTTGATAGGACGGACTCTTCCCCGCTAGTTCGAGCATATAGATAGCCTCTCTCGATCGGCCTTCCTTCCTCATCGCTACTCCCTTTGCATAGAGGAAGGGTTCGGGGGTGCCGACCGAACGTGTGGCTGTGCGTTCCGGAAATGGACTTTCCGGTCTCGGCTGCGGTGAGCTGGGTTGCGGAGGGGCGGCATCGATCTCGGTGGCATCTTCCGGAACGTTGACCAAGACAGTCAGTTCTTCTCGGGCCGCAAGCGGTAGAATCCTGCCTTTACTGCGCTCGAAAGCGGCCTGAGCGACGAGCTTGGATGTAATGACCCGAGCCTGCTCTGCAAAGCCATAGGTCAACGCAATATCGCATACCTGATTGATAAGACGAGGATTGCCTCTCGTCAACCGATGCACCAAGGCACAGGCTTTATTCGTAAACAATGAGGGATGTCCGCCGGCAACGTTTAACCGGTGACGAATGCAACGCCCCGTCTCCGCCTCCGAGAGCGGTTCCAAGTGATAGTCGACGACAATCCGTTGGGCAAACTGGGTCATGTCGATCCGCTGCAGTAACGTGTGCAGGTCCGGCTGGCCGGAAAGGATGATCTGCAGCTTCAACGTTTTCCCGTCGTTCAAATTGGACAGAAGCCGCAGTTCTTCGAGCAGCTCGGCACCAAGACTCTGGGCTTCATCGATAATAAGAATGACCCGTCGGTGCTGTTTGGATCCCTGAATCAGAAACTCCGAGAAGAGGTGATAGGCCTCAACCGGGTCGAGTCGCTTCTGGCTCAACCCGAGGGAAAGCAGAATCCAGGGCAGGAGATGTTCAATGTCGTAGCGCGCGTTCGTGACGAGACCGATCGAATGATTTTCTCCGTGCTCTGAAATAAGCTTCTGCAGGAGCGACGTCTTGCCCATTCCCGGCTCGCCGGTGAGCACCAGAAACGGCGCTTCGTTGATAAGGCCGTATTCCAAGATGCTGTAGGCCGCGCGATGCGTAGAGCCAGGATACAGAAAGTCACTATCCGGCAGGAGTGCGAAGGGTTTAGTCCGAAGATTGTAAAATGGCTCGTACATTCAGCGTTCGCTTTCCGACACGAGGCATCGGGTAATCTAGTGAGAGAGTAGCTTCCGCATGCTAGCAGGGGTTGTGGCCATTTGCCCAGCCTTATTCAGCACCGTCCCCAACACGGGACGGGAATTCTTCACCAGCGACAAAGCACGCTGCACCTCCGCGGCCGTCGTTTTCCCCTCCTCCACGACAAGGAGAAGCGCGTCCGTGTAGGGTGAGAACGCAAGTACATCTGCCGTGTGCAGCAACGGCGGAAGATCGAAAATGACGATCCGCGCAGGATAGCGATGCTTGAATTCTTCAACCAATGCCAGCATCTTAGGCGATGTGAGGATCTCAGTCGAGTTCGAAATCGCCCGTCCTCCCGGGAGTACCACGAAACGGCCGATCCCGGGATGCACCAACAAATCCTCAACGGGCTGATTGTCTAACAAGTAGTCGGCGAGACCCGGACAGTCGTTTAAGCCGAATACCTCGTGGATACTGGGGTTACGGAGATTCGCATCGACAAGCAGCACAGTCTGCGAGGTCTCCATGGCGAGACTCGCAGCCAGATTCACGGCAGTCAACGTCTTGCCTTCACCATGGCCTGGACTGGTGACGCCCAACACATTCCAGTCATTTTCTCGAAGGCGATGCATGACCTGGGTCCGTAAAATCTTAAAGGCATCGACGAAGGGGCCCTTATCGTACGCGGCCATCACCCGCCGCTGACGAAGCACAGAGAGTGGAATATCAAGGCACCTCGTCCTGGTATATACGATGGGGGGAGGTAAAGCTTGGCCGTCGGCAGTCTTTCCGGCTTGCGGCCTGGTTCGAGACTGACCCCGTTGGTCTTTATAAAGCTGCAGCGCTGCCCGATATCGGTCCATGGATTCTCCTAAAACCCCAGAAAGTCAGAGGGGCGAGGTTGGAGGGTCCAGCCTCTAACCCATACCTCTAACGTTTGTCCCAATCTACTCTATGCCAAATCGCCTCAACGCGGCAAACCACAGTACATCTAAAGGCATCACGAACAGATGCAGCAGCGCGAGAATTGTCACGAGCGCGCCAACTCCGGCTCCCTTAAGGAGGCGACGGCGCGTTACGGCGCGGGAGAGATCCTCTTCGTTTGGCATGAAGGGAATCACTGCCAGCGGGGACAACTGAGTCAGTTGCGCAAGCTGTTCCGGCGTGCGTATCGAATGATCCAGCGATTCCGCAGCGGCGCCGGAACCGATTCCGCCAGCGAGGGCTAGAATAAAGCCCAGAAGCACAATGGCGGGCCGGTTGGGCTTGTCCGGCTTCTCCGGCAAGCTTGGCGGATCGATGAGAGAAAACCGTTCGCCTTTTCGCTGAACCTCTAAACCTTCCGAGACCTTGGCTTCCAGGAGCCTGGACCGGATGTCCTGATACTTCTGTCCTGAGGTGTCACGATCGCGCGTTAGGAAGAGATAGTCAGGCTCCATCTCCGGAGTCCGTTCGAGGCGGCCGGCATAGTCCTGGAGACGCAGCTTCACAGCTGTGCGAGTAGCCCGCAGGGCATCCAAGGAAGAGGTTGCGGAATTGAGCTGAGCCTGGAGATTGATATAGGCAGGGTTTTCCGGTCTCAGCATGGGCTTTCGAAGAGATGCAGATCCAAGCTGTCGAACTTGCTGTTCCAACGCTTTAATCGTGCGACGAGCCTGAACGACGTCAGGGTGGTCACTGCCTAAACGCTTAGAGGAGGCCGCCAGCGTGGCGCGGGCATCGATGAGTTGTTTGGAGGCTTCCTCAATTTCTGGACGCTGACCGGTTTCCTTTTCCAAGGCTTCGATCTCCTGCTTCATCTTCAGAATGTCGGGGTGCTCGGGAGACTGATTGGCAGAGGCGCCGGCATATTCCGTGTGCAGGGCGCGTAAGCGCTCGGCTGAGTCCAGGATGCGTTCTCCGGTCACGGACATGATCGGGGTATTCGGTTTGATCGTGGCGAGTTCACCCTCAAGATAGTTCTTGCGTTCCTCGAGGGTTCGAATCTGCTGGTCGATGTCCAGCAGTTCTCGATCAGACTGACTCATGAGCTGCAAATTGAGTGGCATCAGTTCCGGCAAGGCGCCGCTCGCCCGGTGCTTGAACGTGGCAATCTTTTCATCTACCTCGCCGATGTGTGTGGAAAGATTCTCTGCCTCCTGTTGGAGGAAAGATGTGGCCTCCTGCGCCTGCCGCTCTCGACTCTTCAGATTCTGGCCCAGGAACAGGCTGGTCAGCTCATTGGCAACCTGTTGGGCCAAGTCGGGCGAGTTGCTCTGGTACGCCACGGTGAATGCGATGGTGGCCTTCGTCGGATGTTGGGTGCGTTTGTCCACCACATCGGCACTGATCACTTCAACCTCGATCTCTTTGGTGAACCGCTTTACGACTTCTTCTGCGGGGTTGGTTCGACGCAAGTCCGGATAGAGATTGTATTGCTCCACGACCTTCCACAAGGTCGTCCGGCTCATGACTTGTTGCTTGATCGTTTCGATTCGCTGATCGGCATAACTGGTAATCGTCGAATGAACGAGTTCGGGTGGAATTTCCTGTTCTTCGATCAGAATGGTTGCCATCGATTTGTAGGTCGCAGGCCAGAGCAACGCGGCAGCGAGGCTGAGGCCCAACAGAATGCCACCAGCCAGGACAATCAGAGTCCGTCGCCGATGAAATATAGCCACGTAGTCCTGAAGACTCTGGACCGGTTCGGATTGTTGTGAGCGCAGTTGGGTAGTCATCGATTATAAAAGCCTAGTTGGAAAGCGCGAGTTTCGGAGGATAGTACGTGAGCATAAACATCGTACCATTGGACATCGCAGGCTCTGAGGAACCGTCTACGTCACGCCAACGATGGGTATAGGAAAGTTCAAGCTTCCACCACTCCAGAAATTTCCAGACGATCTTCGGTGTGAGATAGAAGTATCGACTCTCTTGGAAAGTGCCGCCTGTTGCGCGCTGCGTGATACCTGAGACGAGATAACCTGATCCGTCGAAAGAAGCAGTCAGGGTTTCGGAAAGATCATGAGAAACTGTGAGACCAGCACGATCCCTTTGAATAAGAAGACCGAATCCGCTCGGCACTATATTTCGAGACGCTGAGACTTGTACGGTCGCGCTCTCAAACTTCTTTGTGAGATCGCCGCCGAACAGCCAGACGGTGCTCTGAGCCTTGATGTTGTCGCTGACTGTCTGGGTGGTTGAACTCACAAAACTGGGTCCACCGTATGCCGTTCCCGTCAGAGTTTCTGTGAAAGCATGGGTCAGGCTTAGGCTCGCTCCCGGGAAGTTGGCTCGGAATGGCAAGGGCGCGTTGGTTGTATGGAAGTTAACATATGAACCGGACAATTGGATTTGGTCCTGTTCGTTCAATTGGTAGAGCAACCCGCCGGAGCCACCAAAGAGTTGATAGTCTACCAGGCCTAGACTCAAGCCATTCTCATAGGTGGTGTCGTTCAATTGAAGACTGGATTGGACCGACAGTTTCTCAGTGATGCGCCGAGTCCATGTCGGATTCGCATTCCACTGGTTCCGCTGTGTAAAGCGCAGAACCAGGCCGGTGGTCAGCAGTTCACCCATCAAAGTATTGTCACGAGTAAATCCGCCAGTGAAGCCAAGTAGATCGGTCTCAGTCTTATAGCGCAATGTCAACGGCAAGAAAAGGTTGGTGAAACGACTCTCTTGTCCGCCGTAGTAGGAGACGAAATCGGCCGCGCCCCGGCCACTGACTTCAAGGCGCTCTGTCTTGCCGGCAAACTCGGCCGCCGGCGACACCCAATAGCCATAGGTCGCATCGTGCGGGAACCGCGTAAGAAGTAAGTTATCGTTGTACACGCCTTTTACTCCAATAGAAGGCAAGAGCGACCACTCAGCCGCTTCGCTTTGGCATACCATGCCAAAGCCTATAACGCAGATCCACAGGATGAACTGCCCAACTCCCCTCCGGCTACGAGATCGACCACAGCTTCCAACCTCATGCCTCAATCGCAATGGTGCCATAGCCGTTAGGGCACCATGACGGCGTCACCACGCTGCAAGAGAATATTTTGCTCCAGCTCCTGCCCTTTCCGGACGTCGCCATAGCGAAAGAGAAATACCTGTTGCTGTCCCTTGATACGCCTGATGACTTTGATATCGTTTTCTGCAGCAAAGGGCGTCAATCCTCCGGCTAAACTTAACGCCTGGAGCACATCGGTATAGTGGCCGATCAAGTACTCTCCCGGCTTATTGACCCGTCCGACAACATAGATTTTGTAGCTCAAGACTTTCGTGACTGCCACCGACACATTCGGATTCGGAATGTATCTTGTCAGCCGTTTCACAAGATCGGTACGAATCTCCTCAACCGTTCGATCTTCGGCCTGGATGTCCCCCACGAGGGGGAACGAAAACATCCCGTCGGGACGAACCACAACCTCCCTGGTGAGCTGCTCGTCCTTCCACACGGAAACCAGCATGACATCTTCAGCTCCAAGGCGATAGCCTGGATCGACCACCGCTGCTGGTGTAGCTCCCATGGCATTGGAATCGTGAGACAGTGCGCCGCTCGCAAGCACTGCGAAAAACAGAATCAGCATTCCCATGCTGCGAACAATACAAGGGTTGTAAATAGCCATAACCACTTTCTTACCCCCTCACCTGAGATAGGATCTGTTCCGCCTCCCGACGCCCCTGAAATGCCTCAGCACTCTTCAGAGCCTTCGAGAGGTAAGCACGGGCTTCAGCGGTCTTTCCAGACTGGTAGTAGGCCATTCCAAGATGATAATTCAACGTGGGGACTTCTGGCGATTTGGCGACTGCGTCCTTCATTAGGCGAAGGGCGTCCTCCTGTTGCCCCATTTTGAATCGAACCCATCCCAGTGTATCCAGAAACAGCGGATGTGGTGCCTCCTTCTCGAAATCACGGCTGAGCACAAACGCTTTCTGTAAGTTCTGTGGATCTCCTTTGTAATCGACCAGCAAGACGGCCAGGTTGTTCGCAGCCAGCACGTTACGAGGATTCAGTCGCAACGCTCCATCATATGTGGTGATCGCACTATCGATCTGACCTTGAGTGGAATAGGCCGATGCCAGAAGCATGTGCAACTCCTCGCTATCCGGGTTGGCCTTCAAACCGGCTTGAAGCACCTGAACCGCCTGGTCCGCCCGTTTCTGCGCAAGCCACAACCCTCCCCAATCGAGCCATGGCGTGATCCATTTGGGATTCACGCGGGAAGCCTCTCGAAACTGGACGTCGGCTTCCTGGGGATGGCCGCTGAGGGCTAGCACCTCGCCCAGTAGCCCATGGCCAAACAGATGATCCGGCCGCGTAGCGAGCACCGCATCGAGTCGAGTCTTCGCGCGATCGGCATGGCCTTGCGCGACATCCAGTTTCACTAGGGATAGCAACGTGTCCGGATTGTTCGGGGCGATAGCCGTCGCACGCTCATACGACGCGCTGGCTTTGTCGAATTGTTGCTGCGCCTCCCGCAGCCGTCCTTCCGCCATGAAGGCGACGACACTGTCTTTCGAGACGGCACGGAGTCGATTCAACGTTCGTTCCGCGTCAACCCAGTTTTTCGTGACAAGATCAAGCATCATCAACATGTCGAGAGCGGCCAAATCATCGGGTCGTTGCTTCAACAAGTCGACGAGGCGAGCACGAGCCTGTTGGTGACGACCACTTTGGCTTTCCAGCGCCGCAAGTGATCGTCTGGCATCGACTTGTCCGGGATAGAGCGCCACCGCATGCTCGAAGCTTTCCTTCGCAAGACTGTTCTCTCCGGTCAGTAGATAGGCCTGACCGAGCAGGAAATGCACCGTCGCCAACTCAGGCTGGTCGTGCAACACGATTCGAAAGGCCTGTACCGCATCTTTCCCGTTCCTCCTGGATAAAGCCATCCGGCCTAAGAGAACCAGTCCATCGGACGAGCGGGGATTTTCCTTCAAGACCTCTTGTACCTGCTGTTCTGCTTCCGCCTGTTTGCCTGAGACAAGATCCATCTCCGCCAGTTTGACCTTGGCTTCGAGGCCGGCCGGTTTCTCCTTGTAGTCCTTGACCAGTGAGGCATATTGCTCACGCGCCTTTGCATCTTGCCCGCTCTTGAGGTACAGCGCCGCAAGTCCGAATTGGACCTTTGCCGAATGCGGCAACTGAGTCGCAGCCTCAAGGAGTGCCTGCTCTGCAGCACGATGGTCCTTCCTGGTACTGAGAAAATCTGCCAACAGGAGACGGCGTTCCTCACTATTCGGATCGAGGGCGATGGCCTCGCGCAAGACGGCCTCCGCCTTCTCATGTGCGCCTTGCGTATCGAAGAGCCGGGCCAGCCTGAGCCGGTGATCAAACAGCGTGGGTTCCTCCTCGATCATGCGGCGAGCCACCGCCTCCGCACCGGCCATATCTTTCGCCTGAACCAGGATCGTATTCAGATTGTTCAGGAGATCCATGTCTTTCGGATGAGCATCCAGCGCCCGCTGCAACGTGGCCTCCGCATCGCGATAGCGCTGTTGTTGGCTATAGAGCGTGGCCAGCAAGATCGTCACGTCGGGCTCGGTCGGAAATTGTGATCGTAGAGCCTCGGCTTTGGTCATCGCGAGAGAGAGTTGCCCCTCAATAGCCAACACCGCAATCTTGAGGGCGTTCGCTTGAGGATGCTGCGGATGTTTCGTCAGCACCTTGTCGGCCGTTGAGAGCACTTGCTCGGTCAGACGGGCTTCCAGATAGTACTTGGCAAGGGTAACTAATGCGGCGGTATGGTCAGGAACAAGCTGTACCACCTCTTGATATAGCGAGACGGCATTGCGCCAGTTTTTTTCCTTCTCCTCAACTTGCGCAAATAGAAAATAGGCATCGGCATCCTTCGGATCGATTTTAAGGACATTGCGAAGGGCCACGCGAGCTTTTGGATAGTTGCCGGCTTGAAGGTATTCTTGCGCCCGCGCACGGTACTTGGCTTTCCGCTCCTCAGGCCCGCCACAAGCGATGAGCGAGATCGCCACAACCAATATGATGATGCTCCGGTAATTCATTTTGTTACCCTAGCAGTCTGTTGAAAAGTGTCCCAGCCATCAGGAAAATTAAGGGTTAATTTAGGCCAAGCCCGGAAGCAAAGAGCCAGACTTTCCCCAACCTCTCCCCTCCTCTCTTACATCTAACCTCCAACTTTCTCCCTACAGCCACCTCCGAATCCCCAGCCCGAACAAGATCCATAGGGATACCAGCCCGAGTTGCTTCACACGATCCGAGAACGCGTGCAACAGCAACTCGAAGGAGAAGAACAACACGATCAGCTTGACAGCAAAGAGACCGAGCGCCGAGATGTCCGTGCTCACTTCCGGAAGGAATGGGAAGATCACGGCCAAAAACACCATCAGATAGTCGAGAGGCGTCGTCTGAAACCGACTTTGACTATCGAATCGCATGCAGAGCAAGACCATCACAGCCATCGCGCCAAACAGAATCTGGTAGGTCATTGGGAACGGAGAAACTGCCCGCATCCATGAGGCATCACTGACATACAATAAGAACGTACTACCCATGTAGAGCCCCCCCCGCACAAAATATGGAGCGAGTCGGGGAACGAAGGAGAGACCGGCCAAGACAATGGCGAACAGCACGGTCGAAATGTAGCCGATATCTTGGGGAACCTGCGCGGGAAGAAAGACCGTAGCAATGAGAAAGAGAGGGACCACCGCGGCCAAGAATCGAATCGGCAGATCCCGCAACCCAGGACCACTGAGAAGATCCGAAAACCATCTGTTCGAACGAACGCGAGCACTCTGTGGGGCCAGATTTGGAATCAGTCCATGGCTTGAGGCGACAAATACAGCCAGAACGGCGCTGGCGAGTGTGAGATAGAGCGGCACAATGAGCATGTCGGACTGCCAGCGTAGCAAGTAGGCTAGGCACAGCATCCCTGCCTGAATGGCATAAATCACTGTCACGGCTTCATAGTGGGAAAAGCCAACCGAAAGCAGCTTGTGGTGGATATGCGTGCGGTCGCCAATAAAAGGAGATCGGCCCTCCGCGAGCCGTTGTCCAATGACCCCTAGTGTATCCAGGAATGGTAACCCTAAGAGAAGGAGCGCCAGGGCTGGGCTGAATGGCCCTCTGGCCGAATCGGTCAGGAGGATGGCCAGTACACCCATGATAAAGCCAAGCAACTGACTGCCACTGTCTCCCATGAAAATCCGAGCCGGATAGGTGTTGTAGCGCAAGAAACCCAACAGGCCTCCTAGGAACGGGACTGTCAGCAAAAGGACCGTTGAATCGTTGGCGAGGTACGCCAGGTAAGCAATCCCGCTAAGGGTCAAGAAGGAAAGCCCTCCGGCCAGTCCGTCGAGGCCGTCCGTGAGATTCACCGCATTCGAGACGGCGATAAGGAAGAGCACCGTGACGGGAAATCCGATCCACAGCGGCAGTTCAGCATCGAGCAGGAACGGGGTGCTTTCGAATCGGATCCCTCCAATGATGATGACGACAACCGCCGCCACCAACTGCCCCAGTAACTTGATCCGGTAGCCGAGATTCGCACGATCGTCCCACACGCCGAATCCCAGGATAATCAATCCGCCAAGCAGTACCGACAACGTGGTGCTGTCTTTGGGTCCCCACCACAGAATGCTGGCAAAAGCTCCAATCGCAAACGCAATGCCACCAACCCTTGGGACAGGATGCTGGTGAACTTTGCGTTCCCCTGGTTGGTCCATGATATGGAACCGACCAGCCAAGAGACGCAAGGGCGGAATTAAGGCCATGCATATGAGCAGCGACGTTATGAAACTGAAAAAGCGTTCGCTATTCATCACAGCGCTCTCCCATCAACATCAAAGGAAAGCTGAGGCTTAGGTTCAAGTTGAGGCAAATGGGATTAAGAGTTAAATACATAGCTTGAACCGCGTCTTTATCCTCTTCGCTCAACCTGAACCTTAACCTTTCCTTCCTGCTTCAATCCGGCACGTAGCGATTCAATTCAGGTTCAATCGTTGAGACGAACCGGAGCAGCCGTTGATCGACGATGTCCTCGGTTTCGCCTGGGCCAACAAGCGAGGCGATTCGCACGAGCGCCCCATCGGTCCGACCCCGCGACAAGCCATCCCAGAACAAATACATCTTCACCAAATATTCATTGCTGAGAATCCGGTCACGCTGCTTAAACCAGTACAAAACGACTTGTTTCTGGCTGTCCTTTTGGATCAACGCTCGATTGACATGCAGCGACCGAACCATCCCGGAACTCGTCGGCAAGTCCATACTATTAAATGAGGAGATTTCCCAACCACCGCCTGGGAGACAACTTTGAGGAGAGTGCGCTGACTGCCCTTTTCTTTGTGACCGATAGTAGGCGGTATACAGATTGACGGGCTGCCCGTCCCCGAATCGATAATCGGCCAACAAATAGTCGTCGAACCGAAGCGCATCGATGTACTGCTTTTCTAATGAGAGTGAGGTACCCAGCCACCCATCGAGTTTCATGGGAAAATCGACAAACATGGCTCGGGGCGGTGGAACTTCTGCGCGCTCCACCATGAGTGTCGAGGCGAAGGCAACCGGAACGAGAAGAGCCACGCTGCAGAGATAGGCAGGGCTTGGGAACAGCCTGTGAGAGATTGGAGGGTGCAGGAGGGAGGCATGACGAGAGGCTGGGGCTAAGGTTGCGGGCGAGGGAGAGCGGAGAGGTTGAAGGGTGACAGCAGGGATGGTATCAGGAGATTGGTCGGCCCAGGTGAATCGAGAGCAAAAGGACGATCGATCTCCCATCATCGTCCCGACCCTGGCCAACACGCACATTTCCAGAATCAGCAGACCCAAACTCGTCATAAACAGCACCCAGCCCTCGAATAGATGGTAGAACCCTTCGGCAGCCTCCTGCCCATACCATTCGACCAGGACTCCAATCATCCCAATGCGAAAACCGTTCACGACAATGGAGACTGGAATCGATGAGAGGACGAGCGCCACTCGCTTCCACATCCGATCCTTGAAGAGATAGGCGCAGAGCAGCGCAAGGGAAGTGAGTGGAAGTAAATACCGAATACCGCTGCAGGCTTCGCTTACTTGAAGTTGGACCGGCCCCAGATCGATCACATTGCCATCGCGAAAGGCCGTCACGCCAATAAGCTGCAGGAAGCCCACTCCGAGAGCTGAGGACCACAATTGTAGTTGACTCGACAAACTTGCATACAAGAAAACCGGCAACGGGATGCTGGTAAACAGATAGGAAAGAGGAAACGCGATTACCCTTGCCCGGCGGACTCCGATTGACGCAATGACCAGCCCCACAATGACCAGCCAGAGAGAAACATGCTGCAGGACATACAACGTGGCAAGCTCACCGATCCAATAGAGAAAGAGTCCCGCCAAAATCACAGCAAGGCCCCACCACGAGTTCTTAGCACCAGCTTCAGCAATGCGGTGCCGTGCCTGCCAGATCAAGAACAGACTAATCAGAGGAACAAACATCCCATGGCTATAATCTTGGCTGCCGATCCAGTAGCCGAACAGAAAGGCAAGGCTGTCGGCATACAAGTACCCCAGTGAGACTGTGGCTATTACTGCGCTGAAGCCTATAAAGAGCGTGCTACTCATAAGAAATGCTCAGATATAAATGGAATTTTGATCTGGATGACCGCACAGTGAATACTCTCGATGCCAGATTGAAGGTCGTAAGACAACCTTTTCACGATCGCACCAGACAACTTCCGCTTCATTTCTTCACTCCTATCGGGCAGTGGAAACGGCACAACGACGAAGTGGTTGTATTGTTACCCCTGAGCCCAAACCTAAGCCTTAAGTTTCCCACAACACCCGACTGCGTGGACCTGTTCCTCATAAAGAACGGGCTTGATACCTCCTACTGAGGTACCAAGCCCTGGTTCAAAGGAATCTTCCTCTCGTCTACGCCTGAGGCCAGCGAAGGTTTCGCAACCCTCCGGCGCCAAGACCGACCAGCGAGATGAGACCAGCGCCGAACAAGATGACGGCTGCCGGCAATGGCACTGCGGTCAAACTATTAAGCCCCCCCTGAATCCTGACAACCCCATCGCCATTGTCAAAAAGGAGACGCCATCTGGCGCCAGTCAGAAAATCAGGAAAACCTAAGCTGGGCGGATTCTGCATGTTGGTATTGGCGAACAGGCTCCCCTCTCGATCCAGATTTAAATCGAACCGGAACGGAGTATAGCCGTTGTTGATTGCAGAACCAGTGGCCGCAGTCACCAACTGCCAGCGATCCCCGGGTATGCCGCTTCCCAAATCGATCGCCTTGAACACCGTCACTGCATTGGCGCCTACTGCGTAGGTCGACGTATAGCCGCCGATATTCAACACCAAGTTCGAGACAACGCCTTGATAATTGCCGCCGGTGGCTGGATTATTATTGAACTGAAATGTTCCTGAGACCGGGGACATCATATTTACGGTGGGCAGCAATGGTCCGTTGACCTGGCTGACACTGCCGGTGAACGAATACGTCACCAGAGCAGCATGAGCAGGGTTCCCGGAAAGGAGGAGGGAACACAGCGCGATCGCCGGCAGGAACAGCCCTTTGATCGACAACTGCTTCTTGGTCTGCATAACACACACTCCTTCGTAAAGGTGGTACATGAGCACAGACTGGTGGTGGAGCAAATCCCAGACCGCCGGGCTCACCTGCTATCTCATTGTAAAATCATGAGGGACGAAAGTTTGTCGGAGGGCACTGCCTGTACAGCCCTACATGCCGGTTCAATTCTGGATCAGGCACAAGATGGCACGCAAGGTGTCAGAATGTTGCATGTTATCGCATAAACAGCACAGCCTGCTGCCTAACGAGGCTGCTTTCCCTCTGCCGCCAACTCCTGGCAACGAGACCGATTAGCACAAAGAGTCCCTCCCGAATAAAATAACGGGCGTCGGCAACGCCCTGTTGGTAAACATACTACTACAGGGTTTATGAGTCCCCTGCGAAGGTAGAGACTCAACCCGCACACGGCAGGCACTGGAATAATAGGTGCTGACAAGATGGAATAATCGTGTGCGGGAGAAACCGTTTCTCACCGCAATAAAATTGTTCCCAGCCCCCAACAACATGCTGTACAACCCAGGGGCCTCGCTAAATCCCGTGGTCGCGCCGTAATATCAGTTGCCTTAGTTGGTGAGATGAGTCGTCTATTCAAACGTGCGGGACTGAGACAACATTTCTGGTGATCCATTGACAACATTACGTTTCGCCTGGAGCGATATCCCTCTGGAAATACCTTCCAATCTTATCGGCACAAACAGGCCAAGTCATTTAATAATTGCGATACGCCGAACGAAGTAACCGAAGCCCCTACTGGAAGGAAGGTGACTCACTTCACAACGACGATATGCGTCTTGCGCTACTAAGGAAATTTATGCCAGACAAAATTAGTTAGCCGAATCGGACGCGCTGGGCGCAATTGAGGGGGTGATCTGGGTGGTGGGAGGTCTTAGGCCAGATCGAAATTCAGGGGCCCCCATCCTCACACCTTTTCCCTTCTACCTCAACCTCTCTCACAAGCTCTTGCCAGCTCTCAAAACATGCCTGCAGAGAACGATCCAGAGGAACTTCGGGGCAGACACACAGTTTCGCTGCCACATTCGGCGAGGCTCCAATATGAATCGGTAGGCCCATTCCAGGCCAATCCGGCAAACCCACTGGGGCGCTCTTGCATACGTGCCTGCATAGAAATCAAACACGGCACCGATCGACCCGATCACCGACGCGGTAAGGTTATGCCGATTTTCTTCTACCCACTTCTCTTGCCTGGGAGCAGTCATCCCGACCCAGAGAACATCCGGTTTGGTGTCATTAATGACCTGCACCATTCGACGATTCTCCTCGTCACTCCATGAGCCAAACGGCGGAGAGAATGTGCCGCACAGTGTCAGGGATGGGAAATCAGCTGCAAAGCGCTTAGCGATGAGATCAAGGACTCGCTGCGACGATCCGAAAAAGAAGACGCGCCCGCCGCCGCGTTGCTGGAGAGCCATCAGCACTGTCTGGAAGTAGTCAGTTCCGGTTATCCGTGGACCGATCTGAACTCCGACCAGTCGCGCCATAAACGACACCCCGATCCCATCGGCTACGACGAGGCCGGCTTGTGTCAGGGCAGACTGGAAACCAAGGTCGTGTTGTGCGACGACCAACGAATGAGGATTGGCGCAGACTAACACTCTTTGGGATATCTTTTGATTGATCGCCTGAAGTGCCTCTTCCGTGACTTCCGCAAGAGACTTTCGGTCAATCGGAATACCCAGAAGAATGCCGGCATCACGCGCGCCCATTGTTACATCCTTTCCCGCATACAGTGTTCTGTTCATGCAGGCTGACCGGTGCAAGACGAGGCAAAGACCTCAATCATGTTCTCAATATGGTGTTTCTTTGTATAGAGAGATTCATATCGTTGACGGGCGCGCCTTCCCATCGCCTTCATATCATCTGGATGATCCAGCAGCCAAAGAATACGATCTGCCAACCGATGCGGATCATTGATAGGAACTTCAATCCCAGTTTCTCCAGTTATGACTGTGTCACGTAAACAGCCACGATCAGTAAATATGACCGGCAACCCGGCCGCCATTGCTTCGATAACGACGAGCGGCTGGCCTTCTTGCTGAACACCAGGGAAGGCAAAGACGTCAGCAGATTCGAATAGGGCTTTCTTCTCATCGCCATAGACCTGCCCGCTGAACCAAATATATTCCGCAATGCCTTGTTGTGCTATGAATTGGTCGGCCCACCTTTTATCTTCTGCATGTGACCAAGGCCCCGCAAACACAAATTCAACGTCCTGCCGATGGCGTATCACCAATGGGATGGCCTCAATCAGAGCTAAGGAGCCTTTTAGGTGACTTAACGTGCTTAAATGAAGAATGCGGCATCGGGAGCTGCTGCGAGCCACTCTTGCAGGAGTACCAGAATCCTGCCAATCGATGCCATTCGGAACGACCGCAATTCGGTGGTTTTCAATAAGCCCATCGAATTGGCACTTCAATGATTCCCCGAGAACAATGACCCGCGTAACACGCCTGAGTACGGTTTGGACATACACCCTCATGAACCAGGAGCGCCCCAGCAGCCAGTGGCGAAAGTTTCCTCCATGAAGGTGAATCACAATATGACTCCCCCTCAAGTAGGCCGGCCAAATCAAGAAGCTGTCGCGGAAGAACCCTATCGTCGTTTGGGACAGCACCAGATAGGTCAAGGTTGGGCATGCACGAAACAGCCTGCTAACAAGCCTCAGCCATTGTAGAAGAAAGAGGACAGCATCATGCAAATCCGGCTTGTTGACATGCTGAATCCCTCGTCGATCTGCAAGATCCAAGTGGCAGACTCGAAACTGCTCCAGAATACACGACTGAAGTAGTGATTGCACCGCAACAGCCACACCATGGAAGGGTGGTGGCGTGGGACCGATGATGAGTACGGTAGGTTTCTCCATCATAGTCTTTCACGAAACAGACAAAAGCCCTACGGTATGTTTCGGAAAACACTTTTAGGCAGACTCCACAAAGGTCAGTCCAATGCTCGGTGCCTGCTGGCGAAATGAACTCGAAACGTAGAGGCTATCCTCCCGGCTTCTGCACCTAAGTGGAAGGAGTTGGCGTTCGTCGAATTGGCACTGCCACGGACCGGTCAAACCGGCGGATGTGAGCCCTGAATGAATCTCCTGCTGGCCATGAGATCGTTCGTCGGACAACCCGTTCATCTCGATCATGAGTACCTGAATGGATGACAGCTCAGTGCCGAATCCCTGTAAAACATCGTATTCAAATCCTTCGACATCCAGCTTCACGATCTGCGGAGAGATCTTGAAGGCCTGGCATAGCGTATCCATTCGACGGCAAGGAACGGCTATTGTGCCCACTAGTTGGAGCCCTCCTGGCACAATGTGATTTACTGAGCTCCCGCTCTGATCGGTCAAAAATACCACGCCCTCCGATGAACCGAGAGCCACATTATGGAGAGTGACATTGCTCCTATGATTCAACTCTATGTTTTGTTGCAGTAAACGAAACGTGCCGGGATGCGGTTCAAAGACGTGTACCTTTGCCAGTTTCTGTTCTGAGGCTATCAAAGCGTATGAACCGATGTTGCCTCCGATATCCATGAATATCCCACCACTCTTGAGAAGGTGTTGGATCAACCGCATGTTGTTGTAATCGTACAGGCCTTGGCTATAAATCAAAGCTGATACGCCGCATCGTCTGTGTGGCGCGATGATTGCTGAGTGTGAAATCGATTGTGCAAAGGGAAACAAATTGAAGAGTTTCTTGGTTTGCCATATCAGGTGGCGGCCGAGCGCCTGGTCCCGGCTGATGTGCGAGTTGCCTAGAATCAAACGAACAGAGTTTTCAAACTGTCTCAGACCCATACTCCCACTCCTCCTTAGAAGAGGCTCCTGACCCTAGAGAATAGCGATTGAAAGACGAGGCGATCCTCTTGGCTGATTCCAAGAAGCAGGAGCCCTGTGAAGTACAGCATGCCTAGAGCAAGTCCGAGCACGGGACTGGGAAGCATTACAGCCGAATTATGCAACATAAGGACAATACCCGTCGCGGCAGCAGCGGCAATAATTGGCTTAGCCAGGCCCCATGTGTATGGCTGAATATGGTGCAGCCGCCACACTTGAATAACCCGGATGACGTTAGTAAGAATGAACGTCGTTGATGCGGCAATGGCGGCCCCTGTCATCCCCCAATAAGGAATTACAGTGGCAGTCACCGCGAGCAGCGCCACCCCCATCACGACCGTATTCGTCATGACGAGTCGGGAATGGCCAGACATGAGCAGGACAGTATTTGCTGACCCCGTGGCATTATTAAAGACTTGCCCCACTGCCAGGATCATCAGTGCGGCAGCTCCATTCGAAAACTCCGATCCAAAGACCTTGAGGATGTCGTTGGCAAATAGAATCAGGCAACAGAAAATCGGGAGCGAGACCGTGATGGAAAGACGAGAGACAGCTTGATAACTGTCCCTCATCCTCGCTCTGTCCTGCTGGCTCCACGCACGACTGATGATTGGCGCCAAGCCCGCATCGAACGCGCTTAGTACAAGCGACATAATGGCCGCCGTTTGAAACGCTGCAAGGTAGATCCCCACTTCTTGCGTATTCGCCCAATATCCTAAGATCAGGATGTCAGAGCGAGGCGCCACGACACCGAATAGATTGGAAACTGCGAGCGGGAGACAGTAGGCCAGAAGCGTTCTTGCCTCTTGCATGTTCCACACAAGAAAGCCGTCCGATCCCTTGAAAGCAAGTCGATATACGGCGTGGATGGAAAGGAAGGCGCTGACGGCAAAGGTGATAACAATGGAAATGAGCACCCCGAGGAGCTGGAATCCAGCCCAGAGCAACACCGCGGCGAATACGAACTTGGCAATGGGTTCCCAGAGGTATTTGATAAGGATCGTATAGCGAACTGTCTGGAATGCCTGCAATGCAGAGATGAGGACAATTGCAACCGTGGCAAAGGGTATCGCAGCTGCAAAAAGTAGGAGACTGAGGACCAACTCCGGCTTGCTGTAGACAGTCGTGGCAAGGGGACCGGCAAGCAGTCCGAGCCCAACCGCTGCAATCAGGCCCGAACCGAATGCCATGGAGCCGGCAGCGATTAGCGTTTCTCTAGCCTTGGCATATTGCCCTTCTCCCAGGTGGTGAGAGATGAACTTGATTGCCCCGATGTCCATTCCGAACACGACGGCGAGTGTAAGCATGTTGAACATGGTCAAAGCGAGCGCATAGAGGCCGAATTCCTCCGGACCGAGTGTTCGAGCGAGGAATATTCCAAAAGCGTAGTTCAGCCCGTTGCCGAACGCAGACGCGAGCAAGAGGGCACTGCCTCCATAGGCAATCGTCTTATGGTCGCGAGACTCCTGGTGACAGAATTCCCCGACCAACGTCGCGGCAGCTGTGGTCTGACGGTTCGTCATTGAAAAGACCTGAGGCCAGGATGAGTGGAGGCATAGAGAATGTAGAAAGTCATTCTACTTGCACGTTGGATGGAGGACTAAGAGTGGCCTTGTCACGTTGTGCACGGAACGGTCCCGTCCTGAGCGCAGTAGTTTGTTCATCAGTCAAATACTTTTGAACGTAAATCGCAACTCCTGTCCTCGGCCAGTGAGAATGGATTGTGGAGATCGTTTCGGCTAACCATTTGCCGTCTCGTGCGAAATGCTTCTGGCCAGGCGGCAGTTCTTCAGTTGACATGTTGGAGATTAGTAAATTGAGGGAATCAGGATTATCCAAGCGTCCTCGAAGATCATCTGCTAGATTAATATTAAGCTGTTTCCTGTAGTCCATCCGTAAGATCACATCAATCATCCCCTTGTTCGCCCATTCGATGCTGTTTTGACCTTGTTCAACGGAGACCTGGCCAACAAGTGCATCTACAGAAATAAGGATATTTGGCTTTCTCCTTCGTACTTCATCTGTTATGGCCGCTATCATCGCTGTTACAGCCTTTTCTTGATATTCAACTAAGGACGGAACCTTTCCAAAGGTCAGGTTGAATATGGCCGTATCAACCTCAAGATTTCTTCCATATAATTTCCCGTATTCACGCTTGCAATCTTCATTCACGCACAGACCTATGGCCCGGACATAGTCCAAATTGATACCATCGACATCGTAATTCTCAACCACCTCCGCGACTAGGGTAGCCATCAATTTACGGAATTCTGCATTGTGTACGTCGAAAGCCCTATTTGGAGTTCCAGGTAGAGCAAATTCAGGAAAGATGTCGGATTGTCTAAGAGTCAGAGTAAACCAGGGGTGAACCTCAATGCCCATCTGATGCGCTTTGTCTATCAGGTACTTTAGAGGATCGAAGTTCGTTTTTGGTTGGTCCTTCAGTTGAGTGTCCCAAGGGGCATGGCGAGATGGCCAAGCGGTTCCCCTACCCTGCCAGACGGTAGGCATATATACGTTGAATCCTGTGGACTTAATTCGCTCAAGCGTGCGATCAACGTATTCCTTATCTGCCCAGTAAGGAATATCGCCATCTAGTATGGCACGCTTTCCAGCGAATGGATGATTTGCATTGGAAGCTTCCTGGGCTAGTGCTACGTTTGGAGACAACCAAAGAGCCAATATAAGTAATAGGTAGCGTGCCATTTGTGATACCTCACTTGTATATTCCGTCAGACAAAATAGGGAATCGTCGTATACGATCTCCGTTCTCAATGCTAGCTGAAGCCCATTCTTGGAGCCGAGGTGGACCAGATACATCAATTTCTTCATTGCTCGGCAAAACGGAAGCATTATCGAGAGTTCTTCGACGCAAACTAAGACCGATGATACCCCAGATGAACCATTGGTAGCCGGAATATGAACTCGGTACTAGGCCAATCGTATCAACGAGCCATGAAGTCAGGGCCATAAGTGCCGCTATTGTAAGGGAATCAGCTTTCCGTCTTAGATTCGTAAGGATGCGGAAACCTATGGTTCCGAGCAAAACTAGATAGATCAAGAGCCCAACGACTCCCCCATGAAATAACATTTGAAAGTAGTCGTTATGGCTACCTAGTGCGACCTTTCCACTTCCAAAAGTTTTTGCTGGCCAATCTAATTGATCCCACTCGCTGTACATTTCCTGCCACAGATACCAACGTCCGTTAAAGGTTCGCTTTGCCTCTCCTTTACCTTCTATGAAATCAATTTCTTTGTGATAAATTTGCATGATCTGACCTATGTGCTGGGTGGCGTAGTAGCTACCCGCCAGAAATCCCAATAAGGCCAAGAAGGAAAGAATGAGGAAGCGTCTTTGCAAACCATTCCAGCAGCCGACCCATATTCCCAACGTAAGAAACCCAGCCTTGCTGTATGCTTTTGCCATGATCACTGTAGCTAATGAGAGATATAGCCAACGGCCTGCCAATTGAAGGATGTGCTGATGAGTGAACACGCTTCCGAAGAGAAGTATGGCCAAAATCGCCTGCATGGCATAATGCCGAATCGTAATGGCATCATGATACATGCCAATATTCCTGCTGATACCTTCAATGTCCTGAGTTTGCCATGTTGCGCCAGTTGCTAGTTGATAGAGCCCCACGCCGATCGGGAATAATCCTCCGATCATCATTGCTAGAAAGATTAGTTTCTGCCGATGACCCTGGTGGAAAAAGGCTTGAAGCATATAGAATCCTGCAAGTCCATTTCCATAGCGGAAGAAAATATTTGCTGCGGATTGCGGATCCTGGTTGTAGAGAATGAATGCCGAAAAAATCCCCGCATAACAAACGTACACCAGCCAGATCCATTTCAACGGCATGAGCTGAAATGATTCGTCGTTCTTCGCAATTATCATACGACCGGCCACAAAAATCGGTACTAAGCCAGCGATGATCTGCGTAAGAGGCATCCCGAGGAAAAGAGGAATAGCCCAGGTCGCATCAATGATCGGCTTGCTGATGAACAATAAGACGACTCCTGTAACTGGATGCACCGCAAGCATTAGTAGAGTCGCTATGGCCAGGAAAACTGTAAGCGCAGTGAGCATGGTCAGTTCTGATGTGCCAATGAATGGATTGCTCTGACAAATCTCTGTGCTGACGGGCTCAACAGAAGACGTTCTGCACTTTGGGTGGCGGCGGTACACATTGTTTCGTAGCGACGTTGATTTATAAACAATGGGGCTATAGCTTTGGACAGGTCTTCCTCGTCATGTTCAGTTATAATGCCATTGTCTGTCGATAGGTACTCAATTTCCGGGCCATGATAGTCGTGCTGCGTAGTGACCAATGGCAGACCGTAAGCAAAGCCGTGCACAATCGCGAGTCCGACCAAGCCTGGAATCACCATCAAGTCTGCTAAGGAAAAGTATGCTGCTGTCTCTTTGGAATCCACAAGTTCTCCCAAGAAGTGCACATCTCGAAGTTCAAGTTGTTTGGCCACCTGCTCCAGCTTGGCACGCTCCTTTCCATCTCCAATAATCAAGAGTGCGACATTCGGATAGGATTTCTTCAGGAGTGCAAACGCTTTCAAAAGAAAGTCTACTTTTTTCTCCGCGTACAAACGGCCCGAGAACAGTAGAACCCGCTTTCCTTCTATCCCTAGTTTGCGGCTCAGTTCCATCAACTGCCCTTTGGGGATCTCCGCCCCTGCTTTTCGCAGACCTTCCACATCAATCGTGTTGTAATAGGGAATCACGTAGCCTTCAGGGAGCCCCCGTTTTCGCCAATAGTCCGCGCCCGCTGCTGTGTAGGTAATCAAACCTTCTGCACGTCTCGTCATGAATCGTTTGATAGCCTCTTTTGTATAGGTCGCGGGTGAGGGATGAACCGAAGCTTGAAAGTTATAACCGTGTCCCCACCAGATCCAGGTCTTGCAGATCCGCTTTCGCCTAACCCACAAATAGGGCACGGTCAGGCACTGTAATTCCTGGGGCGCCACCACAATATCTGATCCTGTAATCGCCTTCTCCAACCCATACATCCAGTAGGAGCCCGATTTCATCTTGCCGAAGTGGCGCACTGGAAGAACTTGATAGGGAAAGGCCGGTGATGAGGTTGCCTGTGCCGGAAGCGCTCCGGTGTACACCTGAATGTCTAGTTCCTGTAACCTTCCCTGGGCATACAATTCTTCGAAGAATCTTACCCGGTAGTGAGGAATCTCTCGTTGAATGATTGAGACTTTTCGCATGGGAGGTTGAGCTTCCGAACCTTCGATTGCCATGCGGTCGACTGCTCTTGTTCAAATGGTTAGTATTCTATCCGGGGGATGCGCGGCCTGTTGGATGAAAACTTTACTGATTCGTTCGTATCGCCCAACTGAGAAAGGTTTTCGGTGGACCATTACTTCCCGTTTCGCAGGAGGCCCTGCCACATATGCAAAGCCTGTTTTCCCCACGAACTGTCCCCTTTTCCATGGCGGTTTTCGGTGTACATTCGTCTTGTGCTCAACGATTCGATTCGCATGGTGACATCTCGATATTGTGGCGCTTCACGGCGGAGCCATCGATAGGCCTCCAACGCTTCAGGAATGCGCGCGAGTGACTCTAATGTCCTCCCTAAGAGGTAGAGGATCTGCACTTGTTCTTTCGATGATGTCGCGGATACTTGCAGGGCTCGGCGAAAGGCCGCAACGGCTTCTTCCTGTTTTCCGCACTTCTTGAGACTGAAGCCCATTTGGGCGAAGCCCTTCAGCGCGTACGCGGGATTCTGTGCGGCTTCTCCAAAATGTTCTGCTGCCTGTCTGAACAGGCCCACATTCTTGAGCGCCGTTCCTCGTTCGTATGATTCGTGTCCATCGAGTGTCCCTGTCGATGCGGTGGCTTCGAGTGCCTGTAGAGGTGCCTTCGGTATGGGAGCACCGTCTTCATTCGTCGACGAGACTCGATGGGAGGGTGGACTGTTCTCTTGTGTCAAGGGTGTTGCCTTGGTTTCGTTCACGGTCTGGCTTCCTGTGAGCTATGAAAGCAAATGTCGTGAAATGCGCAAGTCTTGGACCATTCAAGGTGGTTTTCAAACCCTTTACGTTTCAACAACTTTGGGTCTGGTTGGATGGGTGTGAAAGATGGAAAACAGCCCCTGCTTCGGCGTGTTCGTTCAAATTTGCTCTCGTTACCTAGGTGCGCAAGAAAAGCAGGACTTACGAGAGAAATGAGACGGGTGCGATAGTCGACACACTAGCCGATCGCGTTTCCGATTAATTTCGCTCATTTGGCACGTCCCCTTTGACGCGCCAGAATCACGAACAACGAGGGAGGATGGCATGAGCTAGAAGGTGACTTGTCGAAGATTGTGACGATTGGCAAAAAACCACTGCATCGTCTTCTTGAGTCCTTCCTGGAGCGTGTGTTTCGCGTGAAAGCCAAAAAGTTCTTTGGCTCGGCTTACATCCAGGCACCGTCGAGGCTGCCCGTTGGGCTTGGTGGTGTCCCATTCGATCTGTCCTTTAAAGTCGGCCTCCATGGCAACCATGGTGGCAAGGTTGCGAATCGTGACTTCCTCCCCTGTCCCCAGATTGGCGGGCAGACTTCCTTCATAGTGCTCAGCTGCGAGCAGTATGCCTTCCGCGGCGTCCTCCACATACAAAAACTCTCGAGTCGGCGATCCGTCTCCCCACAGCGTAAGTGTGGCCTGGCCTGCTTCTTTTGCTGTCACACATTTGCGTATTAGGGCTGGGATGACGTGAGACGTTTCCAGATCAAAGTTATCGCGAGGGCCGTAGAGGTTCACCGGGAATAACACGATTGAATTGAACCCATACTGTTCACGATAGGCCTGCGACTGCACCAGCATCATCTTCTTGGCGAGACCGTAGGGTGCGTTGGTCTCTTCGGGGTATCCATTCCAGATGTCGTCTTCTTTAAATGGAATGGAGGCGAACTTGGGGTAAGCGCAGATGGTGCCCAGCGCCACGAATTTCTTCAGTCCCCGTTGGCGCCCAATTTCTATGAGCTGGGTGCCCATCATCAGATTGTCGTAGAAAAACTTTCCTGGATTGGCTTGGTTCGCGCCGATCCCTCCGACCCGTGCAGCCAAATGGATGATCATATCGGGGGTTCGATCGCTGTAGAGTTGTTTCACGGCGTCCATCTGAACGAGATCGTAATCTTTGCTGCGGGGCACGAAAATGTCTCGGCAACCTTTGGCGCGCAGTTGCCCCACGACGAACGATCCCAGGAAGCCGGCTCCGCCCGTGACGACGACGCGTGTATTAGACCAGAAGGATGACATAGTTGCTGCGGTTGGAAGTTGGAGGCGAGAGGCCTGAGGTTTGAGACTGGACCCCCGTCTAACCTCTATCCTTAATCCTCCAACCTTACCCTCTACCCCACTCCTCTCTTTTCTTTCCCCTTACCGAGTTCATCAATCCGTTCAGCTTGCGATCGATGTGTTCTGCTCGTCTGCGAATTTCGACGCATGCTCCTTCATTGAAGAGTTTCCTTATGCGAAACACTTCATTCAACGTAACCGTTTCATAGAGAGAGCCCTGGGCAATGCTCAAATACTGCAAGAATTCTTTCCTGTGCTGCCGCCCTTTTCCTTCAGCGATATTTTGCGCAATGGATGTTGCAGCCCCCTCCATTTGAGAAACCAAACGAAGGTGTCTGCCTTGAGGTACATGTTCGAGCAATCCCAAGACGTAATCAGCAAGCTCGACAGACTCCTGCCACACTTCCAGCTTCTCGAACGGAAAGACATACCTCTCAGCCGTTTTGGTCTGTCCTTCTCCTCTAACCTTCTCCCCTCCTACCTCCAACTTCTAACCTCCAGTCTCCCCCTCTCCAACCTCTAACCCTTAGCCTCTCTTCCGGGTACCATCCAATTTGTCTTTCTCTGCAGCCAGATCCGCGTCGACCATCATGGCGATCAACTCTTGGAAGCGCACCTTCGGTTGCCAGCCAAGCTCTTTCTTTGCTTTGCTCGCATCGCCGATGAGGAGATCCACCTCGGTCGGCCGATAGTACTTCTGATCAATCTTGACATGTTTCTTCCAATCCAGTTGCAGGCGGTCAAATACGAGTTCGAGCATTTCCTTAACGGTATGCGTTTCGCCGGTGGCAATGACGTAATCGTCGGGGGTCTTCGCCTGCAACATCATCCACATCGCTTCGATGTAATCGCCGGCGAAACCCCAATCGCGCTTGGCGTCGAGATTTCCCAGAAACAGATCCTGCTGGAGACCCAGCTTGATGCGGGCTGCGGCTTTTGTGATCTTGCGCGTCACGAACGTCTCGCCACGTCGGGGCGATTCATGGTTGAATAAGATGCCGTTACAGGCAAAGAGGTCGTAGGCTTCTCGATAATTGACGGTGATCCAGTAGGAATAGACCTTGGCTGCTCCATAGGGACTGCGGGGATAGAACGGTGTAGTTTCGCGCTGAGGTACGTCCTGCACTTTGCCGAACATCTCGCTTGACGATGCTTGATAAAACTTCGGCTTCAACCCTGACTCACGAATGGCTTCCAGAAGGCGTATCGTTCCAAGTCCGGTAATCTCGCCGGTATACTCGGGAATATCGAAACTCACACGCACATGACTTTGTGCTCCCAGGTTGTAAATTTCATCGGGCTGGATTGTTCGGATGATGCGGTTCAGCGAACTCGCGTCGTTGAGGTCGCCATATACAAGATGGAGCCGTCGGTGTGGAACATGCGGGTCTTCATAAATCGGATCGATCCGTCCCGTATTGAATGAACTCGATCGTCGAATAATGCCGTAAACCTCGTAGCTCTTCCCGAGAAGAAACTCTGCCAGATACGATCCATCTTGCCCCGTGATACCACTGATCAGCGCTTTTTTCACAAGAGCACTCCTTGGTTGTGGCGGAAAGTGGCTGAATTATGTCTCTATTACGCCCCGTTGTCTACGGACTGCACGGTTTTGATCGTTGCCCGGACTTGTTGCTTGTTATTGCACAAGACCTTCCCTCCGCACTAGAATGTCTCGCTGAATGGAACAATCGATCCGAAGCCGGTCTCGAAGACTATGAATATGCGTCGGGGCATCATATTCGCCTATATCATGTGTGGCACCTTTCTCGTGGCCCACATCATCAACGCAGTGATTGCGGAGGCCTTGTCTGTTCCAGTAAGGCTGGTACGGCCATCACCGGGTTCCGACCGAGAGGCTGAGGTAAGGGCCACCGTGCCGGCGATGATTGAGCATATTCGGACGAGCGGACTCTTTCCCCTGCCGCCTGATCCTCTCGGTATGAGCAACGCAGGGCCAGGTGCGCCACCTTCCCTTGCTCCGTTAAATCTGGCGTCGAAGCTCAAGCTACTGGGGGTGGTGATCGGCGATCATGATGGGGTCTCGGCCATCGTTGAAGAACTTTCCAGCAAACGCCAACTATTCTTCCGGTTGCACGACCAAATCCCCGATGTAGGTGAGATCAGCGAAATCCGGCGAGACGGGATAGTCGTTCGTCAGGGCGATCAACAGGAGTTGCTTGAACTCGCCGCTTCGCAGGTCGAGAAACCCCCGTCTGCCCCAGTCACAGCTGGATCAGCCGTAGCTCCAGTGCCTGGAAGTCCAGTGCGTACAGTGCTCGATCGGAGTTACGTTGAACAATCGATGGGCGATCTGCCCAAATTATTGTCCCAAGCGAGAGCCGTGCCCTACATGGTGAATGGAGCGATGAATGGGTTCCGTTTGGACTTTATCGCACCCTCCAGTTTTTATGAGAAAATTGGTTTGAAGTACGGGGACGTCCTCCAGCAGGTCAATGGCGTGGACATTCGCGATCCCGGTACGATGCTCACGCTCTTCCAGCAGCTTCGCAACGAGAAGTCAGTGAAACTTGATGTCCTGCGGAACAATCAGCGAACCGCGATGACGTTCGACATCCGCTGAGCCCGCTGATTCCTCATCTGTTACAGCCCCTTCGCGTGTTCAACAACTGGCTGA
>Ga0137399_10000107_pt1 | contig 28860 bp, 26 predicted proteins | sample czorhiz316metaG_FD_104810 | JGI IMG/M metagenome (GOLD analysis project Ga0137399, IMG submission 104810) | Vadose zone soil microbial communities from Angelo Coast Range Reserve, California, USA - czorhiz3.16 metaG | ecosystem: Environmental > Terrestrial > Soil > Vadose zone | place: USA...
CTCTCCTGGCGTACTTGGGTGAGCTCAGACCTTTCAGCCCCAGGATGAACAGAACCGCCGACAAGATGTAAGAGTAGCGCAGCGCCGTAACCGACAAAGCGGCGCTAGATAACTGCGGCTCCGTCCCGGATCGTCTGAGCCAATGCGTGACTACCAAGAAAACAATGACAAGAACCAAGAAGGCGAGCAACAGTTTTGGACTGAACCGGCGCTGTTGAATGCCAACCTCTTCCCGCCTCTTGAACATCTTCAACATTCGGTCGGTGATCAGAAAGCCGCCAACCACGTTCGTCGAGGAGCAGGTCACAGCAATAAACCCAAGGAGAGTGCTCAACCGGCTGTAATTGGCGCCAGCGACGACGAGGGAACCGATGAGCGAGATTCCTGAAATCGCGTTCGTAGCTGACATCAGGGGTGTGTGCAGCAGGGGTGGCACTCGCGTGATCACGTGATAGCCGAGGAAGCCCGCCAAGATGAAGATGTAAAGTCCGATCTCGAGTTCAGTTGTCATGGTGTTCGACCTGGAGAACCCGTTTCAGAGCTTGGCCTTGACCACCTCGTGAAGAATCTCTCCCTGATGCGTCACCAGCGGGCTGCGTGTCAGTTCGTCGTTCATGTCGAGATACGGTTTCCCGTCTTTGAGAAGATGAAGGAGGTAACTCGTGACGGTTCTGGCGTACATCTCGCTACCCTGAAACGGCACCGTACTTGGCAGGTTCATAGGACCGATAATGATCACGCCATGTCTAACGATCTCCTGCCCGGGTTCGGTCAGCGCACAGTTTCCACCCTGCTCGGCCGCAAGGTCCAAAATGACGGAGCCTGGCCGCATACCACGGACCATCTCCTCGGTTATGAGGATGGGAGCGCGCTGCCCAGGGACCAGCGCCGTGGGGATGACCACGTCGGCGGCGGCCACATACTTGGACATCATTTCCTGCTGCTTCTGGTAGAACTCCTCCGACTGCGCCTTGGCGTAACCGCTCTTATCCTCAGCGTCTTTCGAAGCGAGGCCCAGCTCCGCGAATTTGGCACCGAGGCTCTCCACCTGCTCCTTGACGGCTGGGCGGGTATCGTAGGCCTCCACGACAGCGCCGAGCCGCTTCGCCGTGCCAATAGCCTGCAGCCCCGCAACCCCCGCCCCGATGACGAAGACACGCGCAGGAGTAATCGTGCCAGCGGCGGTCATGAGCAGAGGGAAGAACTTAGGCAAACGGCTGGCTGCGATCAGGACAGCCTTGTAGCCTGCAATCGTGCTCATGGCGCTGAGGGCATCCATGGGCTGGGCCCGTGTGATGCGCGGCATGAGCTCCATGGAGAAAGCCGTGATTCTGCGCGCGGCGAGCGCTTTGATTGCTGTGGTGTTGCTGTAGGGCTGGAGGAAGCTGATGAGAAACGAGTCCTCCTTCATGCGGCCGATCTCGTCTATCGTTGGAGGCTGGACCTTGAGGAGGATGTCGGCTTTGCCGAAAACCTCGCCCTCAAGGCGTGCACCCTTCCTTTCGTACTCCGCGTCCAAGAATCCGGCCGACTCGCCAGCCCCCGACTGAACGACAACGTCCAAGCTGGCCTTCGTGAGCTTCGGAACGAGTTCGGGAACAAGCGCCACGCGCTGCTCTCCTGAGACCGCTTCCTTCGGAACGCTGACGATCATAGGCATCGGCGACCTGCGCGAATACTGCTGGCCCGCTATTCTAATCCCGTGCGTCCAGGGCCTCAAAAACTTCGACGGCACTCGTGAACGGGAACCTGCATCGCATCGAGCGCGTTGAGCTGAAGAAGTCGGTCATCGTTGTGGGCGAGACCTACCCACACCGCATCGCCATCGAAGATGGCTCATACTTGAAAGGAAGCATGTTGGTCCCAGAAGGAGATTCCCACTCTCCAGACCAAAAGAGGGGACGATCCGGCTGCCGTGAGGGCGACCGACCCGCCTCATGGTAGTGCCGAGGCGAACTCGGAGGCAGCAGCCTCGATACCTGCTCCTGATGCGCATCTGTTGCAATGGGCCCTTGCCCTGACTTCCCGATAAAACAGGAGCGTTCGTAGGAGCGAGTTCACCTACGGCATCCCAAAAACAGCCCCGAGCCACTACGGAATTCCCTGAGAAGGCCGTGTGAGCTTGAAGAGGTCGACGCATTAAAAAGTTGTGTGTGGTCAATCTTGCTTTAGCTGTCATCCTCAGCACGACGGCCTTCGCACAGTATTCATCCAAGGAACCTACACAGAAAGATCAAGCTACCCAGGGTCCGCTCAACAGCATCGAAGGTACAGTCAAAGTAGAAGGTGACAAGATTCTGCTTGTCGCAGACAACGATCAGAAGTCCTGGTCCGTCGAAAATCCGGAGGCGCTCAAAGGCCATGAAGGCCACCAATTGCAGGTGAAAGCTCATGGGACGCCGGCAAGGGATCTATTCACATCACGGATGTCAAAATGCTGAAAGGTGGCGCAACGAAAAAAGAGGAGATGAAAAAATTTCATCGTTTCGCACGCCGGGCGGCGACCAAGCCGCCCTTTTTTCTGCGGTCGACTGTGACGTGCCGGTTGTGCCTTGGCCCGCCGAGCTACCTGAAAGGCGGCAAATTCACTACCCCTGACTCAGATCAGCGTCGCCTTCTTCTCCACCAAAGAAGCGCATCGCTTCTTCATCACCGATGTCTTGCGGGCGATTTACGACGGCAACCACTGCGCGCTTGGTACAAACGGCCTCGCCGGCACTGATGTTCTGTGCAATTTCTTCGAGGTCGCTCTCCTCTGGATCCCAATCACACCAGACCTCAATCCGAACCTTGTAGTACGCCATCGGGGCCTCCTTCCTTTCGCGGGCTGGCTCAGACTGCCCGTAGCTTTCGAGTGTTCTCTCAGGCGGGGACATTGCGCTTTGATCCGAAGGCAGCGTGTGCTCTCATTTTGGTAATGTCTGCGCTACCCCCTCAGGTCCCTTGGAGGCGTTTCGTCCGCGTTCTGCGGAAGCTCGGCTATACCACCCAAAAGGGGAAAGCGGGTTCGGCAAGATCGTTCTCTAATCCGCGACGTAGCCCAGCTGTTGTTTCGTTTCGAGAGCCCCACTCCGGTCAAAACATGCGCCAACGGATGATGCACGAATACCTTCGCAAGCTTTTTCTGACCCCAGATGAGTTCATGCGGCTATCGGAAGACCGCTAGATCGGATGAGCAAACGAAAGCGCATGTCCATCCGGGTCAGACATGTGAAAGTATCGTTCGCCCCATGAAGCATCCTGCGGGGCTTCCGGCCGCAGCCCTTTTTCCTTCAGGTAGGCACAGAACGCGTCAACGTCGGAAACGTAGAAGATGAGCCGCCCCCAATGAGCTACTGGATTGCCCTGCTCTAGATTGAGAATCGGGCCATTCGAGTCTCTCGCCCAGAGCGACGAGAAACATCCGTCTTCTCCGCCGTAGACAAGCTTCATCCCAAGAAGATCCCTATAGAACTGCACAGAGGCCTGCATACTCCCTACCCTAAGGGTAAAGGCAGAAATGTTTTCAACGTTCATCTCTTCCTCCCCGGGCACAGGTTGCGGCGGCATAATCCGAAATGCCACGGAGTCCACTCACCGCATCGCCTGACCCTTCTTGAGCCTCATCATCGCGGAAGGTCCGCGACTCAGGCACGCAGGATCCGCTACCAGTGAGCCACAATTTACTGCAGGCGAGCGCGGCAATGATAGGTGGTCGGGCTGATGTGATGGTGCACACGGAAGGAATCGAATCTCTCGCCGGTTAACGGCTGATTAGTTGGCCGAAAGCCGAGATTTCGTTTCAAATCACATGACATCAACCACTTGCCGAGAAAACAAAGGTTGCACGGAGGTGCCTGAGGAATGCTGCGAGAATGGCGGCGTCGACGCATTCGATGACGACCGCGGGGACACGTTTATGACACGGTCGCCAGTGCTTGTTCGGTTCCACCACTGAAACTGGCATGAAGACAAAACCCAGCTCACGAATCGAACCCCGCTATCAATGAGCGGTATGGGGATTTCACAACAGTTAGGCGGCGAAGTGGGTGAAATGCCATTACGCCCGCTGTTAACCGTCTATTTATGAGTGGCTGCTCAGGCGACTTTGCAATCGGGCCGGTATTTTCGGGCCGCAGCTTCGCGAGGCTGTGCCTCGTGTTCGGTGAGCCTTTCAAGGACGCTACTGAGTAACGAACGTGGAACTCTGGGACCTTGCCCATCGTATGTTCTTCCAAGTCGAAGCCCAGTCCTCGCTTCAGGAGAAAACCCATGACTCGCACGACGAACGCACGCCTCGCCGGGTTCACGTTCCTGGCATATATCGCCACGGGAATCGTCAGCATGGTCCTCTTCGGACAGGCAGCCTCCGGCGCCAATGCCGCTGCCAAGCTCGCAAGCATCGCCCAGCACGCGACCGCCGTGCGCCTGAGCGCCGTACTCACGTTGCTCACCTTCTTCGAAGCCGTCGTCTTGGGCGTCACGCTCTTCGCGCTCACGCACGAGGAGGATCTCGATCTCGCCGTTCTGGGGCTGTGCTGCCGAGTTGGCGAAGGCGTGCTTGGCGCCGCATCGGCCGTAAGCACCATGAGACTGCTGCCGGTCGCGGCGGCCAGCGCCACGTCGGCTGCCCCGGACGCGGCGGCTGCGACCGCGCTCGGCGCCTCGCTCCTGAACCAGGGGGGCTCGTCCACCGCGATCAGCGCCACCTGCTTCGCCGTGGGCAGCACACTGTTCTCTTACCTGTTCCTGCGAGCCCGCAGCATCCCCGTCCCGCTCGCGTGGCTCGGCGTACTGGCGTCGGTGCTGCTCGTGGTAGGACTTCCCGTGCAGCTTGCAGGATTCCTCCCCGCCTCGCTCGCCTGGCCCATGTGGATGCCGATGCTCGCCTTCGAAGTGACGCTGGCGTTCTGGCTGCTCATTAAAGGCGTTGCCGTGCCAGCCCAGCAGCGATCAGGCCGAGACTGACTCTGTCGTCGGGCAATGAAACGTTCGCTGGGACGAAGGAAAAGCGCAAACAAGTGCTAACGCGATATTACGCCAACTGACGATGGGGGCCAGGTTCGGAGTGTCCCTGAGCACACAAAAATTCAGCTATCTCCTGCTCACCCCTCGATGCTGATCGCGTCCTATTGATCGGACACCCACAGCGGGAGGGAAGCCAAGGCCTTCTTGATTGCGCAAATTCTCGCTGAGGCAGAGGGTAATGGGGCGCGAAAGGAATCGTCGTGAGCGGCAGCTTAGGGAATTCGTCGGTCGCGATGGCTCTCCTCGTAATTCCCAGCCAGGTGATTTGGTCATATTTCTCCTTTGGAGTGGTTCTCGCAATCGGGCTGGTCGCGATGTTTCTTCGTGCCGATTGGCAAAAGGCGCGAGGATTGGACAAGGTGATTCTGTTCGGGCCGATTTTCTACGCGGCACCGCTCGCGGCCTTCGGCACCGAACATTTCACCCTGACGAAGGCCATCGCGTCGCTCATACCGGCGTGGATTCCGTGGCATCTGGTTTGGGCGTACTTCGTAGGCGCTTGCTTTATCGCAGCCGCGCTGAGCCTGGTGACGAGGATTCAGGCGCGCCTCTCGGCGAGTTTGCTCGCCTTGACGTTCTTCCTTTTCGTAGTGCTGATGGACGCCCCGGGTTGGGCACACAATCCGCGAAATCGGTTTGCGCTCGCGTTAGCGCTGCGGGAATTGTCCTTCAGCGGCGGCGCTCTGGCGCTGGCAGCCAACCTCAGCGAGCAGTGGCGCGAGCGCGGCACCCACATCCTTGCGACGGTAGCGCGCTATTTCGTTGCAATTCCCGTGCTGTTCTACAGCTTTGAGCAATTCATGCATGGCGATCACGTTCCCGGCATTCCGCTGGAAATGGTGACTCCGCAGTGGGTCTATGGACACGCCATTTGGACGTACCTGGCCGCCGTGGTTTACGCAGGCGCGGGCCCCCTGTTGCTTGTTGGCAAGAAAACCCGAGCAGCAGCGACGTGGCTGGGCTTGACCGTGCTCTTCGTGGTGTTGCTCGTCTACGTGCCGATAGCAGTCATGGAACGCGCCAGCCTCGAAAGTCTTAATTACACGGCGGATACACTGATGTATTGCGGCGCCGTTCTTCTGCTCGCGGGCGCCATGCCGCGCGAAGCTAGCGGCGGGAATCATCGGCTGATCAATGGTCCACGAAACCCGCGTCAAGCTTCACATGCATCACAAGCATGAATCGAATAGGTTTGATTTGATGACGTGAAGAACGGCTACCTAATTGTTGTAATCAATTTCACTCAGAACCGTTCGGTTATGAGCGTAATGGGGATGTTAGTGCGCCGGGATAAACCGGCATGGAGTAGAGGATGAAAGAGCCTTACGAGAAAGGACCAGCGATCCGCTCGGCCCCCGAGTCTTGCGCTGATACCGTGAGGGACTCAGTGAAGCGTAGACAGGGGATAGGCGGGGTGGGTATTCAGCTCCGAAAACATACAACCCGGACGCCGTCTCTGGGGGAGGCGGGTGGCCTATTCAGTTGACCCGGTGAAGGCGCGTCCTTTACCGGGAATCTCGCGGCGGTGATGAAGACCATGGGCCATAAGGATGTGAGAGCTGCAACGCAGTATCAACATCCGGAACTTGAAATGGTTCGCGCCGCTCTCAATCAGGGAAGAGAAACGGCGAATGGTGGTCAAAAAGGGCTTCCCCGCAGCAACTGCTGGAGTGAATCCAGTATCCGAGAGATTTCGCGAACGTGCTGGTCAGCCCAGCATACCTTTTGACCACCCGGCACGGAGCCACCCTTCAAATCACTCCACTCCGGTCATAGCCCAGATGTCGCCCCCCTGTGGCCTGAAACGGTCGAACAGTACCCAATTCCCATCTGGCGACCATACTGGGTAGTCAATTCTCACGTCAGAGTCGGCAAACTCGTATACCTTTTCCGGCTCTCCAGAGTTGATCGGCGAGGCCCACAGAACCCTGTGGCCCACAACGTCCATGATCCGGGAACGATCCGGCGAAAAGGACATGTGCGAGCCTCCCATGATTTCAGCAAACGGTTGCGGGTCGCCGCCGTCGAGCAACACTTGCATGACTGCAGGCTTGCCTCCGCACGTGCAGCGAAAAATCAGTCCTCGGCCAGACCAACGCATGAAGTGGCCCGTCACGCCGACGTTTGTCAATCGGTGGGAGTTGCTGCCATCGGCGTTCATGACCCAGACTTCTAACCTGCCGCTCTGGTCTGACTGGTAGGCGATGAAGGTGCCATCAGGGGAAAAGAAAGGGTTCACGCTCATGCCAGAGTTCGATGTCAAGCGCCTCAATGCACCACTGGCGACCTCTCCTTCCCAGACGTTCGGGCTCCCCGAACGAGAAGAGAAGAAAACGATCTTTTTCCCATCGGGCGACCAGTTCGGTTGGAAGTCGCCGCCTTGCCCTGTCGTTAGCTGGCGCAGGTTTGAGGTTGCTGGTGAAAACAGCCAGATATTCATGTCCCCGGCGCGGTCTGAATTGAAGGCAACCATCCTGCCATCCGGCGACCATGCGCCCCGGCTGTCTTCGCGGGTCGTGCTGATCACCGCCTCAGGTGATCCGCGTGGCATTCCGCTTTGCGGAAGGACCGGAAGCTTCCAGATGTCGGCATTCTGGCGCAGCGTGGCAAAGGCGAGACGCCTGCCATCGGGTGAGGTGGCGACTTCAACGTCTTGTCCCGCCCCCGTCGTCACCTGTTGCAGCGGCCCGCCAACTGTTCCATCTCCTTTGACGGGCGTTCGCCAGATGTTTATACCGCCACTCCGGTACGAAGAGAAATAGATGAACTTGCCGGACGATGACCACGCCGGACGTATGTTGCTGAAGAAGTCGTTTGTGATCCAATTCATCTGTTTTGATTCGAGGCTCACGACGCGAATATCGAACTTCGTTCGCGCGAGGTTCTGGAAGACGATCCTCTTGCCATCGGGAGACCAAGCGGGCGCGACATGGGCAACTTCCTCGCTGGTATCAGTCGTGACCTGCTGCGGGTTGTGGCCTTCGCTGTCGAGCACCCAAATGCGGCGGGGGCCAGCCCAAGACGCGTCCACAGCTATGAGCTTGCCGTCGGGGGCATACGTCGGGTTAAAAGCGTTCTCGACAAGTTTGCTTTCGTTGCCCGATGCCAGATCGAGCACCCATACATCCCCGTCTTGAAATGCACCGAAAACGTCGCCGGGTTGCAGCTTCACGCGGGGCTGACGGGCACGCACAAACGCGACGCGTTTTCCGTCCGGCGACCAAGTCGGCTGGAGTTCGTCAGAATCACCACGTGTCAACGGAGAGTCCTGCCCCGACGCCAAGTCTTTCCGAAAAATCTTGCGGGTGTTACCGACCTCGCCTGTGTACAACAGGTCTCTGCCGTCAGGTGACCACGCGGGATATTCTTCGACTCCCTCAGCAAAGGTAACTTGGGAAAGTGTGGTCTGCAAAGCCGACCCCGAACTTTTCCAGCGCAGTCCAATCACGAAAACCAGTGCGATGACGGCTACGGTGCAAGCGACGGCGGGGATTAGCCAACGTGGCCACCTTCTCTGCTGCGTTGGTAACTGCACCGCCGAAGTGCGTGCCGAGTCTGTGTCGCGCTTCAGACGCTGCAGATCGGTGCGAACGTCGGAAGCGTGCTGGTAGCGCAGGTTTTGGTCTTTCTCCAGACACTTGGTCACGATTCGTTCCAGTTCGGCTGGGAGATCAGGATTCAGTCGCAGCGGAGGAACGGGCGCTCGATTCAGAATGGATTCGAAGATCACACCGCTGGTGTCGCCCCGGAATGGCAACGTTCCGGTACACATCTCATAGAGAACGGCACCGTACGAAAACAGGTCGGTACGGGCGTCGAGTTCCTTCCCTCGAACCTGCTCCGGCGACATGAAGGCGACGGTTCCCAAGGTAGAACCGGGGCTGGTGAGATGTTCCTCGAACTCGACGGTCGCGGCGCTCAGGGCAACTGTTTCCGGCATCAAGGTGACTTTCGCGAGCCCGAAATCGAGAATCTTTGCCTGACCTCGATTCGTGACGAAGATGTTCGCAGGCTTGATGTCGCGGTGGACGATACCCTTCGCATGGGCAGCGTCGAGCGCATCTGCGATCTGGATACTCAGATCGAGCACCAACTCGATCTCCAGCGGCTTGCCACTGATCCGATGCCGGAGCGTTTGCCCCTCCAGCAGTTCCATGGCGATGAAGGTTCGCCCATCGGCCTCGTCGATTTCGTGGATCGTGCAGATGTTGGGATGGTTCAAAGAGGACGCGGCTTTGGCCTCACGCTGAAAACGGCTGAGAGCCTGTGCGTCGTGGGCGAGCTCTTCAGGAAGGAACTTCAGGGCTACGTGGCGACCGAGTTTCAGGTCTTCCGCCTCGTAGACGACGCCCATGCCCCCGCCGCCGATCCTGCTGAGGATGCGGTAATGGGAAACAGTTTGCCCCACGGGTTGGGACGGCGTGGCCACAGCCTACACATGGTAGGTGCCATAAGGGGGAAGGTCAACGCAAGGGTGGCTTGCCCGATTTGCAGACAAGTCCGCATTGGGGGCGTCGCGTCGCTGAACCCAAATTTCCTCGTGTACCTGGTCCCCACGGGGAGGTGTCCTTCGGGTTTATGCATCTCGGGCAAGGGGGCGAGAAAGCTGGCTGTCCGCTACTCGGACCGGTTGTCTCGAGGAAAAGCGGCAATGCCCAAAATTCGTAACCCGATGCCCATCCTGCTGCCGCTTCCTCAGCCTGCCACGCTCTGAAAATCAAGAAACCCCTTTGACTTGGCTTGGGAATGGAGAGAAGCTGCAATGAAATGTTAAAGGAGTGTTACAGTTCGATTAAGAGAGTGTTAAAAGAAGCCCTGTCGCGCATGGCAAACACGGCTCGTCGCAACCTGGAAAAGCAGACCCGCATGGCTGTTCCTGTCCGGACCATGCTCATCGTGACGCTCTTTGTGCAACTGCTGTGCTTAGGGGAACCGTGCGCGCAGGCAGGAGATCGGGTAAAGGCCCGGACCGCCATCGGATACAGCATCGACTTCGGAGCCGAGGTGGAATCGGGGCCAGCGACGATGCCCATCGAGGTCTCAGAACTGAAGCAAGGCGCCGAAAGCGGAGACGCTCTGGCGCAAAACAACCTCCCCTACCTCTATACCTTTGGATTGGAGGTACCCCAAGACTATCGCGAGGCCGCCCACTGGTACGCCATCGCGGCCGCCCAGGGGTTCGCGGCGGCTCAGTACAACCTGGGCGCCCTGTACGAACGCGGGCTGGGAGTCCCACGGGACAGTTCGAGAGCCGCCGAGTGGTATCGCGCCGCCGCCGAGCAAGGCCACGTACTGGCGCAGTCACGGTTGGGGCTGCTGTACCAAGCGGGGTGGGGTCTCCACCGGGATGCGGGCGAGGCCATGAAGTGGTATCGCGCCGCCGCCCTGCAGGGGGACCGCGCGGCACAGTGCAATCTGGCATACGGATACTTCTCCGGGCGGGGAGTTGCGCGCGACCTTCTCGAGGCCGCGATGTGGTTTCGAAAAGCGGCGGAGCAAGGCATGCCCGCCGCGCAGAATAATCTGGCAGCTCTTTACCACCACGGCTGGGGACAGCCCAAAGACTACCAACAGGCATTGCACTGGTACCGCGCCACGGCGGAGCAGGGACTGGCAGAAGCGCAGAATAACCTGGGTGTCATGTATGAAGATGGCTTGGGCGTAGAGAGGGACTACGCGCAGGCTGCGCGGTGGTACCGTGCCGCGGCCGATCAGGGCGACAGCAGCGGGCAATATGATCTTGCCAGTCTGTACGCGGCTGGCCGGGGAGTCCAACTCGACTATGTGAGCGCCTATGTCTGGTACAGCCTGGCGGCATCGTCGGGCGACGAGCGTAGCGCCCGTCAACTCAAGAGCCTGAGCAAGCGAATGACGCCCCGGCAGATGCAGCAGGCGCAAGCGCGCCTCGACGATCAGAACAGACCCGGGAAGCCCGTCGATGGACCGGAAGCGGCAGGGCTTGTGACCATACCGCTCCCGGCTCAGAAATAGCTAGAAACCCTCCGTTGCCGTTTTCGCGTGCGTGCGCCCATGCGGGCGCGAATTGGCACCTACTTCGCGCCTCCTTCGAAGCCACACTCTCCGAAGACATTGACCAGGAGGTCGAATGCCCGCTCGCGAAAACGACCTCGCGATGGATAATCGCGTGGAACGGCGGTCCCTCATTTCTCGTGTCCCAACTCCCAGCGAAAGCCAAAGCCGTACGTCGGCTTGTAGTACTCACGCTGCACCAGGTACTGTGGACTGCCGTTGTAGAACCCAAAGACCTCATTGTTGAGGTTCAGCCCCGAGACGATGGCAGTGAAGCCCTTGCCCAGGTAGTAGCTGCCCTGCGCGTCCACCTGAAAGTGTGCGTAGAGGTAATTGTCACCCGCGGGTCCTTTGACTCCGCCAGGCTGCGGGTTCGGGCTCGTGGTGCCATCGGGATTACGGGTAAGGTCGTGATACTGATACTGGAAGATATTCGGCCCGTTGTAAGCCAAACCCACGCGGACCGAAAGTCGCTTCCGATCGTAGGTGGGACTGATGTTCCAGGTGTTCGGTGCCTGGCGGAGAAGCGCGGGGTTGTCTGTGCGCAACTGATCCACCTTGGTGGTCCCCGACGTGGTGTAGCTATAATTTGCCGATAGGCCGAGTCCGCTCAACACCCGTGGAAGATAGGTGAAGTGTTGCTGGAACGCCAACTCCAGCCCTGTCACATAGGCAGTGCCGGCATTCGCCGGGGTTGCTACAAAAAAGCCCGCGTACGGTCCGGTGCTCGGAAGAGTGACATTGGTGACGATAGGGTCAGTGATGCTCTTGTAAAAGAAGCCGGCCTGAATCAGCCCGAGCGGGGTCAGATACCTTTCATAAAGCGCGTCGTAGTTGTTGGCATGCTCGGGCTTCAGCACGGCACCGATGTTGTAGGTGGAAGGAACCGTGCTCGTATCGAGGGAAACAGCCGTCGTCAATTGCTGCGGGAGCGGACGCGAGAGGCCGCGACCGTAGACCAAGCGGATCCCGGAGTTGCTGTCGAGCCGGATACGCAAGGAGGCGCTCGGCAAAACGTCGATGTAGGAGCCGGACGCCAATACGCAAAGGCCGTTGCAGGGATTAATCGTTGTGCTATTGACACTGGCGCTGTGGAATTGCGTACCCTCGAACCGGACGCCAGTGACGAGGGAGAAGCGGCCGAAATCAATTGTGTTCATCAGATAGCCAGCGGTCACACGTTCCACGAGGTCGAAGTTGGCCGGATTGGTCCCGTACGTGTTGCCGCTGCCGTTGTTGAAGAAATTACCAGGGTTGGCTCTGAAGTACGCAAGGATTTTGTCCCAGCTGGCCAGGGGGCCGAGCGGGTAGTGGCTGCCATAGTAGTTTTTGTCAGTGAGACCGGTAGGAAATATGCTGATCGGCAAGTTCACTCCGGCATTCGGGGAATAGAAGTTTTCAAACGAATCGTCAAACTTGTGGGCGTTGCGAATCCGGAAACCGGTTTCGAATCGGCCAGAGTGGGAGCCTAGCTGATACAGCTTGCCAACCGACACTTGACCCTGCAAATTCAGTTGGCTGGCCTGTCCATGGTTGGCGTCCTCCACTTGAGAGAGTACGAAGTTGTTCGGGTTGTAGGCTTCGGCGTAGCAAATCGGTGTCCATTGCGGAAGGTAGGGGTTCTTGGTGGAGGCCAGATCGTACAGACACTGGCTCTGCGGACCGACGTATGAAAAAGTGTCGATCGACTCGCCACCATTGATGGGATTCAGAACCCGGGCACGCGCCGCCGAGAGTCCCCAGTTCGCATAGTACTTGGTGAAAACATGATTGCCTCCAAAAAGGAGGCTTGCGATCTGATAGTGGGCGGCGCGAATCTCGGTATTGAAACCGGGTGAGTTGGGACCGTTGGCAGGGTTGGTGTTCACCGGGGATGTGTCGCTGAGGGTGTAGGCCCACCTACGACCCGAGTCCTTGAAGTCAGAGAAAAGACCGCGAACGTAGATGACCGAGGAATCGGCTAGCTTGTAGTCCAGGCTGCCGCCGAAGCCGTAGCGGTTCCGGTTGAATTTGTACTCGCGAATGTCCATTCCGCTGTAGGCAGGAGTCAGATCGTTGGTGCCGTTTTGGGCCTCCACAGTGGTTACACCCGCCGGTTCAATATCATTGATACCCCGGCCGTTGTAGTCGTAATACCCGCCGACCAGCACCCCCAGTCGCTTTTGAGCTCCGAAGCGATCGCCTGCGGTTAGACCGAATTCGGCCACCGGCACTTGGTTGATGATCGGAGTGAATCCGCCCGATCCGTAAATGGAAAGTGTGGGCCGTTCGGACGCGGTCTTGGTCACCAGGTTCACCGTGCCGCCGATCGCGTCGCCATCCTGGTTGGCCTGTAGCGTTTTGTTGATCTGAACGGCGTCGATCAGTTCGGCGGGGATGACATCCAGCTTCACTTGCCGGATACCGCCCTCCGGGGAAGGAACCTCGACGCCGTCAATGGTGAGATTGCTGAGCCGTGGCTCGGTTCCGCGAATCTGGACATACTTGCCCTCACCCTCATCACGCTCCAGGGTTACTCCGGGCAAGCGGCCGACAGCATCGGCGATGTTGGCATTTGGAAGGCTGGTGATCACCTCGGCGGGAAGGACGTTGAGAATGTTATCCGCAGTACGCGTCTCGTTAATGGCTTCGGCTTCGCCATGTGCGCGCTCCGCGGTCACAATGACGCTGTCCTGCTCGGTGGCAACGTTCAAAACGACATTCACATGTGCCGTTTGACCGGCAGCCACAGTCACACTGGCAGTGGAAGGCGAAAATCCCACATAGGAGGCCACCAGAGTGTAGCTGCCCGAAAGCAGATTCGAGATCAGGAAATGCCCCTGGGAGTCCGACACCGCCGAAGGGCCTTTCTGCTGCAGTTCGACCAGAGCTCCGGGCAGCACGGCGCCAGTCGAATCCGTCACCGTTCCCGAGATGACGCCCCGGTCCACCTGCGCGAACGCTGGACTGAGTGCGAACACCGCGGCCACGAGGAACACTGGGACGAAGCATCGAGACGGACTCATGACTCTTAGACCTCCAATTGGATTCGAGTGCGGTAGCGGGACTGTCATTGAGCGTCGCGCAGAGCGCAGAAGGCCCACGCTCCCAAAAGCAAGCGCCCGAGTCCTCTTCAGTTGAGCAATTTGGTTCCACGAAGCTAGCCGTGGAATGTGAACGGTGAGTCACACTCACGTAAATAGACGGTGAAAAGATTTCCTAAAAGATTAGTTCGGAATGATGCGTGCTCTTCAGGTTGTCTTCAGGTTCAGCGTGTTATGTTCCGAGATTGTCTGCGAATCACCCCCGCAAAGGAAGGGCCGTGGCAGAGGCAGGTGGGACTGCTTACGGGTGGAACTTCGAATCACCAACTCCGGTTCCAGCAAAATCGCTTTCGGCCGAAGGGGGTCGTCGGCCTCCACCAAGCGCAGGGCCAAATGAGCTGCGCGCCGGCCAATCATCTTATTCCGCTGGTCCACGCTGCTCAACGGGACTCTAAGCGAGCTATCGAACTGGAGGTTACCGCACCCGATCAACGCCACATCCTCGGGTATCCTCAGTCCGGCGTCAAGAATTGCTGTCATCGCGCCAATTGCGACCGGGTCATTGCAGCAAAAAATCCCTGTGGTTAATCGCAGCTTGGTATCCGGCGAGGGACGCTGACGTGTCCAGCCGATCTGCGCTGACGATGTATTCCGGTTTCACCGGAATGCCATGTCGGGCAAGGGTGTGTGTGTACCCTTCAAACGCCCCGCGCCGTGCTCACGTTGGTTCCGCAAATGTGGGCTATGTTGCGGCAACCGATCTCAATCAAATGCTCGGTAGCAATGGCCCCGACAATTTCATCGTTGACGCCTACAAAATTGGCCGCCAGTCCCGAAAACCATCGATCAAGAAGGATATAAGGCACTCGCCTCGCTTCTATGCTGCGGAAACACTCTGCACTCCTTTGGGTAGGCGATCAGCAGGGCGTCCACGCCCCTGGAGAGCAGATGCTCAATCTCTTGCCGCTCCAGTTCCGGGTCTTCTTCTGACGAAGAAATGACCAGGCTGAAGCCACTTCGGCGCAAAACACCAGAGAGCCCGACCGCCAGCTCCGCAAAGAAAGTATGCAGTAGATCGGGAACAACCAGTCCCATCAGACTCGAGCGCCCGGTGACCAGGGCACGGGCTGCCAAATTCGGGCTGTATTTCAGTTCCTCAGCCCGTTTGAGAATCTGGGCGCGGGTGACCGGGCTAATGTCCGGATAGTTGCGGAGGGCGCGAGAAACAGTAACTACGGAAACCCCGAGATCTTTCGCGATGTCCTTCATCCGAACCATGGGCAATATCCTTCATCCTCAGAGGGGCTGGGAGCAATGGGCGGACGCTTTCGCGTGGATCGTTGGGCTGCCGATCCTCGCCGAAGGCGGGCGGCGCGATGGGTTTGTACTGCGGCCTGTGGGGCGAAGGACATCGAGTCGCGCTGGCAGAATGGGCATCGAGTTTGCCTTGCCACTACTCAGGCAATTCCTGTTGGCCTCGAATCGAGAGCGTAGCCTCGGCGCCGGGAGCAGTTCCCGGCTGTCCACCGCCGACGCTGATGCGGTAGACGCCGCTTGCGACAATTCGGTCCCCGCGTTCGTTCACTTGGCTCAAGTCACGCGACTGCAACGTGAAAGACAGATGTTGAGTGGCGCCTGCTGCGAGGTGGACCCGGGTGAATCCGCGCAGTGCTCGGATCGGCGCGCCGGGCGAGTTCGGGAAATTCAAGTACAGTTCCACGACCTCATCGCCGTCACGCCCGCCAGTGTTGCCGACATCCACTTCGACCCCGAGCGGGCCGCCAGCCTCGAGTTCCGTGCTTGAGAGTTTGAGATGGCTGTAGGCGAATCTCGAATAGCTCAACCCGAAACCGAAAGGGTAAAGAGGATCGCCCCCGAAGTAACGGTAAGTACGATTCTTCATCGCGTAGTCTTCAAAGGCCGGGAGCTGGTCAACACCCTTGTAGAAGGTCACTGGCAGACGACCGGCTGGGTTGTTCACGCCGGCCAGTGTCTCGGCAATGGCGCTTCCACCTTCTTCTCCCGGGTACCAAGCGTCGAGTATCGCGTTGGCATGTTGCGCTGCCCAGTTCACCGAAAGAGCGCTGCCGTTCATGAGCACGATGATGAGGGGCTTGCCCGTCTTGGCCACGGATTCGAGCAGTGTTTCTTCTTCTGCGGGCAAATCGAGGCTGGTGCGATCTCCACCCTTGAACCCGGGGATATCCACCTTCATCTCCTCACCCTCGAGCTGCGAGGTGATCCCCACAACCGCGACCACAGCGTCAGCCTGCTGGGCAGCGGAGACTGCGTCTGCGACCGGATCGGGAAGCGTTCGCAGCCAGACGAGCTTGATGCCCGTTCCGCCTTGGCCGTATTCAATCTTCAACGCGTACCGGCGCCCTTTTTCCAGTTGCAGAGTGGATGTCGTGGGCTTGGGATCGTGCAATACGAAGTCATCCACAACGAGTTTGTTGTCGAGCCAAAGCCGGTTCATGGAGCCTATCAGGCCGATGCGGTAGGTGCCGGACTCGTCGGGTGTCAGGAAGCCAGTCCATCGGACCGAGAAATTGACCTCACCCGGAGGAGGCCTAAGGGAAGCTGGCTCGGGATGGAATGGCTGAATGTCTACTGAGGGATCGACGCGCACGACTGGGGGCGTTCCTTGGAAATTTTCACCCCCGAAGTATTCTCCGGTTAGCCCCGGCTGTTCACTCCCCGTGGACAAGACCGACGCAGGGATCAGTGTTTCCGCGCGCAGAAAATTCATTCCTGGCGAGAATGTGACCTTTGCATCAGCAAACTGTCTGCGAACGCCTTCGAGAGCGGTCGTGGCATGTGAGGGCGTGCCACTGTAGTTGCCCTGCAGCACGCGCATGGATTCCGCGAGAGGACCCACGACTGCGATTCTCTTGATCTGGGCCGTGAAGGGAAGAGCGCCGTCGTTCTTCAGCAGCACCATAGATTCGCGCGCCGCCTTCAGGGCGAGTTCTCGGTGCGAGGCGCTGTCAATCTCGGACTCCGGCGTTGCAGCATAGGGAACGATGTCCGGGGGATCGAACATCCCCAGGCGAAAGCGGGCTGTGAAGAGGCGCTTAAGGGAGGCGTCGACATCTTTGTCGCCGAGCAGACCTTGCTTGACCGCATCCAGATATTTCACGTAGTCGGCATTGCTCGTGGCCTTCTGGAAAAAGTCAGCACATTCGTTATCCATTCCCGTCTTCATCGCAATCGCCGCAGCCTCGGCCATGGAGGCAGCGAAATGATGTCCGGTGAATATGTCCGTCACTGCATCACAGTCAGACACAACGTAGCCGCGGAACTTCCATGCTCCGCGTAGCTGATCCTCAAGCAGGAACTTGTTCGCGCAGGCGGGCTCGCCGTTCACGCGGTTGTATGCACACATCACCGAGCCAGCTCGTCCTTCAACAACGGCCGCCCGGAACGCGGGGAGATAGGTGTCCTCCATGTCGTGTTTGGACACTTTGACGTCGATGGAATGCCGCGAGGGTTCAGGTCCGCTGTGCACCGCGAAATGCTTTGGCGTGGAGATGACGCGATAGTATTTTGGATCGTCACCTTGCAAGCCAGTAACGAAAGCCACACCCATGCGTCCGGTGAGGAACGGATCTTCGCCATAAGTTTCTTGTCCACGCCCCCAACGGGGGTCGCGGAAGATGTTGATGTTTGGCGACCAGAAGTCGAGCCCCTCCATGATGTCGTGACGCCCGGCGCGCACCGCTTGCTCGTGTTTCGCTCGGGCCTCGGTACCGATGACCGCCGCCATGTCGTGAATCAGCGGGGTATCAAAGGTGGCAGCCAAGCCGATGGGTTCGGGGAAAACAGTGGCAATCCCGGCATTGGCAACACCGTGCAACGCCTCGCTCCACCAGTCGTACTCAGCCACTTTGAGCCGCGGAATCGCCCGGGCCTGATTCACGACCTGCGAGGCTTTTTCCTCGAGTGTCATTCTCGAGATCAAGTCGTCGACCCGCACATCGATGGAAAGGCGTGGGTCGAGGTAGGCAGGAGCGCTGGAGGATGGAGTCGACTGCGCGAGCGAACCAGACGCGGCCAAGGCTAGAAAGGCGAGGACGGCAGTCCACAACCCGCGCGCGCGGCGTTTGTTCATCGGAGTCCGTTCCTCAATCCGGCCATCCATTTTGATGGGCGACCAGTGTAGTCCAGTTTGCCCGAAAGCGATTGTAGCCGTCACGAACAAACGTGTCTAAATCGTTTTAGACGGACGCTTGTAGCACAGCCACAGCTCGGAGTCAAGTTCGTGGCGCATTCAGCGTCGTGGCGCATTCAGGAAGGAACTCAACTGGCAGGCGAATGAACGCCGGATGTTTGATGCTGCGGCCAGAGACGACTGCGATCCTGCAAGGAACAGCGCCCATGCGTCGTGAGCTACACTTTAGCCACTTTCTTGCTCGTCCATGACCGTCGTACGACGGCCGTCGTTTCCCGTACCACCAGACGCGGTTCAAACAGAAGCCGGACAGGGGTGGATTCGGGATCTTCCTTGGAACGTAAGATACGGCGCAGAACAAGTTGTGCGGCGGTCTTTCCCATTTCCCGCAGGGGTTGTTGCACCGTCGTCAAGCCAAGGGTTTGATAGCCGGCGCTCTCGATGTCGTCAAAGCCGAGGACCGACACGTCTTGGGGAACTTGCAAGCCAAACTCGTGCAAGGCACGGATCACACCCATGGCGCAAATGTCGTTAAAGGCAAACAACGCAGTAAATGGCTCACCCGACACCAATAACTCCTGCGTGGCCTTATAGCCCAGGTGGGGCGAGGGGGAGTTTTCCTCGATCCGTGTAACCAGCTTGGGCAGGATCGGCAGTCCCATCTGGGCGGCAACTTTAGTGATTGCATTCCAGCGGACTTGTGTGTCAGGCACGAATGTCTGTCCCTTGATGAACGCTATTTTGCGGTGCCCCAGCTCCGTCAGGTGCTGCAGGGCTATCTTGGCGGCCCGGTCATGATCGAGCAGGATGCGGTTTACACCCTTAACGTTGTGATGACTGGAAATCGTCGCGACCGGACAAGGCAGACTGCGATTCCAGGGCGTGCAGACCACAATGAGACCGTCAACGGATCGGTGCAGGAAAAGTTGTGTATATTCCTCAATCAGATCCGGCCGAAATCGGTGGCTGGCTACAAAGTAGAAGTACCCTTCCTGGAGCAGATCGTCCTCAATCCCGCTCAGCACCGACGCGTTGTAGCCTTCGCTGACCTCGGGCACCAGCACACCGATCGTGAAACTGCGGTGTGTGCGTAGGCAACGCGCGAAGAAGTTGGGCCGATAGTTGAATTTGCGCGCCGCAGCGAAGATCAGTTTCTTGGTCTCGGGTGCAATGGTGTCCGCTACTGACGAGCCATTCATCACGAGGGAAACGGTCGCCGGAGCCAGGCCGAGATGATCCGCCAACTCTTTCAAACCGAAGGGTCGCTCATGCTTGTTTGTGTCACCTTCCTTCGGCCGTGGTTCGCTCTTGGTTCCAGCCTTGCCTCTTGGCATGGCTGGCAGTGTGGCACAAGGAAAGGGAAGCGAGCAAGGCGGCCAGTTTTGTTTCAATTTAGCTTTTCCCGAGCAGTCATGAAAAGCTAATTCAATATAGATGCGAGTTAGATCAAATGTCTGCTGGAGCTTCAAAGTCTGGAACCGTCTAAGCCGCGTGAGGTGCACATACGAAGAGGAAACCGCGCGACCCAATCGATCAATTTGTTCGCCTGTCACTGACGATCGTGTGGGATCGTGAGCCTCGTTTGTTGCAGGGCGGTGACATCGTCAATTCTTGAACGTCTTTCCTTCGCCAGGATGCATCTACCCATTGGGTGTCGTTGGGTGTGATTGTCTGGCTGGAACGCAATGGCGCAGGATCGAGACGTAGTCGTAATTGGCGGAGGAGTAGCGGGGCTAGCCGCAGCTTCCAAGCTGGGCGGTGCCGGCCTTTCCGTGTCAGTAATTGAGGCCCGCAAGCGGATCGGTGGCCGCATTTTTACTCAAAACGACCCGGGGTGCGATGCTCCGATCGAGTTGGGGGCGGAATTCATTCACGGCCTTCCACCCCAGATATGGGAGCCGCTTCAGGCGTCTGGGACTGAGATTACGGAAGTCGAAGGGCAAAACTGGTGCATCTCACATGCGGGGCTGTCCCCGTGTAATTTCTTTTCCCAGATCGAGGCAATCCTGGACAAGATGGATGATTCATTGCCTGATGAGCCATTCCTGGCTTTCCTGGAGCGCCATATTGGCAATCCATCCCATGACCCAGAACAACAGGAAGCCAAACAGCGGGCGTTGGGGTACGTGACTGGTTTCAACGCCGCCGACCCTGGATTGGTTGGGGTCCACTGGCTGGTTCAGGGCATGCGCGCAGAAAAGAAAATCCAGGGGCATCGCGCGTTTCGCACCAAGAATGGATACGCAGATCTGATTGAGGCTTTTCGGCGGCAGATTTCTAACTGCGACGTGATCGTTCACACGAATACGGTTGTGGACAGTGTCAGGTGGAGACCGGGACGTACGGAGGTGATAGCCCACAATGAGGAAGGCTCATGCCTTTTTGCGAGCTCTCAGGTTTTGATTACGCTGCCTCTCGCGATCTTAAAAGCACCCGCTCGTCAACTCGGAGCCGTCGAATTCAGTCCCACACTGCCGCGGAAGAAGGCCGAGTCGCTGGACCAGCTGGAGATGGGACACGTGATCCGCATCGTGCTTCGGTTTCGCCATCGCTTTTGGGATGCCATTTCCGTTTCGGACGCTGGGACAGGGTCGTTATCCGACCTCAGTTTTCTGTTCTCCCAGGACGAGTGGTTTCCCACCTGGTGGACAACGATGCCGAACAGGGTACCGATGATTACGGGTTGGGCGCCGTTTCGTTCTGCCGAGCGCCTAACGGGGCAGACCCATTCGTTCGTCGTTGAGCGCAGCCTCCGGACGTTGGGCCGACTGCTCGGAGTGAGTTTGCCGGCCCTTGAAAGTTGGTTGGAGGGCGCGTCTTTTCATGATTGGCAGAGCGACCCTTTTTCAAGGGGAGCTTACAGTTACGGCAGAGTTGGAGCGGACGGGGCGCAGCAAACCCTGGCAGCTCCGGTTGAAAGCACACTATTTTTTGCAGGCGAGGCTACCGACACCTCGGGGCACAATGGGACCGTTCACGGGGCGATCGCGAGCGGCTACCGTGCTGCCTTGGAAATTCTGCAACTGCGGACCTGAGCGTCGGCGCGTTGCACCCTCGCCTGCCCGGCTGCTCGCGAGCATCGACCAAGATTTGCTTCGCGGTGGCATGGAACGTGCGCCCGAGCCGGCGCTCGCAGGGGGGCGGAGCTCCCCGGTCGCTCGGTGTGATTGCCGCCACGTAGGCCGCATATCTAACGACAAATAGGACATGTGGCGGACACCAGGGGGATCTCCCGCTGTTGCATCACGAACTTTCTGGCTGTGTCGCCGGGAGCTACACCGTGCTCACGCTCGCAACCGCGTTTGATCTCTATTCCTGGCTCATCGCGTATCGCGAGCTGCTATGCAGAACCATCCGGATGAGAGTATTTGGGGCAGCAGCAATGTCTCATCGGACTTGTTTCACCAGCTGTAGCGATGCTACTTGGGTGTGAAGGTCACCAGAGCGTTCGCCGCGGGCCGGATGAAAGTCGGGTCAGCGATTTCGGTCTCTGTGTCACAGGCGCCATCCTTCTAGCGGAGGCCGAGAGCCAGTTGGACGTGTTTGTATTCGCTCGCAACCCTTTCTTGCCCAGGATACATCTCTGTAGCAGCGTGAAGTGATCTACAAGGCGCAGGTTGTTCCTGTTTTCAGCGTGACCCCAGGCCGGTCTTCTTTCAAGGCCTTGCGGAGGGCGCGACAGAGGAGCGGAAAATCTGGAGGCGCGACAAATTTGCTCCCTGCGAAACCGTCTCTTGCAACATTAGCGGGCGCCGCCGCTCGTTGCCGAGCCTGCGAGCTCTGGAAAACTGCCACGCAGACTGTCTTTGGCGAGGGGCCGCAGAGGGCAGCAATCATGCTCGTGGGTGAGCAACCTGGAGACATAGAGGATCGAACCGGTCGGCCCTTCGCTGGCCCGGCGGGAAAGCTGCTCGACGAAGCCCTGCAACAGGCAGGAATTGCTCGCTCGGAAGTCTATGTCACCAATGTGGTGAAGCACTTCAAGTGGTCCGCAGACGGGAAACGCCGGATTCACGAGAAGCCGCGGGATTCGGAAATCAACGCTTGTCGGGCTTGGCTAGACGCCGAGCTGGAGGTGGTACAACCTCATATTGTCGTCTGCCTGGGCGCCACGGCTGCCCAGGCGCTGCTGGGCAAGGAATTCCGCGTAACCCGACAAAGAGGAAAGTGGATCACCTCGACGCTTGCTCCCAGGTTAATCGCGACGGTTCATCCGTCATCGATCTTGCGTGCCCGTGACAGTGAGTCCCGACGATCTCAGATGCAGGCGTTGGTTCGAGACCTGAAGAAGGTCGCTCGGATGAGCGCTCTGAAACAGAGCGCATAGGTACTCGCGTTCCCCATCACCGGGGCAACTTCCCAACCTGTCGGACAAGTCTGGTTGCTCTAAATGTCGAACACGCGAAAGGCCGTGGGCGGATCCTGCGCCTGGAGTAGGGTAATGGCAACATTGTGCACAGGTATTCCAGTCGTTGTTTTACCATCTAGACTTCCATGGTGGGCATGCCCGTGCACGACCATATCGGCTCCGTGACGGTCGATGACTTCTGCCAGGCGCGAGGTTCCCAGGAAGGGGAAGATTTCGAGCGATTCGCCATGGACGGTGCCGGCGATCGGGGAATAATGCAGCACCACCACGCGCTTTGCCGAACGTAACTGGGACAGACCTCGCTCAAGCTTTAACGCCTCGTCAATCCCAGCCCGCACGAAGTTCTTTATTTCTGGTTCCCCGAAGGCGGTTAGAGCGCCTCGCCCGAACCCACCGACGAATCCCTTGGTTCCGGCGAAGCCCACGCCATTGCGTTCATAGGCGTCCCCGTCCAGAACTTTGATCCCCTGTCCGGTCATCATCCGCGCAAGCTCCACCTGCTTTCCGCTCTCGTAGTCGTGATTCCCAAGAACCGCAACCGTGGGCACGCGCAAGCGCACAAGAGCATTGAGCAGCGGTTCCATTTCCTCAGGTTGACCGTAGTTGGTTAGGTCCCCGGCTAGAAGCAGCACATCGGCTTCGTCGCGTGCTTTGCTAAGCTGGTCGCCCAGAGCGGCCTGGTTCGCAGGTGAAAAGTGTAAGTCCGCAGTCGCTGCAATCCTCATCCCGCTCCTTCCTGTCAACCGGACATTTCCATCAGCCACAACGGGACCCGCGCGCGAAAGTGATTTTCGCGCGTCGTGCACGACATTCCGCGAGGACATCATCGAGTCCCCACTCTTGCACATCGATCGAGAACATCGCGTCGTCAATCAAGCTACCCCTGAACCGGGCATCAGGATTCGGAAAGCTTACTTCCTTACCTAACCGGATAAGCAAGTCCTGCCAGAGGGAATGGGGAACGCATTCGCTGCTGCGCGCGGGATAGACATAGTGAAACAGCACCAAGGCCCATAGCAGCAACTCCCAGTGCTCGCCCGCCAACTGAAGGACTCGGTTCCACTGGAGCTTCCCGCGTGAGGCGAAGATGATGTGAGCAATGTCTGCGCCATCAAAGCGGCTCGCGGCGCGTAACGAAGAGCTTCGACGCCAGCAGTTCCTCGGCGGCAAGCACTCGAGTGTTGATCCCAAGAATCTTTGCGAGACATGCTCGCTCAATCCACGAAGGCTCGACTCCGATCACGCCGTTGCTCATGCCGGTGATCAGATCGACGAAATGCCCGGCATGCCGCGCCTTAGCCAGCCAAACAGAATCGGTGATCTCGCATTCGAAACCATGCTCCTGGAGGCGCGCCAGAGCATCCGACGCGTCCTGCGGGCACAAAAAGACGTCCAGGTCTTTTGTGGAACGGCTGATCCCCGTGTGCTTTCGCAACGCAAAGGCCCCGCCCACCGCGAAGGGTAGATGCATTGTCTCAAACACGGTGAGCACCTCACGGAAGAGCGCCTCTTGCTCCTTGGGGAATGCCACCGGGATGGACGATGTGAAGAGTGCCGCGCCGGTCGATTTGTCTGCCCGTTTTCCCATATGTACCCCAATAGCCCTGAACTTCGTACGATGCATTGGTGGATTAAGACGGTTGATCGATTAGTGCCAACCATCAGAATCGAGACCGAAGATCGACCCTTGGATCACCAACAGCACGGTACCGGTGAGCAAGGCACGTACCTGGCGGATACCATCCAGGATGATCCTTTTCAAGTCCCGGACTGACCATCATCACTGACGCTAAAGCCGCGAATATCAGGCAAAAGCTGTATTGCGGCCTCCAGTCACAAGCTCACAATGGGGTTAGAAGGCGGGCAAGAACAAGGCACTCTCACTCCAATGACGCTGTTTAATATTTTCACGGACGGTGATCTCGTGCCCACATCCGGCGTGTATGCCGCTTTGCACTCGACGCCACATAAGTTGATCGAGCGCGAAATATACGCTGGAGGAGACCGGTTCCACCACTGCCGATTGTGCCCCTTCGGTGTCTTGTACCGTCTTGAGACGCCATCTGTCCCGACGGCCTCAAAGGGTGTCTTGGCCACCGAAAAGGTGGCGATCGGCTAGGAAAGGCGGAGGGCAAAGCCTTCCGGCAGAGTCCTTTTATGCGAGCGCCGAACCGCGGACCGTCGAACGCCCAACCCTGACCTTCACTCCAGCGACAATCAGGAATCCACCGTATTGCGTCCCGATTGCCCTTCGGGCTTGATTGGCTCGGGTCACCGACCCTTGGAGGGCTTTATGAGAAAAATCGCTGCTTTGTCGCCGGGGCCATCCCGGGATTGGCAGAAAGCTTTCATCAACGATTACGCCTCGGTTCAGTTTCTTGTCTTCTTGACAACTCTGTCGCGCCAGACTCTTTCCCAGCCGGCACGACAGAGGGATTTCCTATTCAATGTTTCTTCTGTGCGCCGGATTCGCCCGACTTTGGAGCTCCGTTCACAACCCCTGCCTTGGCTGTGCAGCGTATCTCCTCACGGCGGTCAGCAACGGATCGCTACCTGCCGGAGGCGCAACATTGCCTTGGAGAATGTCTTCGAAAGGCTCCATCTTTCCATACAGAACACGGGTCTCGTCTTTATCCTGAGTGATCGCCGAACCAGTTAGATCGACGCCGGCAAAAACCCCGCGAGCGCGAGAATACGTAAGCACCTCTGCTTTCATCTTCCAGTCTGTATCAGCGCCGGCGTCGCGCCCAACCGGGCCGACCGCGGCGGATGCGTCAGCGCCGATCTTGAATTTGCTCGCCAGCAGGTGCTGCATACCCTGGTCGTTGGTGATTACCATCACGAGATCAATCGCCTGCCCACCGAGTTGCAAGCCGAAGCTGCCACCAGTCACCGTGATCGGTGCAGGAGCACTCCACCCACTGTCGGTTCGACAGAGGGCGACACCTTTTCCGTGGTTGCCTCCGAAGCCGACTGCAATCTTCACCATCGACGGCACGATCGCTATGCACTTGGCATCGGCCATGACCTTGTCCGGGATCGCCTTGTCCGGAGTTCCCATAATCTCGTTGAGAACGTCCGCAGATTTCTCGATGCGTTTGGTAATGTCCGACTTATCTTTGCTGTCATCCGCAGCCCAACCCACGCTCGCAAGGACCAGGACCACCGCGGTGAGCAAAATAAGACAGCTGGACAGCCTACCCTGAGTTTTCATTACAACCCTCCTCGATGCTTGCGACCATGGTGGTCGCGCACTTTACTCCCCGATCAAACGTTAATCACCGGGCACCCCTGGTTGCTATCAGGTAATGGCTGTAAAAGCCAGATCGGGTCAGAGGTAATGTTTCCCTTTGCTTCCCGATCATCGGCCGTCCCACGAGCCATAGACGACCGTAAGCTGCGTTGCCGGTCGGGACGGTCCCTCTTGCAGTCCTTCGGGTCATGCGAAAGGACATTCAGAAGAGGGATACATGAATCGTTCCCTGCATATTAGGAACAAAAGGGTATTGAGGTTCAGTGCGGGACGGATAAATATGATCATCCATAACAATCCATGAAGGCATGGAGGAGGGTGACTTGAGTTCACGCAGTCTGCAATCGAGCTACGTCGCAGCTTTGGCGAAAATGGGAGCCATTAATGCGCCGAGGTCAGCGAAGAAGTGCACTCCAATATTTCAGCGCGATGCACGTACCGCCCACAAACAGGCTGTGAAAGATGCTGCGGAGGCTTTAAGCAGGCTGTGGAACAGCCGTGCCGGAAAGTAGTGGGCACTTAAGCGCCGTGTGGTGGGGGCCGGGTTTGTCCTCAGCGCCCGCGTGGTTCGAGTGCGTTAGTTTCCGACTCGGATCGAAAAACTTCCGGCGCACAAGTGATTGCGGTCTTGGGAAGCGCTTCGGAACCCGGCCTCCGAAATTGAAGCATTGCGTTTGGGAGAGAAGCACAAGGGCGAACGGAGTCGCCCTTGCCGTTCAAGGTGATTTCACCTGGCTTGCGGAATCAAAGGGATAGAAGTCGGCGGAAGAATGTGCGGTAGCGCTGGAAAGCCACTCGCAGTTCTTCGGTGGAAACATTGCCGCCGCGATCCCATTGCGGCTCAAGGTCTGCGCGCTCTTTTGCGAAAGCTGACGCCAGGTTCTGCATGGTCGAGGCAACCAGGCCATCGGCTTGCTCGACTGCAGCGCGCGGCTCGTCCACGAAGCTGGTTTGGATCTCCTCCCAGCGAACCTTGAGTTCCTGGAGTTGTCGATCAGGGAAGAGCGGGGTGGCTTCAGGGACGGCTGGGACGCTCCGCGGAGCAGGTAAATCCGTGGCTCCATAGACGGACCGAACCGACTGCGGGCCTCGTCTGTCCGTCTCTGTCTCGGTTTCTGTTTGAGAGACTTCGCGCGGGCGGCTCTCTCGTACAAGATCAGCCGTTGTGAGCTCTTCGGAGTCGGCATCGTCTCTTCTAAATGGTATGGTCATGCCCGGGCCTCCTTTTTTATAGCCTGTTTGTCGTAAAGAAGTTCATTGAAAAGTGAACGGTAATGCACCATAGCTTTGCGTAGGCCTTCGGTTGTCGATTGTCCGCGGTCGCGACGGGCGGCAATGTCGTGGGCGGCGCGATAGTTTTCGACAACCAGGGGATGGTCGACCGAGACGATCTCGGCCCGCTCCTCGAAGTCGATGACGGGATAGCCGCGAGCCTTCATGACTTCGGTTACGAGGCGGTCAGCGTCGGCGACGGAACCTTCGGGGTCATCGACGAACCGAGCCTGGACTGCATTCCACCGGCTTGAAAAATCGGTGCGCGCAGCGATGGGAAGCGGGCGAATCTCCAGCTTCGCGCGCTTTTTTTCACGGAACTCCAGGACTCCCTCGCCGAGACCGACGTTACCTTCTTGCCTGATAACCCGGTCGTATTCGGGACCGAACCGCTCGCGAAGCACCCGGCTGCGGCGCTCGCGCGAGTAGAACCAGGCAGCCACGCCCGCAAACAAGGCAAAAGCAATGGCAACGAGCACGACGGCTGTGCGTTGGTCCATAGATGACTCCTCTCCGATAGTCTTGGAATTCGGATTCGCAGGGGTGTTCCCGCGGTTGTATGGCAGGCAGATCGGCAATATACCTGATGCACCGCGATCTTCTGCGCTTTCACAACCGTTTGCGAAGTTCCCATAGGAGAACGGACACTGCCCCCCTGCCAGAGTCGCACTGGGTAGCACCAGCCAAGCCGAATGGCCGGCTGTGGCTTGCCCATCAGGGCGACGAAGGCGGGTCAAGCGCCCTAATCGATGTCTTCGCCCATGGCCTGCGAGAACAACCCGGATCGTAGGTTCGACAAACGTGCGCCCAGGAGAGATCGCGAGCGCCAGGATCCCAAACTGCGCCGAGACGAAAATGGTGGAATCCTTGGAGGCAGCTCTCGGAACGGAAGGTGGCAAATACCTTTTAAGCAAGCGCTTCCAGAAGCATCCAGACTTCTCTCTTGCCGCTGCGGTTCGTCGAATCGTTGTCCAGGGCTGATCCGCTCGCCCACCTGGGGAAGTAACTGCTGGAGCTTGTCGCCCGGTGATTCAGAGGTTCGCTTGGTTTGTCTTTTGTTCAACTGTTTCTTGTTCAGCGTGCCGCCTTTTCGTTGCGTCGCGAGGTTCGTTCCTGCATCTTCCCAAGGTTGCGGAATGAGGAGACCAACATTGTTCACCGTCCTTTACACAAACTCTTACACACGCGCGCGAAGACGAGTGCCTCAGGGGACGGTGATATTCACAGGGGCCTTGTAGACGTGGCCGCAATTGTCCCAGGACTGAACCACGGTGTTGTAGCTGCCCGGCGAAAGTGCGATGTGCGTGTTCAGGGTGGCTGCATTCACGGTATATGCGCTGACCCCGGGCGCCGTATAGATTCGCATCGCGGCGATGCCTTTGGAACAGGCCGGAGCCTGTGCATTGGCTATGTAATGAACCGGGGAACGTACCACCGTTCGATCGATCGGCGACGCAATGGCTATGCTGCCCATCGCCCCGGAGGTGCCTTGTACCAGCTCCGGGACCTTGAGCGAGAATGTTTTCCCGCAATTGTCATACGCAACGATCGTGGTGCTGTAGGTTCCATCGGTTGGAAAGGAGATGTAGGCATTGAGAGTGGATCCCGTGGTCGTGTTTGCCCAGACCCCCGGGGACAAATACACGCGCATCGCTGCGATCCCGTTGGCGCATTGTGGACTTCTCGCCGTAGCCCTGTACTGAACGTAAGATCCGTCCGGAGCTCCCCACTGATA
>Ga0137399_10000108_pt1 | contig 28826 bp, 31 predicted proteins | sample czorhiz316metaG_FD_104810 | JGI IMG/M metagenome (GOLD analysis project Ga0137399, IMG submission 104810) | Vadose zone soil microbial communities from Angelo Coast Range Reserve, California, USA - czorhiz3.16 metaG | ecosystem: Environmental > Terrestrial > Soil > Vadose zone | place: USA...
CTGGAGCGCTTTTGGATCGAGATGACGTTGATCGAGAGTGATCCGGCATTCTTCCACGACGCTGGTCACGATTCCCGGTTTAGTTGTGCAGGAACCGATCGTGCAAACGCCTTGCCCGCTCCGATTCGCAATCTCGTAAGTTTCCGGACTCATTTTCGCGGCGGCGAGAAATGCATCGCGCCGGCGATTCATGGGCGTGCTGCCGGAATGCGCGGCTTGTCCGCGAAAAATAATCGCGTGTCGTTCGACCCCGAAAGTTCCGAGCACCGTTCCGAGTGGAAGATCGAGATCAAGAAGCACAGGTCCCTGCTCGATGTGCAATTCGAGGTAGGCAGCCGCATTCTTCAGTTCTTTTCCAGAATCTTTAACTTTTTCAAAATCTATTCCGTGCTCTTTGAGTGCGTCGACCAAACGAACTCCATCTTTGTCTTTCAGCCCGCGCGTTTCGTTCATGTCGATCTTGCCGGAGGCCGCTGATGAACCGAATAGACTTTTGCCAAAGCGCGCGCCTTCTTCGTCGGCCCAATCGACCAGTCGAACGGTCACTGGCGGCTTGCCTTTGTATTGCGCATTGACGCGGCGAAGAATTTCGACGCCGGCCATCGTGTTCAAACACCCATCGAGCCAGCCACCGTTCGGAACCGAGTCCATATGGCCGCCGACGAGGAGCGCCTTGTCTGATTTGCTGCGCAACGTTGCCCAAAGATTTCCGGCTGCGTCGGTGTGAACTTCGACGCCCGATATTTCTTCGAGCTTTTTCCTAAGCCAACTGCGCGCTTTCGCCCATGTCGGAGTGAAAGCAACCCGCTGCGCGCCATTTTCATCGCCGGTCAGCGAGCGCAATTCTTTCAGCTCGGCGACGGTGCGTTTGGGATCGAGCGCCACAAAACAAATGCTAGTGAGCGCCGCCGATTTGGTGAACCCAAATCTCGCGAACGAGTTGCGGCAAAATTTCGCCGGCTTGGCCGAGAAAAGAATAATCGGCGAGGGGAGTTAGCGGTGTTGGATCCTTGTTGATTTCAATCACGATTGCGCCGTGCTCTTTTGCACGACGCCATAAATCGGCCGCAGGATAAACAATGCTCGACGTTCCGATCGAAAAGAAGACGCCGCTCTCTTCTGCGGCGTCGACCGCAGCTTCGAGTGCATCGGGAGGCATGGTTTCGCCAAACCAAACAACGTCAGGACGCAAATTGCCACCGCACGATCGACATCGGCCTTGTTCGACATCGAAGTTGTCGTTCGGACAATCATTCTCGAAACAACGGAAGCGGTGCAGATTTCCATGCAGCTCGACAATTCGTTTGCTGCCGGCGCGGGCGTGAAGACCGTCCACATTTTGAGTGACCAGCAAAAATTCCGGCGCGCGTTTCTCGATTTCAACTAAAGCCAGATGGCCAGGGTTTGGTTCTGCTTTGAGCGCTTGCTCACGTCTTAACGCGTACCAATCCCAAACCAATTTCGGATTTCGTCGGAACGCCTCCGCCGTCGCGAGCTCTTCCGGTTTGAATTTGCTCCAAAGTCCAGTTTGCGCGTCGCGGAAAGTGGCGAGCCCGCTTTCGGCCGAAATTCCGGCGCCGGTGAGCGCAGCGATTTTCTTCGCGTTGCGCAATGACTGAATCAGAGAAGCAGGAAAATCCATCACGCAATCTGGCTCCAGAGGTAGGATTCGGCGCTACTTTCCCCTGTATTTGACTGCAGTTAAGCAGCTTACACCTGACTAATCAAGCTAACTCGCCGACTACTCTGGCTAGCTCTTTCACTGCTTTTTGCTGGCAATTTTGCTGGCAGCTGGAAAACGAAAAGCAAACTCGATAGTGGGTTCGAGCCCTGTAGGCTCCGAGGTTTTTGTAATACAAAAACTCTGGGTTCGTTAGGCGTTCGTTTACGTATGTTACAAGACTGGGCAGAAGGCTATGCTGATGCTCCAGGATTACAAATGTCAGGCGGCGTAAAATGAATAAAGAACTTATAGAGAAATTGTCGGCCATACGAGAAGACCTGCTGGCCTTCAAGGCCCTGGGCCCAGATGATGCAAAGTTCGTCGTTGAGCACGGCAAGTATCTGCCGTTTCAGAATAACCCGCACATCCAGAAACTGGCTGATCTTGCGAGACAGAAAGGGCCGACGATGGTGCGCAGCTATGACGAACTTTGTCCCTACATGACAGCAGACCAGTGGTCGAGGGCCAGTTTGGCGCTCGCCTTTGACGGCGCGGCTGAAATTTATTTACGAACAGGTAAAGATAATCTCACCTTTATCGTGACGAAGTTTGTTCCTCGGATGCTTGCCGACTTAGATGACATCGCCGAAAAGGTGAAGGCTGGCAAAAAAAAACGCAGCCCCAGCTCCTAAAAGCTGAGGCCGCGACCTGAACACGAACACAACGAAGCAATAATAGCTAGATCAATGGGAGCGGCTGATGGGCGCGGTCGCCAGGCGTTGAACGGTGCGGTAAATCAGAAAAACCGCCGCCCAACTTCATGGATTTCGGAGGGCAAAGACACGGGGTCGTATCTCAAGATTCAAGATTTGAGATTGCTTTGCCCTTCGAATGAGGGGCTCGAACCCCGACGAGAGGTCGAATTTGTCGCTTTTCCACCCGTTAAAAACGCGCGAGTGTCAAAAAGGTTCCAAATGGTCGATTTCAAGGGTCCGTCCCAGGGGAGCAGAGATCAGAGGACTGACGTCAGAGGTCAGTTTCTCACACAGAAAAGCCTCAAGTGACAAAAAGGTACCGGACCCCGTAGGTTCCGATGGAGCTTTGTCTTAAGCTGCGCCCCGAATTCCGGGAGCGATCGGACTTTGTAACAGACTTGATGGATCCATGGTTGCCACTATGCAACCTTTCTCCCTTTTGTTTCAAAACTTTGCCTACGATCGTTAGTTGAGCCCAGGTCTCGATCTCTTCCATTGTTCCTGGTCGCGAATTCGTAGATAGCGGAAAAATCTTCGGCCGCATGTCCTTCGCGCATCGCCAGTCGGTACATTTCCTTGGTCACATTGGTTAGCGGCATCGCGACCCCGGTTTCGTACGCGCTTACTGTCGCGAGATGCATATCCTTCTGCATCCAGCGCAATGGGAACTCGGCCTCGTAATTGCGATTCTCGATCTTCTCCCGTTTCACCGCCAGAAAAGGTGCGACCGCGGGCGTGCCAAGCAATGAATCAAACAACAATTTTGACGAGAGTCCGAGTCCTTCGCCCAGGGCCATCGCTTCCGCGAACGCGGCCATGGCGTTACCCAACAACAGATTGATCACCATCTTCATGGAAGCCCCATTACCGTTTTTGCCGGTGTGAATAATTCTGCTGCCCATGCAAAGGAGCAGGGGACGAATTTTTTCCAAGTCGGCCTGACTCGCGCCCACCCAAAAGGTGAGTTTCGCGTCGGCGGCTACGGGAGCGGAGCCAGTAACCGGGGCGTCGACAAAATGAACTTCGCGGCGCGCGGCCGCGGCGGCCATTTTCTTCGAGGACGACGGATTGACCGAACTGCAATCGACCCAAACTGCATCCGGCCGCAGAAAATTCAAAAATCCATCGAGGCCCAGAGCCGTTTGTTCGACCGCGTCCGGATGAGCCAGCATGGTGAATAGCACATCTACTTGTCTGGCAAGTTCTGCCGGGGAATCAGCAAATTTTCCGCAGGGACCGAGCAAGAATTCTGCTTTGTCGCGCGTGCGATTAAATAAAACGAGTGAATGGCCCTGCTTCTGCAAGTTCGCCGCCATCCGGCTTCCCATGATGCCCAAACCAATGAATCCAATTTTCATTTTTATTTCCTTTCGTCACGCGGCCGTGACCAATTCCGGTTCGTAGATATTTTTTCCTTCGATCTTCGCGATCTCTTTGTTCGTAAGCCGAAGAGTGGCCGCATCGACGTTGCCTTCCACTTGCTTCGCGTTGCGAGCGCCGACGATCGCGCCGGTCACAACTGGATTTCGAAGCGTCCACGCGATCGCAACTTGACCGGGCGGACGTTGAACCACTTCGCCGACTTCTCGCAACCGCTCGACCAGCGCGAGGTTTTGCGAAAGTCTAGGCTCCTTAAACTCAACGTCACGACTCCGCCAATCGCTCTCCGGAAGACTGGCCGCACGTTCTCGCGTCATCGCGCCGGTCAACAGGCCGGACGCCATTGGCGAATAAACGATCACTCCAATCCCGTTGGATCGACAATAAGGGAGAATCTCCTGCTCAACTTCGCGCCGCACTAACGAATACGGAGGTTGGAGCGAAGTGACGGGAGCGATCTTCTGCGCCCGGCGCAATTCCGCGACATCGAAGTTCGATACGCCGATCCAGCGGACTTTTCCTTCGTTTTGCAGCTGGGCCATTGTGCTCCAGCCTTCATCCAAGTCGTCGGTCGGCCAATGAACTTGGTAGAGGTCGATCACATCGACATCGAGCCGGCGCAGACTCTCCTCGCACTCGTGACGAATAGAATTCGCGTTCAAAGAGCGGTGGACATATCCCTGTTCGTCCCAACGCAGACCGCACTTGGTGAAAACGTATGGCCGCGGACCCGGCCAGGTCCGCAACGCAAGCGCCACGACTTCCTCGGAATGGCCCATCCCGTAAACGGCCGCGGTGTCGATCCAGTTAACGCCAAGCTCGAGCGCGCGATGAATCGCGGCGACAGATTGCCTGTCATCCTGCTCACCCCAGCCAAACTCCCAACCCGATCCGCCGATGGCCCAGGCTCCGAAGCCGATTGGTGTGATGAACAAGTCGGAATTACCGAGCTGTTTCGTTTTCATATCAATCTTCTTTCGTTGCGTTTTCATTTTTCGAGTCACGATACCAAATCTCTATTGATTAGTTGCTCGCCAGACCTGGCAATCCGAGCGACTGCATCGTTTCGTTAGTCAGGCTTCCAGTTACCTGGAGGTGGCGATCGATTTGATAACGGGTCAGAGCCGTGCGCGTGTCTGCGCCGAATAGTCCGTCGATCGGGCCATTATAGTAACCGAGTTGCGTCAGATCGGTCTGAACCGTAGTGACGTTCGGGTCTGGTTGTTGAGCGGCGTAGCTTTGATCCGGTTCAACGTCGGTATAGTAGTCGTAGGGATAGTAATCGTATCCGTAGTAAGGATAGAAATCCCACGGGTAATATCCGTCATCCAAACCGATCCAGAACGCGCCGTCCCAGCAATACCAGTGGCCATTGGAGAAATGCGCGTGGCGTCGGTCCCAATCCCGATGCTGAGCGCCGCTTTCGCGAGCAAAGATATGATGCTGACTGCTCATCTTCGCTTCATTGGATGGCCTTGGCGTCGTCGAACGCGCAGTTTGTCCCTGACGACCGTTCGGTGATCCGCCGCGATTGTCTGGGCGATTAACTGCTGTCGCAGTACGACCTTGACCTGTTGCCGTTCGATTGCCGCGGCCGACGTTCGTTACGTTTCGAGTCGAACGTGCGCCCGAGCTCCGGACTACGGACGATCGCGATGGGACAGATGAACTGACGTGTGTTGGCTGAGTCGCAACATGCGGAACTCCGCCGGCGAAGTGTGGGTTACCGAACCCGACTCCACCTCCGCGGCTGCCGACTCCAAGACCGTGCGGCGCGCTAAAGCCGCCACCGCCACCGAAGTGTCCGCCACCAAAACCACCAGAGCGGCCGCCGCCACCGCCAAAGTGAGCGCCACCACCGCCGCCGAAACCGCCTCCGCCATGACCACCACCACCGCCGCCGCCGTGGCCAGCCCAACCGGCCTGAGCGAGGGCAATCGATGTGATGCCAACTATGCTAAGTAATCTTAATTTTTTCATATCTAACGCTCGCCAGTCTCCACCCTCTTAGCGATGGCGCGTCCGCGGGATTTTATCGTGCTACCTAAGAGTCGATGCTCATTCCCTCTTTCGAGTGAGGTAGGAACGCCGCGCTGCGACGTCGGGGCACAGCTCAAAGAATCGGCCAGAACATTCCGATCAAGCCAACGAAAGTCAGGAGGCAAACAATGATCAGCTCGCAGGAGCTGACACGTTGGGGCGCCGGAACATCGACATGCGGATCCGGGCGGCGCGCAAAAACCAAACGAAGAGTGTCGGGATGGTTATCGAAAATCAAAATGCGCCGAATTTTCTTGTCCGCTCCGTTGGTTGATCGTAGCCGGCTTGTCTTTTTGATGACGAAAATCTTTCTTGCCCGCCTGCCTCGTTGTCCCGGCAGAGAAAAAGTCCGCGCCAAGTTCAGTTCATCATCGGCGCTGGGTCTAACGAACGATGCCGGCAACGCCATTCGTCCATAATCAAATCGTTCCCTTTTCATTCCCTACGCTACGGAAGCTGATCATCTCGCCGCGACAGCGCAGAGGCGGGATTTTACGATCTTACGCGCGAGGCGACTGCAGCCACCTCTTTCGGGAGACCGCCTTTGTTCGATGGTTGCTCTCGTGGAACGCGCGGTGGTCGCACCAGGATCGGGAGCAGAGTCGAAACGGCCATGACCCCGGCGATGACATGAAGCGCGCCTCGATAAGAACCAGTTGTCTCGCGCATGTGTGCGATGAACAGCGGCCCAACCGCACTGGCAAAACTCCAAGCCGTTAACATTAAACCGTAAACCGGGCCGACGTTCTTCGGACCAAAATAATCGGCCGCAAACGCGGGCATCGTACCAAAACCTCCGCCATAACACATCAACACGACGAAGGTGACGATCGTCATCAACGAGACGGTCGCGATGTTTGGAAAAAACCAAAAAAGCAGGACCTGAAGAATAAACATGACCGCGAAAGTTGCGCGCCGCGTAATCAAATCGGAAACCCACGCCCAGAACACGCGACCGACCGCGTTGCCAATGCTGGCCAGTCCCACCATGCCGGCAGCGATAATTGCACTCGCTCCGGTTAATTCCTGGAAGATCGGCGCCTCCTGCGAAATAATAGAAATGCCGGCGCAGGTATTTAGAAACAGAAGCAGCCAGAGCGCGTACCATTGCCAGGTCTTGAGCGCCTCGCTCAACACGAAGTCGTGACCGGCACGTTGCGACGTCTGACTTGCTGTTGGCGACCAACCCTCGGGCTTCCAACCGTCGGGTGGATTCCGCATAAACCAACCGGCGATCGCGGTAACAATCAAATATCCGACGCCCAGGTAAGCGAATGTATTAAGCACTCCAAGGCTTTGAATCAATCGCGTCGCCACTGGCGCGGTAATTAGTGCGCCCGCGCCAAATCCGCCGACGGCGATGCCGGTGATCAGTCCCCGACGATCGGGAAACCATTTCACCAGCGTTGCGACCGGAACGATGTAGCCCAATCCAAGCCCGAGCCCGCCAATGAAACCGTAACTCAGATACAACCACCAAAGTTTGTTGGCAGAGAAACTCGCCAGAAAAACGCCAAGTCCATAGAGAACTGCAGCAGTGAGCGCAACCACCCGCGGCCCTTTCTTGTTCATCCATAAACCGCCAAAGAACGACGCAAAGCCGAGAACGAAGATGCTGATCGTGAATGTGAAAGTGACCTGCGAAATCGACCAGCCGAATTGTTTCGACAATGGAACCCGAAAAACACTCCAGGCGTAAACCGCACCGAGGGCGATCTGGAGAAAAATCCCCGCAATTGCGATGACCCAGCGATTACTCGTTTGCATCGATTTATAGCGGTAGGACTACTCCGCCAAGTTTGGGTATTGCATCGTAAGTTGCCTTGTCGATGTTCAAATGCGCCATGACGAGTTCCGCCGGCGTATGGGCCAGCCATTCCGAGAACGAAAATTCCTGAAATACGCTCGCCTTGAACATCTCCAGAAATACCAGGTCGCTATCGCCGGTATTCTCGATGTAATGAAGTAACGTCTTCTGCACATAACCGACGTCGCCCTCCTGAAAATCCATCGTCCGAGCTTTGTTGCCTGTCGCCACCACTGTCATTCGTCCCTTTCCGGCGATGTAGTACTGCCACTCGTCCGCGTTTGGGTGCCAGTGCAGTTCCCGCATTCCGCCCGGATGAACGGTGACCATGGCCATGGCCGTGGTGGTAACTTTGAAATTCCTGGAATCGACAATGCGCACGTCACCGCCCTTGGTTTGCTTCGTCGGCTGCATTTCCATCGTTCGAAACGCAAAATCTTTCGGTGATTTTCCAAGCGCTCCGGCCGCTGATTTCTGATCGTCCGCGAGCGCAGGCGGTACGTCCGTTTGGAAAATGAACAGTTCTTCCTTGGGGAGCTTCGCGAACGCCTGTTCGCGAACACCGAAATTTTTTGACAAGACCTCAGTTGGTAAATGCCTGATCGAGTCGCTCAACAGCACGGTCTCCGATTCGGAAAAATCACCATCGTCGAACACGAGCATGAATTCAGCGCCGTCAGGTCCGAGTCCCTGAATCGAGTGCGGGACGCCGCTCGGAAAAAACCAAAGATCGTTTTTCTTAGTATCGGCGACGAAACTCTTGCCGCTCTCGTCGATCGCCGTGATCCGCGCCGTGCCGTAAAGCATGATCGCCCATTCAGCGGACGTGTGCCAATGCAGCTCCCGCACGCCGCCGGCGGTCAGTCTCATGTTGACTCCGGCCATCGTCTTCGAGACGGGCAATTCCCTCACCGTAACTTCGCGTGACCATCCACCTTCGTAAGTCCGCTTGTTCGCAAAAGAGAATGGATACTTGAAGTTCTGGACCAGGCTTTTGGAATCCGTGCTCGCTGGCCACATCGAATCCGGGTTCTGCGCATCAAGCATCGGATTAGCCGGGCCGGGATCACTCTTGCTTCGGTCTGCACCCACTACTTTGTGCAATGCGGCAAAACTGCCTATCGCTACCGCGGTTTTGCCGATGAAACTTCGACGAGTGAATTCGCTCATAACTATTTCTCCTGAGGGTTTTGAATTTGTCTTTCGGGTTTGAAATTGTTCACGTCATGCGCTCCACACCTGGTACACGATGCTGAGCAGAACGAGCATCAGACCGCTCCAGACAAATAGGATTACTTCTTCGCGATTGTGTCGGACGACGGGCACGTCGTTCTCGACGTTTGGATCGCGATCGAAAAATTGATGTCGTCTTCGCCAGATAAACAATCCGGCGAACATGAAGATGACCACTGCGATGGTGAACGCGACTCGCAACGCCGGAACGCCAGCTTGTTCAATCACCGCTGGGAGAAGAGAAATATGTGTTTTCACTGAAAAACCTTACCGGCGCCGTCGGCTTGTTGCTTTACGCGTCGGTGGGATTTTCTATTACGCCTGAAGAAAGAATCGCGAATCCCTCTTCGGAGGTAAAGCTGATTATAGGAATGAATTGATTAAAGATCGCAGGCGGGACTACTCTCACAAGAAATCCAGCTTCCGTGACTGATTTCGCTTTTGCCCGGTCGCAGATGGGCATGTCCCTGGCGTTTCACATCGTGTTTGCCGCCGTGGGAATTAGCCTGCCGGTGCTGATGGCCATTTCGGAAGCGCTTTATCTTGGCACTGGTCGTCCGGTTTTTTTGGAACTGGCCAAAAGATGGTCGCGCGGCGCCGCCGTTCTTTTCGCGGTCGGCGCGGTATCGGGAACGGTGCTGTCGTTCGAGCTCGGTCTGCTCTGGCCACGTTTCATGGAAAAATCTGGCGCGATCATCGGAATGCCGTTTTCACTCGAAGGCTTCGCGTTTTTTACCGAGGCGATCTTTCTCGGATTGTTTTTGATGGGATGGAACCGGCTTCCTCCGCTTGTGCATTGGTTCTGCGGCGTGCTGGTGGCGTTGAGCGGGATTCTTTCCGGCATTTTCGTCGTTACGGCGAACGCCTGGATGAATACGCCGGCCGGTTTCAAGATTGTCGATGGCAAGATCAGCGAGATCGATCCGATCGCGGCGATGCTAAATCCTGCCGCGAGTCATGAGGTGGTGCACATGACTCTGGCTGCATTTGTCGCCACCGGATTTGCCGTGGCCGCGATCCATGCGTTTTTCCTGCTCCGCGATCGTAGGAACACTTTTCATCGCAACGCGTTGGGAATAGCGCTCGCGCTTGCATGCACCAGCGCCCCGTTGCAAATGGTCAGTGGCGATTTCAGCGCCCGATCCGTCGCCAAACTTCAGCCGGCCAAACTCGCGGCCATGGAAGCCCTTTACCAGTCACAAACCGGCGCGCCGTTGCAGCTGGGTGGAATCCCGGACGACGAATCCCGAACCACGCATTACGCCATCACCATTCCACACGGCCTCAGTCTTCTCAGCACACACGATCCGAATAGCAAAGTCGTCGGGCTCGAACACTTTCCGCGGAACGACTGGCCAAACGTCCGCCTGGTGCATTGGTCGTTCGATCTCATGGTCCTGGCCGGAAGCGCGTTGTTTGTTTTATCGATTGCGGTTGGCTGGCTCGCTTGGAGACATCGCGGCGTGCCCGACAACAAATGGATCTTGCGCGCACTGGTCGCCGCCGGTCCGCTCGGATTTATTGCCGTCGAAGCGGGTTGGGCCGTGACCGAACTCGGACGTCAGCCCTGGATCATTTACGGAGTGATGCGAACCCAGGAAGCCGTCACGCCAATGAGCAGGATAGCAATCCCCTTCGTGATATTTACTCTGATCTACATCTTCCTTTCAGTGGCGGTGGTTCTTTTGTTACGCCGTCAGTTTATCCAAACCGAGGCGCCGGGTTCCGAACTAGTAACTTAAAAATGTTTGAGCTCATTGTCGCCGGTTTCATGTTCATGGCGCTGATTTTCTACGCCGTGACGGGTGACGCCGATTATGGCGGTGGCATGTGGGATTTACTCGCGACCGGGCCACGGGCCGATGAGCAGAGGAAAGCGATCGAGAAAGCAATCGGACCGATCTGGGAGGCGGACCACGTCTGGCTGATTCTCATCATCGTCATTTTGTTTACCGGCTTCCCCCCGGCCTTCGCGACCATGATGACGGCTCTTAATATTCCGTTCACGCTGATGTTAATAGGAATCGTGCTTCGCGGATCCGCATTTGTCTTCCGCAAGTACGACGTTAAATCGGAAGAGACTCATCGTCGTTGGAGCGTTTTGTTTGGGGCGGCGAGTTTTTTTACGCCGTTTATCCAAGGTCTCACTCTCGGCGCGCTCAGCACCGGTCAGATCCACATCGTCGATGGCCGGGTGGTGAGCGGCTTCTTCGCCGGGTGGCTTACGCCGTTCGCGTTTGCCTGCGGCTTGTTCGCGCTCGTGCTCTTTGCTTTTTTGGCGGCGACTTATCTCACGGCCGATCCGAGCACAGAGCGCCACGTACAAGATGATTTTCGTTCGCGCGCGCTTTGGTCCGGCGCGGCGCTCGTGCCCATCGCTTTAATCGTTTTCCTCACTTCAAAGGACGGCGCGCCGCGGATGTATCACGGCTTGACCCAATGGTGGGCGCCGGTGCTGGTCGGAACAACGATCGTTTTCGCCCTGGCCGCTTTCATCAGTCTCTGGCTGCGACGTTTTGCGCTCGCGCGAATCGCCGCCATCGCCGAAGTGACGCTCATCCTCGGCGGTTGGAGCGTGGCGCAATTTCCGAACCTGATTACGCCCGGCATTACGATCTTTAATGCCGCCGCCCCGGAGATCACGCTCCGGCTGCTGACCTACGCGCTCGCCGTAGGCGCGATTGTATTGTTCCCTTCGCTCTTTTTCTTATTTCGCGTTTTCAAAGGAAAACACACTTGAAGCGTGCTGTTCGGCGGCAAAGACAGATTCCGGATCGGAGCCGGAAACTTTGCCGACTAAAATCCAACCGATGCGGCTAATCAGTGAGCCGAGCAAAAACGAAACCGCCGCAAACGGAACGAGCGAGAACAATCGCAAAACAATCGCAAGCGGACCGTTCAAAACTTCGCCGATCCGGATGAGCCAGCCCGAGCCGTGTTCGTGGATCGCGCGATCGGCCTTGCCGTGTTTGTTGATGCTGAGCCAGATCAGCAATGCCGTCTCAACGCCGGCTGCGTAAAAGCCGAGGAAGTTTAAGGCGGGTATTCGGTGTCCGAGCAATTCCAACAAGGCCGCGGCGGATCCCAATCCTGCCGTTCCAAAATGAATCGGCAGGAGAGTGCGATGCAAAAACCAGGCCGGAATCGCGGTCGCGCCGATCAACACGCCTGTATAAGTCGCGAGCAGCGTTCCGAAGATCGCTGAGCCAAAAATGAAGATAGCTGCGGCGACCCACAGAATTTGATCGAGTGTGCCTGGGAAAATCTGATGAGCGTGCAGTTCAAGCGCGACCAGACCCGGAACAACGCACGCGCCGAACGCACTCAGAATCCACGCGCCCATCGACATCGCCGACCGGTGTTTGAAGACGCGCAGCATGTTGAGGAAGAGACGAGGCCGACCGAGATCCATGATCAGCAGAATTGGCGAAAGGACTGCTCCACCGATGGCTGCGACCCACATGGCCCAGCGCGCAAGATCGACATGATGACTGATAATCGCTCCGCTTGCGATTACGGCCGACATTCCGGCCATTCCGCCGAAGAAAAAGTAGAGCGGAACCTGCCACGTCCAAACCGGCGGTTTGACGACGGCCTGGCCATAGTAACCAGGCTTTCTCGGAATCGGGCCGCCGGCAACATCGACGCCTTTGCCTGGAACAACGCCCTCCTTCCACGCTTGCTCGCGCAATTCTTCGAGTCGCTTTTCGGATGGCGAATTCGGAGTCATGAGAAAAACGCAAAGCCCACGAGCGTCGCAATGATCGATGCGATTGCCGTCGCGAAAGCTGAGGTCCACGCCGATTTCAAATAAATCGTTGGAATCTGCGGCTTCGGCGGGAGTCCGTAGGCTTCCGGTTCACCCAGAATCAAAAAGAACGCGTGAATGCCGCGTACGGAAGTTTCGGTCGGATCGTAAAGTTGCGCGTCGTTGTAACCACTTTGTTGCAATTGCTGAACGCGCGCCGCTCCGCGCGCGCGCAAATCATCCAATCGGCCAAACACAATCGATTCGGTCGGACAAACTTTGGCGCAGGCCGGAACGAGCCCGCTCTTTTGTCGATCGTAACAAAATGTGCACTTGAACGCGCCACCAGCGTCCAGAAGCGGTTCCGGTCTACGATCGATCACGCCGAACGGGCACGAGACGACGCAGTAGCCGCAACCGTTGCAGACATCGTTCTGCACCAGCACTGAGCCAACTTCGGTGCGAACGATCGATCCGGTCGGACAGGCTTCGAGGCAACCGGCTTCCTCGCAATGCTTGCAAACGTCGGAGAGAAAAACCCAGCGGAAGGGATCTTCAGATTGCGGATCCAGACCCATTGGTCCTGTTACCTGGTTTCCTTTTGGTCGATCCTGTTCCAGGAACATCACATGTCGCCAGGTCGATGCGCCAAGATGGCCGGTGTTGTCGTAGGAATTCCCCGACCAGGTGAAGCCGTCGTCCGGTACCTGGTTCCATTCTTTGCACGCGACTTCGCAAGCTTTGCAGCCGATGCAAACGCTCGGGTCGGTAAAGAACCCGACTTCGACACGATCCTGCACGTAAGAATGCTTCCGCTGATTCGTGCTCTGAATTCCTTCGCCGATCATCGTGAGTCGGTCTTTTCGTGTTGGCTGTGACCACCGGCTTGTGCGCCGGCAGACGCGCCCGGCGGTGGTTGTTCGGGATGCAAATTGGGCGGGCCATCGGTCGGCACGTATTTTTTGATCCATTCTTTGAACGCCGGACCGCGCGGCAACCGGCCCGGGATAATGTTACAAGCGAGCGCCTTTGCTTCCATGATTGTGACGTTCGGCTCGCCCGAAATCGGAACCAGGTCGTTCGTTGCGCCGCCCTTGACCGGTCCGGCCGAACCGAAATGAAATGGCATCGCAATCTGGTGCACAGTTTTTCCATTGAGATTCATCGGTCGAATGCGGCGACTCACCAGTGCGCGCGACTCGATTGCGCCGCGTAAACTCACGATCGAAATGTAATCGCCGTTGTCGATCTTGAGCTCGGCCGCAAGCTCAGGCGACATCTCTGCGAACAACTCCGGTTGCAATTCCGCGAGGTGACTAAGAAAACGCGACATGCCGCCGGCGGTGTGGTGCTCGGTCAGCCGGTAGGTTGTTAGGACGAATGGAAATCGCGGGTCGCCCGGTGGCGCGAATCGGTTTTCCTGGCGAGTAAACCAATTGACCACTGGGTTCGTGTCGCGCGAATAAAGCGCGTTCTTCACCGGCGATTCGAGCGGTTCGTAGTGCGTCGGCATCGGCCCGTCCTGTAAACCTTGCGGAACGTGAAGCCAGCCGAGCCCGTCTTCGTGCAGCATGAACGGCGCATCGCCTGGAATCGCATCAAGGCCGCTCTCGTTTCCGGTTGGGCGAAACTCGGGCGACTTTTCGGGCGGAAAATCGGGAACGTCGGCACCAGTCCATTTTCGCTGCCCCTTGTCCCACCAAACCAATTTCTTGCGATCGCTCCATGGCTCGCCGGTTGGGCTGGCGCTCGCTCTATTATATATAATGCGGCGGTCGCCCGGCCAGGCGAACCCCCAGCCGTGCCCGAGATAATCTTTCGAATTACGCGAAAGCGCCTTATTGATTTTGTCGGGACCGAGAACGCCGGAGTAAATCCAGCCGCCGCTGGCGGTCGAACCGTCGGCCTTCAGTCGTGGAAAACCGTCAACCTGCGGACCGTGATGCGGTTTGCCGTCGCGATCGAGACCGAACACGACTCCGTCAGCGTTGGGTTGTGGTTCGGTGTACCAACCGTTGATCTCAGCCAACACGCCTTCCATTTTTGGATCGCCCATCTCATCTTCCGGGTACCACCAGTTGAGCGCGCGCAACGGTTCGTCGAGCGGGTCATTGGATTGTTTCGCTTTCGGTATCAGACGCAAAGCGAGTTGATGCATGAACCACGCATCGGAGCGCGCGTCACCAGGCGGATCGACCGCTTTTTGTCGCCATTGCAGAAGTCGTTGCGTGTTGGTGAACGCGCCTTCCTTTTCCGCATGACCGGCTGCTGGGAAAAGAAAAACTTCCGTCTCGATTTCTTCCGTCTTCAATTCACCACGCTCGATCTCGGGCGAGTCGCGCCAAAATGTGGCCGCTTCGATCTCGACCATCTCGCGCACGACCAGCCATTTTAATTTCGAGAGCGATGTTCGCTGGAACCGCGAATTGGCGGCAGCCACCGCCGGGTTTTGGCCCATCATGAACATGCCTTCCATTTTTCCATCGGCCATGTCGTAGAGATATTCGAAGAACGAATGGTTCCCGGTGATCTTCGGGACCCAACTGTAGCCAAAGTCGTTTTCAGACGTTGCGTTCTTGCCGTAGTAGGCCTTGAGCAAGCTGATGAAGTAAGCCGGAAAATTATTCCAGAGCCCAGTCGGCTTGGTTTGATGGGCCAGGTAATCGAGCAATGTTTCTTCGCTGCCATCACCGCTCGGCATTGGAAGGTAGCCGGGCAAAATATCGTAGAGCGTTGGGATGTCGGTTGAGCCCTGGATTGAGGCGTGACCGCGGAGCGCCATAATTCCACCGCCCGGTCGACCGATATTGCCGAGCAATAATTGCAGGATCGACGCCGTGCGAATGATCTGAACGCCTTTGGAATGCTGCGTCCAACCGAGCGCATAGCAAATCGCCGCCGTTTTATCCGGACCCGAAGCGGCAACGAGCGCATCGGCGACTTTGTGAAATAGGGCAGGGGATACGCCGCAAATTTTCTCCACCATTTCGGGCGTGTAGCGCGCGAAATGGCGGCGCAACGTTTGAAAAACACAGCGCGGATGTTGCAGGGTCAGATCGCGCTCCGGAAAACTGAGACCGCCGTCGCCTTTATAGGCCCAGGTTTTCTTGTCGTAGGTACGTTGTTCCTCGTTCCAGCCGGAGAAAAAGCCGCTCGCACCTTCTTCAGTGTCGCGAAAATCTTCGCGCAAAATGCAGGACGCGTTGGTGAAGTGCACCACGTAATCGCGGAAGAATAGATTGTTCTCGATGATGTGGCGGACGAGTCCGCCGAGAAATGCGATGTCGCCGCCGGCGCGCATTGGCACCCAGATGTCGGCCAGCGCGCTTGTGCGCGAGAATCTTGGATCGACATGTATGATAGTGGCTCCGCGCTCCTTTGCTTTCATGACCCAGCGGAAACCGACCGGGTGCGCTTCGGCCATCGACGATCCCTCGATTAAAATGCAATCGGCGTTGGCCAGATCCTGTTGCGCAGATGTAGCTCCGCCCCGGCCGAAGCTGGTGCCCAGACCGGGCACCGTGCTGCTATGTCATATCCGCGCCTGGTTGGATATGCACACCATCCCCAGGCCGAGAGTGAATAGTTTTCGGATTAAATAATTTTCTTCGTTATCGAGCGTAGCGCCGCCGAGATGACAGATTGCCGTCGTGTGATTGATGGTCGCGCCGTTTTGCTTGTGCACGAAAGTGCGCTTGCGCGATTCCCAAATACGATCGGCTACCATGTCCATCGCGCGATCGAGCGGGATCTCCGTCCACTCTTTCGCCCGGGGCGCGCGATATTTCATTTTCGTCTCGCGGCGATCGTGAGTGAGCAATTGATAAGACGCCGCCCCTTTCGGACAAAGATTCCCCTGACTGATCGGGCTCTCCGGATCGCCTTCGATCGAAATCAGTTTCCCGTTCTTGTGATAAATTAGCTGCCCACAACCGACGCCGCAGTAGGGACAAATCGATCGCGCCACTTCCGCGCCGTCGATGCGCGCATGCATTGCGCGCGTTTTGTCCGACATCGCCTCCAGCCCCGTGCCATCTGCCCGCTCACGAATTTGACGAATGAGCGGCCACTTCCAGAGCAACGCAATGGGCGAGGTCATGCCGGTTACCGCCTTAATAATTCGGCAACATCTCTATCCCGTCGAGCACTAAAGCGGCTCAGTCCTTAAATGCGCGAGACGTCTAAATATCTTATTGCTCGACCAGTGACGCGCGCTCGGAGTCATCCCAGAGGGCCGTAAAAGTATAAGTCTTGCCTGGTTCCGCGTTCACCGGGATTCGATCCGGAGATTGCTCACCGTAGGTCTTTGGATTTGTGGTTATCGACACAACGTGTTTTCCAGGCGGCAAGGCAGCGTCGTAATTTTGGTTGATCCCCAGAACCGCAACCTCGACGCCGTCGATGGCGAGATTTACAGACTCGTTTATTCCAAAGTCCGCTGATCTGTTTACGATCAGGCGGGCGTTATCGGCAGGACGCGCCTGAACCAATGCGCTGGCAACAGAACTCCACGCGATCGCGACGATAATTAATTTACTAGAAACGTAATGCGATGTTTTCATGATTCGACGCTCGGATCGAACCTTGTCGGTCGCCATTCCGCCGTCGTGGGATTCTGGGTTGCCACTTTTGAGGGAGACTACCTATGAATCAGAACGCGGCACGCGCGGGCAGATTCTCTTCGATGCCTTCGATCAACTCAGGCAGGGTGATCGGCTTGGCTAGAAATGGATGTCCCTGGATTTGCAGTCCCGATCTTCCTTCCGCTTTCGTCACCAGAGCCGTCAAAAAGACAATGGGTATTCTGTGCAATGTCGGATCGGATTGAATCCGAGCGGCGACTTCGCCGCCATCCGTTTCCGGCATTACGATATCGAGCAGGATCAGGTCTGGCTGAAGGCCCTGGGCCGTTTGATGCGCTTTGCTCGCGTCGTTCTCTTCAGCGACGAAGTAGCGGCCTGTCCTCTCCAGCGCGACCTTGGCCGAATGGGTAAAATCATGATTGTTATCGATGATCAAGATACACGCCTTCTCCTTCATCGGTTCCAGAGCCTGCGGGAGAAAATTTGCTTCGGGTGTTCTTTTCATGATTTTTCTCTTCGGACATTTTGTGACGGCCTCTGCCTAACCGCTCAGCTCACTGAAAAAATGCGCCCAGAAACGCGATGATTAGACCGATTACCGGGCTGAGCATGGTGAACCAAAGACCGATATTAGTGACCAACGGGCCGTGTGTTTTCATGAGTCATGTATCCTTCGTTAAGCTGCGACGGGTTGCGCTGCGGCGAAAAGATCCTCTCTCTTGTTCAGGGCGCGACGAAGCTTGGCGAACGCAATATTTTGTAATTGGCGGATGCGTTCGCGGGTGACGCCGAAATTCTTACCAACATCTTCCAGGGTCTTCGGCTTTCCACCGTCGAGGCCGAAACGCTGCGAGATGATCTTTTTCTCGCGGCTGTCGAGCAGTGCGATTAGACCGGCCACTTCACCGCGAAGATTTTCGTCGCGCAACCATTCGAACGGTGTTCGCGCGTTTTCGTCTCCAACGCTCTCGCTGAACTCCGTTGAATCATCAGCCGCAATCGGGGCGTCCAGCGAAGCGGGACGAATGCCGAGGCTTCTTAACCGCGCGACTTTCTCCTCTGCGATGCCGAGTTCTTCGCCAAGTTCGTCGTCAGTCGGTTCGCGGCCGAGATCGTCGCTCATCTGGAGCGAGACGCGACGGACTTTCGCGACCTTATCGACGAGATGCACCGGCAGCCGGATCGTTTTGCTCTGATTGGCCAGGGCGCGCTTGATGCCTTGTTTGATCCACCACATCGCATAGGTGCTAAGCTTCGCTCCTTTCGCCGGGTCGAATCGTTCCACCGCTTTGGTCAATCCAACGTTTCCCTCGGAGATAAGGTCTAACAATGGCAGACCAAGGTTCATGTAATCCCGCGCGATCGTGACCACGAGCCGTAGATTCGCGTTGATCATCCGCTCGCGGGCGGCGGCATCACCCTTTTTAATTTTCCTTGCGAGCTCGATCTCTTGTTGCGGCGACAAAAGAGAAATTCTTCCGATCTCTTGCAGGTATCTATTCAATCCAGGATCGCTTTCATTCATGACCAAACGTATTCGCTGAAGCGAACTCGGGGCTATTGCGCGAGCGTGGGATTTTATGGTGCCCCCAACGAGTTGGTGGCCGCTACCTCCTTGGAGATAAAGATTGCGACCTTGCCAACCCAAACCCGCAGCGAAGATGATTCTTTTATGAAACTATGGGCTTGGGACGAGAAAAACCTTCCTTCAATCGCGCACGCGATTCGAACCGCTGTGGCTGCGACCGCGTCAGTCCTAATCGCGCGTCTGGTGCAAATGCCCGAGGCCTACTGGGCCGCGATCGCCACTTTGGTCGTGATGCAATCGACGCTCGGCGCGACCCTGACACTTTCGCTCGAGCGGATCGTCGCGACCGCGGTGGGTGCGTCCGTTGGCGCACTGGAGGCAAATTACTTCGCCGCAAATCTCGTCGCGTTCGCACTGGCGATCGTTTTCACCGGATTGCTGTCGATCGCGTTTCGTTTGGAGAAAACCGCTTATCGCTACGCCAGCATTACTCTTGCGATCGTCGTTTTGATTCCACGTTCAAGTCCGCCGTGGAACGTCGCCCTGCACAGATTCATTGAAGTCTCGGTTGGAATCATCGTCGCTCTCGCGGTTGTGGCGGTGTGGCCGGAACATAAGCGACTTTCACCCGATAGCGTTGCCGAATAAGGGAAGAGCTGGCTGTGGAATCGGATCGGAATGCTTAGCTCTTTCCGATGTCTTCCAACTCTTGCATGGTCGAATCATCGAGCTCAATCAGAGCCGCGGCGGTGTTTTCCTCCAAGTGCTTGACCTTCGAAGTTCCAGGAATTGGAAGCATCACCGGAGATTTCCGAAGCAACCATGCGAGCGCGATCTGCGCCGGCTTGGCGTTGAGGCGCTCCGCTGCGCGCGTTAGGGGACCGTCATGTTTCGCGAGCTCGCCGGTGGCGAGCGGAAACCAGGGGATGAAGCCGAGATTTTCACGGGTGCAATGTTCCAGCACGTCCTCGGAATTTCTATCAACCAGGTTGTATCGATTCTGAACCGAAACAATCGGCGTGATACGGCGGACTGCTTCGATCTGCTTTACACTGACTTCAGATAATCCAATGTGGCGAATCTTGCCTTCGCGTTGAAGACCGACCAACGCGCCGATTTGATCTTCCATTGGAACCTTCGGATCGATCCGGTGCAGTTGTAACAGATCGATTCGCGAAAGATGCAGTCGCTGAAGACTCCCCTCGACCGCCGCCCGCAGATGCTTCGGGCGCCCATCTTCGACCCATTGGTTTGGGCCAGGCCGCTGAAAGCCCGCTTTGGTCGCGATCAAAAGATCCGCGGGATACGGATGGAGCGCTTCTGCGATGAGACATTCGGAAACTATGGGGCCGTAGGAGTCGGCGGTATCGATGAGATTGATTCCCAACTCCACCGCGCGACGCAGGACTGCGATCGCCTCGGCATGATCGGGCGGTTCTCCCCAGACGCCATCGCCGGTGAGTTGCATTGCACCGAAGCCGAGCCGGTGAACGGGAATATCACCAATTAAGAATGTTCCGCTCGCTTCAGCCGGGCGGGTGTTCGTTGTCATCGTCGTTGCACTCATATATATAGATCGCTTAAACCCCGCGTCTCGTTTCTGACAAAAACCAGGTACGACGCTCGGTTTCGTCGATCCAAACTTCGATCAGACTCGCGGTGGCAATGTCACGATGTTCATCGCAGACGTTATGAACTTCGCGCAGACGTGCAGCCAGCGTCTTGTTGTCGTCCGCCAATTCCGCAATCATGTCCAAGGGCTGCACGTACTCCGCATCATTATCGAGTACGCGCTGGAGTCGGGAGATGTGGCCGATCGACTTGATCGTAAGTCCGCCAATTTTTCGAATTCGCTCTGCGATCGGATCGGTCATCGCGAAGAGCTGGTCGCCTTGTTCATCGAGGAGCAGGTGGTAATCGCGGAAGTGCGAACCGCTCATGTGCCAGTGGAAATTTTTGGTTTTTAGATAGAGCGCGAACACATCCGCGAGGATGGCGTTCATGGCGCCGGCAATGTCTTTGGTGGCCGAGCGTGTGAGATCAGTCGGTGTTGTCAGTGGAGCGTCGCGTCTCTGCCGAAGCTCAGCGGTTTTTGTTGAACCATTTTTACGCATATTATTTTTCCTTTGGGTGAGTTTGATTTGTTTTCTATCGAGCGTGCGATGCAGCTTCTTCGATCAGAGCCGCAACTTCCTTCGGCCTTGAGATGTAAACCGAGTGACTGGCGCCTGAGACTTCGACTTTGTGACTGTTGGCTCGCGCGGCATACCACCGTTCTAGGTCGGGGTTGATGGTTCTGTCTGCTGCCGCTACCAACATCCAACTCGGTTTATTTCTCCACGCCGGCGTGGTGATGATTGCCTTGAAATTATCAGTGGCGTTAAGCACCTGCGATCGCGCCATGAGAGCGGCCTGCTCAGCCGACAAATCAGCTGCGAAGTATTCATGAAACTGGGCGGGGTCGAGGTAAGTGAAACCGTCAGCTGTTTTCTTTATTGCATTGGATTTGCTGAGGTCACTTGGGAATCGTTTTCCGTCGTCAGCCTCATTCTCTCCGGCATCCGGCATGTGGGCCGCGACGTAGACCAATCCGGCAACTGATGGATCCGTTCCGGCCTCGGTAATCACGGCTCCCCCATAGCTGTGAGCGACCAGAATGCATGGTCCATCTTGTTGAGCGAGGACGCGCTTCGTCGCAGCCACATCTTCTTTAAAGGATGTCTCCGGCTCCTGGACGATGCTGACGTTATATCCATCCTTGACCAGAATGTCGTAAACGCCTTTCCAGCCAGAACCATCTGCCCAGGCGCCATGAACCAGAACAATATTCCGAACGCGAGGTTCCCGGGTCTGCGCTGAGAGCGCGCCGCAGATCAACAGCAATAACGGGATGCAGAGGAATTGAAGCGCCCGTCGTAGTATTCGCAAAAGCGTCATTGAATTGCTCACTCGCGAATTCATTGGCGGATCAGGCAACTGACTTGCGTTCGTTCGATTGAAAAATGGTGAGTAGTTCCGCGAAGCGTGACTCGTACGACTCACAGGTAGGGCAATCCCCGTTTTGCTCGATCCATTCCGGATGCTGCTTCCGAAGCGCGTCGTGAATTTGATGCTGAAGTTGAACGTAAGAGCCGATTTCGCCGGAGCTGCTCGCAGAACTGTTCATTTGCATGTCTCGACGCTATCGATATTCAGAAGCTCGTGGCGGAGCGCGTCCGGCGGATTTTCTGGTACCCCCGAAGAGATAACGCTCGATCCCTCTTTCGAGAGAGTGATTATCCGACGCTCTCCGTTGCTTTCGTCGACATTGCGCTGAGCGCAGCAGTTATTTTTCTCACGATCGGTTCGGCGTTGGGGATGTTGTGTCGCTGCGCGATCCAACTCGGTTCGTTATACGAAAGCCATGTTGTGCCGGATGCATCTTCCCAAACGAGTGCCTTCAATGGCAGATCGATGCCAACTGTCTGCATGGATTGCATCAACGGTGTTCCGCCGCGGGCGTTGCCGAAGATGATGAGCTCAGTCGGTCGTAACACGAGACCTGCCGCTGATGCGCCTTTGGCGTGATCGATTCGGACGAAGACCTCCATTCCTTGCGCGCGAATCTCTGCTTCCAGCCGGTCCATGGTCTCCTTCGGTCCGAACCTGCTTCGTATTTTCGTCAAACCTTCCATGTCGCGTCTTTATCGGAACAGAATCTTCGCCATCATGCCTTTGTCTTCGTGCTTGAGCAGATGGCAGTGGAAGAGCGACATGCCGCGAATGATCGGATCGGTAAAATCCATCACCAGATCCACCGAGCTGCCATAGCGAACATTCACGGTATCGAGCCACGCTGGATCTTTTACCGGATTTCCGTCGACGGCATAGACCAGGAAGTGGACTTGATGGATGTGAAACGGATGCACTTCTTTGGTTGAATTCACAACGCGCCAGTGCTGCAGCGAACCGACATCCACTGTCAGCATGGGGCCGGAATTCATTTCGAATTTCTGACCATTTATATAGAAGCTTTGTTTGTCTTCAGTGAAGTCGACAACGAATTGCGGTTTGCTGGTTTCGACGCGTTTGAGAGTTGTTCCAGGAAAACTTGCGTAAACCGGCGCGCCGTCGATCGCGGGCAGAGTTTGAGGATTCGATGGCGGGGCCGAAACGATATCGGCCAGGACCATCGCCGGATTGGTATCACCATCAGGACCGGTATCGAAGCAGCGTGTGCGCATCGCAGCATGTGAATCCGGCGATGGTCCGGTGACGATTGCTTCCACTCTCCCGGCCGGCGGAACCAAAACGTGGCTCATGGATCGCTTACGGATCGAAGGGTCGTGGTAGGCGAGCGGCATACCGTCCAGAGCCACGACTTCGAGTGACACCGAATCCACTTCCAAATCTGCATAGAGATCCGGGCTCGCGTTGACGATGCGCCAAAACTGGCGCTCGCCCGGTGCGATGTCGATCTTTGGACGCAGAGTTCCATTTACGGTGAAAGCTGCATCTGGCTTTTCGGGCGCGGTGCCGCATTGCGTAGTTTGCATTGCGACCGATTCCATCACGCGTTTTCGCTCGTCGCCTTTCGTCGGCAGCACGAGGTCACGCAGCACGAAAATCCGCTCGCGCATGTTCAGGACTTCGGGCACGTAACGATCGATCCCTTCAACAACGATCGCTCCCGACATTCCATCAAGATCCTGAATGTAACTCTCGCCGTGCGAGTGAGTGTGATACCAATACAATCCTGGAGGTTGCTGCGGTGGAACCTGCACCGAGTAATGTAACGCCTCACCAGGTGAGGCCATCATGTCGAGGACATCGTCCTGTGGCGCGTCGGGCGAGACGTGCAGGCCGTGAAAGTGAAGATTCGTCATGTTCATGCACGGATGACCGAAGCAATCCTCTTTCGATTGAGCGGCGAGCTCGTTCTTATATTCCACATTCAGAGTGCTTCCCGGCTTCACGCGAATCACCGGCGGGATGTGATTGCCTTGATAACGAAATTCGGATTTGCCTGTGGCGGGATCCGACGCGGCCACGAGCGCGACCGGCGACTTTGCTTGTGGCAGTTCCGGAAGTGCTCCGCCCTGCACACTGGCCGTGGCGGCAAACAATCCGATGTTTGCTATCAAGCGTAACGAGTACGGCAGTAGCTTTAAAATTTGCACCACTAAAATTATCGGCTGGTGAGCGCATCGCGACTGCGCAGCCGTAAGATTTTGCACTCCCTCGTTCGAGGTGGATCTGGTAGGGACATCGCGCTGCGATGTCCGCGGACGCCGCAGCGCGGCGTCGCTACCTACAACTGAATCAAGCCGCGGCGGGTAGCATTCGCCACCGCCTCGGTGCGGCTAATGACGTTGAGCTTGGCAAAAATGCTTTTCACGTGCGACTTCACCGTGCCCTCACTAATAAAGAGAGCGGAGCCGATCTCTTTGTTGCTTTTGCCCTGGGCCATCAGCTTGAGTACATCAATCTCGCGGTCGCTCAAGGTTTCGCCGCTGACGCGTTGCGCGAGTTTGGCCGCGAGATGCACCGGCACGCAGGTTTCGCCCGCGTGCACCCGGCGAATGCAATCCATCAGTGCTTCGCGCGGCGCGTCTTTGAGGAGGTAACCTTTGGCGCCGGCTTGAATGGCGCGGTAGATATCTTCGTCGCCATCAAACGTCGTTAGGACAATGATCCGCGCTTTGTCGTCGTTGCCACGAATCTCTTTGAGCGCGCCGACGCCGTCCAGCTCGGGCATGCGCAGATCGAGCAGCGTCACATCGGGATGATGTTTCTTCCAAAGATCGACAGCTTCGCGTCCATTACTCGCTTCGCCGATGACGGTCATGTCTGTCTTGCGAGTGATGAGCGAAACCAGGCCTTCGCGGACAACGCTGTGATCGTCGGCGATAAGCACAGCGATACGAGATTTTTTTGTATCTCCAATTTTCGGCGCTTTCTTCGGTGCCGACTTTGGTTCTTTTCCAGACTTCTTCGAACTCGCCGCTGTTTTCTTTTTCGGTGTCATGACATCGATTCTCCGTTGCACGGCAGGAGCACGGTGATCTTCGTGCCCTTCCTGCGAGAGCTGGTGATTTCTAATTCGCCGCCCATTTGTTCGACGCGCTCGCGCATTCCGACGAGACCCACCCCATCATGTCGATCTTTGATTTTGAATCCGTCGCCGTCGTCGCGAAGTTCCAGGCGGAGTTCCTTCGCCTTGTAGCTCAAGCGCGTTTCGAAGTTGCGCGCATGGGCGTACTTGAGCGCGTTGGTCAATGCTTCTTGCCCGATGTGGAGAAGGTTTTCCTGCCAGGGCTGGGGAAGCTCCGGTATCTTCCCCTGCGCCTGAAACGTTGTATGAAGCGGCGTCCCGGCGGTGGTGTTCTTAATAGTACCTTTGAGCGCGTCCCAAAAGTTGTGTTCCTGTAAAGCTTGCGGACGCAACGCGTGCACGGACCGCCGTGCTTCGCTCAGACTCTGCCGGGCCAATTCGCCGGCACGGTGCAAATGTTTGTCCGCGTCTTTACGGGAACCGCACCCGATTGCATCCTCGGCTGCTTCCAACTGTACAATCACACCGGTGAAACCTTGCGCGAGCGTGTCGTGAATGTCCCGCGCCATTCGATTTCGTTCTTCAAAGATCGCTGCCCGTTGACCTTGCTCGGCAAATTCATTGAGTTGAAGCGCGAGCATGACTTGATGGGCGAGGGCCTGAGTCAACTCGATTTCTTCCGGCCGATAAGACGCACGATCGACATGACGAATGCCGACAAAGCCTCTGACTTGTCCACCCACCAAAAGCGGCACTGCGAGAAACCTCTTTGTCCCGTTTCGTTTCAAATGCTCGCCCCAATCGCCGGTAACGCGGGGATCAGTATCGACGTCATCGCAAACCACGGGACTTGCCGTGAAGAGCAGTTCCTGAACTACTGCGTTCTCTTTCCAGAAAAAGGGATTCTTAATGAATGGATGCTCTGGATCCGGCGCGACCAATTTTCCGCCATCCGAGGTTGAGGAGCGCAAAATGAGTGAGTCGCTCGAGTCGTCGAACAACCACAAGCTCACGCTGGTTGCGTTCAATAGGCGGCCAATCGTACTCAGCATCTGGCCAATAAATTTCTCCGGGTCCGGCGCAGTCGCCAAAACGTCCAAACTCTGCGCCAGCGCTTCCACTTGTCCGCGCGCCACTTGCTCAGAACCGCGCAGCGCTTCCTCGGCGCGTTTGCTTTCAGTGATATCGATAACGGTGCCAACGAACTCCACAAAACGACCCGACTCATCGCTAACCGGATGTCCCACCGCGTGGATGTCCTTGACGTCGCCATTTGGGTGAACAATTCGATAGTCTGTTTCGAAGTCCGCTTTCTCGGCAATCGCCTTTCCGAACAGTTCTCTGACTCTGTCCTGGTCCTCAGGGCAAAGGCGCCCAAAGAATTTTTCGAATCGCGGCGGCCCGGCCTCCGGATTGAAACCAAGCACGCGATACGTTTCCTCCGACCAGTACCGGATCTCGCCTGTCGCAGGTGCCCAGGCCCAACTCCCGGTGTGGCTGAGCCGCTGCGCTTCCGCCAAATACGCTTCGCTCTCGCGCCGGGCCGTCTCCGCCAATTTTCGCTGGATCGCGACGCCGGCGAGATGAGTTATGTGTTTGATTGTGTCCTGCTCCTGTGGACTCGGACTGCGCGGCTCACGATAGTACATGGCAAACGTTCCGATCACTTTGCCTTCGGAGGAGAAAACCGGCGTGGACCAACAAGCGCGCAGGGAATGCGTCAAAGCCAGGTCGCGAAAATCGGCCCATAATGGATCGGCCGCAATGTCGGACACGATTACCTGTTCGGCCCGGTATGCGGCCGTTCCGCATGAACCTACCGCAGGCCCAATGAAAGCTCCGTCAATCGCCTCCGTGTAAGCTTTGGGAAGATTCGGCGCCGCGCCATGCCGCAACTGCTTGCCATTTGCATCCATTAATAAGATGGAGGCAAGGACATCGCACGATTGCTCTTCCACTAATAGACATAGGTTATCGAGGATGTCGGGAAGCGAATCGCCTTTGGCCAACATCTCAAGAACTCTATTCTCCGCGGCCAGGAGCGCTTCGCGCCGCTTCCGCTGGCTAATGTCTCGGATGATCGCCTGGTAATATCGGCCGCGCAGTGCCGATAAAGAAACCTCCACCGGAATCACTTCACCGTTTTTCCGCACGAATTTTCGCTCGAACCGGAACGATCCTTCCGATTTCAGTTTCTCAAGTCGATCCACCAACAAGTAGCGCTCTGCCAGAAGGTAGGTGTCGGCAATCGAACTGCCGATCAGTTCGTGTTCCGCACGTCCCGCTAACTTGACCCCTGCTGGATTCACCAACACACATTTGGCGTCGGCATCGATGACGCAGATTGCGTCGGGCGAAGCGTTGATAAGATCTCGATACTTTTCCTCGCTTGTCCGCACCGCCACCTCGGCGCGATCGCGTTCAATTGCAACTCGGGCCAGGTGTGTCGCCTTTTCCATGACCCCGAGATCGTGCGCGCTCGGACTTTGCGGTTCGCGACCGTAAATGCAGAACGTTCCCAGGACCTTTCCTTCGGAAGAGAGGATTGGATTCGACCAGGAAGCTCGCAGCCCATGACTTAATGCCGCCGCACGATGCTCCGGCACTTCCCAAAGCGGATCGCTCGCAATGTCGGAGACGATGACCGGTGACCCGCGAAATGCCGCCGTCCCGCAAGAGCCGGCACACGGTCCAATTGGCAGCTTCTCCATTTCCTGCCTCCATCCTTTCGGAAGACTCGGGCCCGCCACCGAATCCAGATGGATGCCGTCGGGACGAAGCAACAAAACAGAAGCAAGCGTGCCGGTGCGGTACTCTTCGATAATGACGCACAGGGAATTCAGGATCTCTTCCAGGGCAACACCGGTGGCCATCATCTCGAGCAGATGCTTTTCACCGGCGAACAACGCCTCCCCTCGCTTGCGCTCGCTAATGTCTACCGTTGTCCCGATATAACGGTCGACTTCGCCAGACTCCCCGAGGACGGGTCGGCCCACACCCTGGACATCCTTAATAGACCCGTCCGACAGCGCGATTCGAAATTCGATGTCAAACCCGCTTCTATTGCGAACGGCTCGATCGAGACTTCGTTCAATAAACGATCTATCTTCCGGATGAACTGTTTCCAAGAATAACTGGAAAGACGGTTCGGTCTTTTCAGCGTCGAAACCAAAGATCTGGAAATGCTCCTGTGACCAGGCGACCTTTCCACTGGGAACATTCCAGCTCCAGCTTCCGGTGTGACTGATCCTCTGTCCCTCAGCTAAAAACGCCTCGCTGCGCCGGAGATTCTCTTGCGCGCTTTTGCGATCAAATATCTCCGTCTGCAATTCCTGGTTCGTGCGCGACAGCCTCGCTGTTCGTTCCTCGACTTTATCCTCGAGCTCACTCCGCGCCTGGATGAGCAAACGCTCGGTCCGCCGCCGCGACGCGCAGATCCACGCGATCAAAAACACCGCAACCGCATGATTGACCACATAAGTGGGAGAAGCACTTCCAAACGGCTCGAATACAAAATACCAGGCCACGACTGAGGAGAGGGCGGCCGCAAAAAAACCCGCCCGCGCACCCGCGTACCAAACAGTGATCGCAACGGCAAACATCGAACACGTCGTGTATGGAAATGGCGCGCGGAAATGTTGAAACGCGAGCTTTAGTCCAAGCGCGATCGCGACCGACAGAACAGCCAACCCGTAACGCAGCGCAGCGGATTTAGCGGAACGACTGAACGATGGGGACCGGGTGGAACGCGATCTCGACGACCGGGCATCAATTGTTTCCATCGTTAGGTAACACGGGGTGCGCGGCGTTCGCGCAATTCCCGTAAAAACTCATCCGGCGGTACAAAGAACGGGTTCTCCTGGACGATGCCGCCGATGAGAATCATCGGGTGAGTTCGCATGACGTCGATGATAAGGTTGCCGCCACACTTGGTCAGATTATAAAGACAGATTACGGCATCCTTATATTGCGGTATGATGTCGTTCAGCCGGCACTCGTATTCGAGGAAATCGTCTACCCCGGGCCAGTCGCCTGAAGCCCATTCGGCGTGGCCC
>Ga0137399_10000113_pt1 | contig 28389 bp, 25 predicted proteins | sample czorhiz316metaG_FD_104810 | JGI IMG/M metagenome (GOLD analysis project Ga0137399, IMG submission 104810) | Vadose zone soil microbial communities from Angelo Coast Range Reserve, California, USA - czorhiz3.16 metaG | ecosystem: Environmental > Terrestrial > Soil > Vadose zone | place: USA...
CACGTGCACGCGCACAGTGTCGCCCGGACGGAAATGGGGGATGCCTTTTCGCAGTTGCACCTCTTGAACTCTGGCGACTACTCGATTCATGGTAGCTTTTCCCCGCAGACCCGCTCCGGTGGGGCCAGCGCATGAATGACAAACGGGGAGTATAGCGGATTTCAGATCTTTTGGCCAAGGGAAACTCAGAGTTGGGTGTACGACAGGAGAGTGAGGCCGACGGCGCGAGCGGCTTGTGAGTGTGTTGTCCTACGGCATTATATGTTGTAGGATAAACCCATGACCAAGACCAACTCTGTACCACCTCGCGTCGCACAGTTGTCGGCCACACTATCTCAACCCCAACCCATGCGCCGGGGCTCGATTAGCCAACGGCGCATGAAGTGCGGACAACCCCATTGTCCTTGCCAGCGAGACGCCAAGGCCCGGCACGGCCCCTATTACACCCTGACCCAAGCGGTGGGGGGAAAGACTCGCTCTCGCTATGTGAGCGAGGAACAGCTGCCGACGATGCGCCGCCAGATCAAAGCGGGCCGAGAGTTTCGGGAGCAGGTGGAGGTCTACTGGGAGGCCTGCGAGCAGTGGGCGGACGCCGAACTGGCGGTCAGCGAGCCGGCCACCGAGGGGGCCGAAAAAGGGGGCTCCCCACGAAGCTCCAGGGCGAGATCGTCCAGGAGGTCGAGGCGCTTTTAGGCCACTCGGCAGCGGCGGAACTGGATCTGGAGGCACTGGAAATGGCCGCTCGCCGTCAAGCACTGCGGCTGGCGGCGCGGGCTTTCGAGCAGCGGTTGAACGCGGATCGGTCTGACTATGCGGGGCCGCGGCTGGCGTGCACCTGTGGCCAAGCGGCTCGTTACGTGGACCGCCGCGCCAAAACCTTCCGAAGCACTCTGGGTCCGCTGCGGCTGGAACGCGCCTATTACCATTGCGAGGGTTGCCAGCGAGGCTTCTGTCCGCGGGACCAGACGCTGGGTTTGCGCGATACCTCGTTCAGCCCCGCCGTCACCCGCATGGTGGCCACGGTCGCTGCTCTAGTGAGCTTCGAAGAGGGCAGCCAACTGCTCCGCGAATTGGCCGGGGTCGAGGTGCAGGCCAAGCAAGTGGAGCGAACCGCCGAGGCGCTGGGAGCCGAGATCGCCCACGACGAGCGGCAGCATACGGAACCCTTCCCCGGCGGCGCCCTTCCCTCGACCCTGTACCTCGGCGTCGATGGCACGGGAGTCCCCATGCGAGCTTCCGAGTTGGCGGGCCATGCGGGCAAGCAAACCGATGGCTCGGCGAAAACCCGGGAGGTCAAGCTCTGCACCGTTTGGAGCGCCGAGGCGCGCGACGCCGAAGGAAACCCGGTGCGCGATGAGGGCTCGGTGAGTTACTCGGCCGCCATCGAAAGTGCCGCCGCGGCCGACACCGACCGAGACCGCTCCGAGTTTGCCGCACGAGTCTGGCGGGAAGCCACCCGCAGGCGCTTCGAGCAGGCACCACGGCGGGTCGTGATCGGCGACGGCGCCCCCTGGATCTGGAACCTCGCCCAGGAACTGTTCCCGGGAGCCGTCGAAATCGTCGACCGCTTCCATGTCCAAGAGCACCTGAGTAACGTCTCCAAGGCCCTCTATCCGAACCATCCGAAACGAGCCCGCCAGTGGGCCGAGCAACGGCACCAGGAACTGGATGCCGGCCGGTTGTCGGCCGTCCGCCAAGCTCTCGGGCGACACGCGGCACGTTGCGAGGAGGCACGCAAATGCGCCGACTACATCCGACACAACCAACATCGCATGCACTACCCGGAATTCCAGGCGCAACATCTCTGTACTTCGTCGGGAGTCGTGGAGGCCGGTTGCAAGCGGGCCGTCACCATACGCTTGAAGCGCGGCGGCATGCACTGGACGGTCCGCGGCGCCAATGCCATCCTCGCTCTACGCTGTTGTCGCCTCAGCGGACGCTTCGAGGACTTCTGGGAACGCCGCGCGGCGCGGAGGGCCGCATGACGCTATCCACTTTTATGTCGCACACCCGGTTGCCATCCTCAGTGCCTATTACGACTCCGGTAAGTTCCTCGCGCGGACCCTCTGTGGGTGTTTGAAGTTGAGAGCCTACGTCTCGCCCGGAATGCCGGTGAATCGAGTGGTTAGCTAAAAGATATATATTGCTAGAGAGAGTTTGCTTCGCGTTGATTCTCCCGCGGCCCGCTTTCGATCAGCGCCACCCCAGCCAACACCAGGCCCCCTCCCAGCAACAAGCTGCGGCTCAGCTTTTCCCCGAGCAGGACAACGCCTAGCAGCGTGGTCATCACGGGATGTAGATAACTCAAAGCGCCCAGCCGGGAGGCGGTCATGTGGCGCAGAACCCAGAAGTAGATTAGGTAAGCTAGCACCGAGGCAAACGCAGCCATATAACCCAACGCCGCCCAGCCCTTCCAGCCCACCGCTGCCCAGCCACCTGCACGGCCCAGACGCAGGGCTTCGTATACCGCCAGCGGCAAGACCAGAATGCCCCCAGCCAAGTAGTTATACGCGTTCATGGAAACCGAATCGTAGACCGCTGCCGCTTTCTTCCCCAGCACGGTATAAAGCGCAAAGGCGAACGAGCCGGTGAAGGTGATCAGGTCGCCCAGGAGAGTTCCCGAACGAAGGCTGAGATCGTGTTCGGCAGCGAGAACCATCACTCCGCCGAAAGCAAGCGTCACGCCCAATGCCTTCTTCGCCGTGAGGGACTCCAGGCCCTGGGCACAGGCCAGCAGCAAGACGAGGATCGGCCCCATGCCGATGATCAGCGCTGAGTGGCCCACGGTCGTGTAGTTGAGGCCGACTGTGAAGCACACTTGATTCAGGACTACGCCAAGCACTCCCAGCAGGGCAAAGGTTCGCCACTCGCGCCGGGTCGAGGGTGATGTTCGCTGCCTCGCTGGCGTGGAGCGAGGCCGCAGCAGGAAGTAAATCGGGGCCATGATGATCCCGGCAAGCACCACGCGAAATGACGCCAGCGTTAACGGACTCAGGTGCTCGAGGCCAACCTTCCCGACGATGAAGTTGAGCGACCAGCACGCCACCATGACGGCGATCGCGCTCCCGAACAGCAGCGGAGGGGGACGTTTCTGCGCTGGGGAAGTTTCGCTCACCGGGCTAGGCGAGAATCTCTTTGCGCACGGTGAGTTTCTCAATCAAGTCCAGACGCGGCGAGAAGCCGATGCCGGGGCCGGTGGGCATGCGGATGGTCCCCTGCGGCGTGACTTCCACTTCGGGTTCGATGATGTCGGCTTCCCAGTAGCGGCGGCTGGCGGCAACGTCACCGGGAAGCGAAAAATTGGGCAGCGAAGAGAGCGCAATATTGTGCGCGCGACCGATGCCGGATTCCAGCATCCCGCCGCACCAGACCGGTATCTGGCGTTGCTGGCAGAGGTCGTGGATGCGGCGCGCCGGCGTGTATCCGCCCACGCGCCCAAGCTTAACGTTGATGATCCGGCACGCGCCCAGTTCGATTGCCGCGCGCGCCTGCTCTTCGCTGTGGATGCACTCGTCCAGGCAGATCGGTGTCTCCAATTTTTTCTGCAGCTCGACGTGGCCGTAGATGTCGTCCCAACCGAGCGGCTGCTCGATCATCATCAGGTAGTAGGCTTCGAGCTGTTTCAGCAGCGGCCAGTCCTCCTGGCGATAAGCCGAGTTGGCATCCACCATCAGCCGGATGCGCGGAAACTTCTCGCGCAACCGCTGGACGGGCTCGACGTCCCAGCCCGGCTTGATTTTGATCTTGATGCGCTGGTAGCCGGCCGAAAGCGCCCGCTGCACAGCCTCGGTCAGCTCCTCGAGCGTGTGCTTGATGCCGATGGATACGCCGCAGGGGGTCGCCTCGCGCGTCCCACCGAGCATTTTCCACAACGGCAGGCCCTTGCTTCGCGCCTCGGCGTCCCACACGGCCGCCTCGATGCCGCCCTTAGCCATGTTGTGGCCGCGGATCCGCGCCAGCAACCCCCAGACCTCGGATGCGCGCTGGAATTCCCTGCCCTTCAGGGTTGGCCAGATAAAATCGCGCAGGATATGCCAGGCGGTCTCAGTGGTTTCAGGAGCGTAGTAAGGGGTCTCTCCGGCGACGGCTTCGCCCCAGCCGATCACGCCGTCCAGGTCCGCCTCCACCAGCAGGATGCGCCGTTGGGTCGAGACACCGAAACTGGTTTCGAACGGCGCGATCAGCATCATGCGGATTTCGCGCAATATGATTTGCCTGATCTGCATTTATGGCTGTGCCCACGGCGCCAGGAGATAATTGCCGCCGTCCGCCTTGAGGGCGACGGCCGTAGCTGCGTAGCCGCGCCCCAGCCAGTGCTGGAACTGTTCCCGAATCTCGCTCTGCACCCGCAACGCCCGCGCCGAGTCATGTTGTCTGAGCTCGCCGATATTCGCGGGCACGTGAATAGACACGACGGATTCTGCCCGGGGCAGGTACATGGCTACGGCGTTCCCTGTCCTCTCACCGAGTGGAGGCGGCTCGGCCAAGATCTCCACCCGGTGGGAGGCGAGCCACCACTCGGCCACTAACCGGTCGGTGGGCAAGCCGCCATGCAGCGGGCTGGAGGTAATCCCATAACAGTTGGGCAGAAACCTCCGGACGCTGGCGCCCAATCGCATCAGGTTGAAGTGAGCGTTCTTCAGCTCCAGCGGGTCGAAGGTCCACTCGACCAGTGTGATCCTGCGCCCTAGCGCATCCTGGCGCTGGAAAAGTTTCAATTTGCGGCCGACGCCGCGGTCGCGATAGCCTTCGAGCACCGCAGTCATGTGCGAATGCAAATACGGTTTGCCTTCCCGGACTCCGGCGAGGGCCATGGTGAATCCGATCATCTTCTCGCCCGCCCCGGCCGGCCCGGCGCCGGCGAACGCACCAAGGACTTGGCCGCCGGTCTCGGCCGCAACGACAAATAATGGGAGCGGCACGACGTCGATGTCCGCTCCGCTCCAGACGCGCTTCTGCAATTCGACGCACGCCTCGAACTCACTAAGGCCATGACAATGGCGAACCAGGATTTCCGCGCTGGCTGCCTGAGGTATCATGATCAGCCGCCCGATGCGTCGCTTGGTAGGCGCTGGGCTTTGGCCTGTTCCCAGAGGCGCTCCAACTCGTCTCTGGAGACATCGGCCAAGCGCCGGCCCGATCGCGCCGCCTGGTGTTCCATTTCTTTGAACCGCGCGATGAATTTTCGATTGGCTTTTTTCAGGGCAATCTCGGGGTCAGCGCCCAAGAATCGCGCCACATTGACTGCCACGAAGAGCAGATCGCCGATCTCCTCCTCGAGGCGAGCATCGGGTGTCCGCGAAGTGTCCTTCAGACGTGAAGCGCTCCGCGGTCCGAGTGCCGCGCGTAATTCCGCACTTTCCTCCCCCAGCTTTTCGAACAACCCTTGGATATTGTCCCAATCAAAACCAATGCGCGACGCTCGCCGGGTCAGTTGGTAAGCCTCGAGCACCGCTGGCAGGGTCCGCGGGACGCCGTCCAAGAGGGAAGCGTAAGGTTTCTTCCCCGGCGTCGCGCCATGGTCTTTGCTCCGCTCCTGTTCGGCCTGGCGCTCATCGGATTTGAGCTGCTCCCAATTCTTCAGCACCTGCGCGGAAGTCTTGGCCCTGACGCGGCCGAACACATGCGGGTGCCGCCGAACCAACTTCGTGTGGATGCGTTCGATGACCTCGGCAATGTCAAAACGCCCCGCCTCGCGAGCCAGTTGGGAATGAAACACGATTTGTAGGAGGAGATCGCCCAGTTCATCGGCAATCTTAGTGTCGTCGCCAGAGTCGAGCGCTTCGAGCACCTCGTAGGTTTCTTCCACCAGGTAGGTACGCAAGGAGTCGTGTGTCTGCTCGCGGTCCCAGGGACACCCGTTTGGCGCGCGCAAACGCGCCTGCAGCGCGACCAGCGCCTCAAACAGCTCTCCAATGCGTTTCGCGCGTTCACGAGCGGGGCGTTTGCCGGGCGGCTTGCTGCCGGCCTGACCCTCGCTGCTCGGGAGAGACTTGGCGCGAGGCTTGCGGTGCTGGTAAAGATTACCCCGACGCGGCGACACTGTGGCTTGATTCCACTCTCGGGTAGAGTGCCCACTCTAAGGCAGGCTCAAGCAATTGACAAGCCTCATCTGGCCTGGTGGCCTGGGAGTGTGCCGCACCCGGAGTCTCGGCCCTGGCCGCGGGTGGCACCGGCATTCTTGCTAGTCCGTCTGGCGACCAGACTCCGTCACAACAAAAGCTGAAACCCGTCGTTCCCCGGATCAGTAAGAGATGGTAGAGAAGAGCAAATGGAACTCCTGGAGCGGTTCGCGCAGGGGGAGCTCGAAGCTTTCGAAACACTGTTTCGACAGTTCCAGGGGCAAGTTTACGGTTGGATTCTTCGGATCGTCCGGGACACGGGGGCGGCGGAGGATCTGACGGTGGAAACGTTTTGGCGGATTTATCGCGCGCGAGCGCGATTCAATCCCGCGGGCAACTTCGGGGCCTGGACCCGGCGGATCGCCACGAATGTAGCGCTCGACCATTTGAAAAGCGTCCGGCGAGAGGTCGAGCTTCCGGATGAGGTGTCGCAAGGCGTACCGCCGGACCCGGCTGTCCGGCGGGAGCTCCGGGACGGGATTGCATCTGCCTTCCGCCAGCTCCCTGCAAGATTCCAGATGGTCGCGACCTTGGCACTCATCGAAGAGGAGCCCTACGAAGACATTGCCGGGGCGCTGGGAATCTCGATCAGCGCCGTGAAGTTGCGCGTGTTTCGTGCCGTCCGCCTGTTGCGAAAAAAACTAAAGCGCCTGGGTATAGAGCCATGAACACACAGAACGACCAAAAATTGCGAGAACTTCTCAGAAGGGCCATTACACCGGTGGCGGATCTTGAATTGAAACGCGACCTGTGGCCGCAGATGCTTCGCAAGCTGGACGAGCGGGCCATTCAGGTGCCCTGGTTGGACTGGGCGCTGGTGGCGCTCCTTGCTGTCTTGTTCTTCCTGTTCCCGAAAACGATTCTTGGAGTGCTCTACCACTTGTGACGCGGGAGGGTTTGATGAGCAAATACACCTATCTTCGGGCTTATATGGCGGGCATCGTGGTGCCGACCATTTTTCTGCTGGTGATAATGGCGGTGTTTTCCGTAGCCCGTTTCATTTATCACGTTCCGATTCCGATCGAACGTGTCATCGTCTTCCCGATGGCCATGGTTCCGAATCTGTGGGGTGCCTGGAACATGTTATACGTTGCGCTCCGCTCGCGCCACCACCTGCCGGTGGGATTTCACGGTGCTGCGCTACTGTTTGTAATCGCGCCTGTCGGATTGACCCTGGCCAGGACCTTAGATCTTCAGTTCCCTACCCCAGCCTTCGCGGCGACTGTCTTTCCTATCGGGCTGGTTGCTTACTACCTCGCTTGGAAGTACCTGGTGGGCTTCTTCAACGAACTGTTGGAAATAGCGTAAGGGGGACACTTCTGCAATTCCCAGCAGCTTTGGGTTTAGGCAGCGCATTGAATCCCGGTGGAAGAGATAGAGGTCGTCGCTCACCAGGTCGTCGGTATCGAGACGTTGATCATCTTTCTGGCAACGGGCACACGCACCATGCTTTGGGCTTGATGCCAGCCAGCACTACTCCGTCCGAGGTTTATGGCTGATGGATTGAGGATGTTTCACTTCGCCGTTGGGCGCCTTGGCCCCGTGCGGCCACCAGAGATGGAAGATAATCCCGTCTGTCTGTGCAGCCACCTCGGCGATCTTTTTGGCCTCAGCCTCAGGCCGATCCAAGACCTGGACGTGCCCGCTGGCAATCTCCACGGCATGGTCGTGATAATATTTGTTCCAAGTGGATAACGGTACGTTGGGCCGGGAGACCGACTTAGCAATGAAATACTCCACCTGAACCATGAGCGCCTTGGGGTCAGTGGACTCGTAGATCAGGCACTCCAGGACTTCGTCTGAAACTCCCTTGCAGTAGTGGTGATACGGCCCCATGACTTTGCCCTCCACGACGTGGGGGGCCACCACGTGGATGTCGTGTCCGTCTGCTGGCGTCGTCTTCCTCGGCTCCTGACCTGTTGTGGTCGCCGTAATGATCAACCAAATTGACGTGAGAATCATCGCCAGCCAACCCAGTTTCTTCGTCATTGCGCTCCTCCTGTCGTTTGAATCCACCTCGCAGAATTGGCGACCTTATAGCCGAGTCCACAAAAAATTGTCAAAGTGTATCTACGTGGCCGGTGGAAATCTCGCCGGTGAACTGACTACCTCTCGTGCAGGCCGCCAGAAGTGTGGCCCTACACAAAAGCTTCCGCGAGTGCTACACTGTTGCTTCAGACTTCGCATAGCCTTCACATTTCTTGAGAGGTTTTACTTTGGCCGACGAGAAGCATGAAGAGTCCTTCAAGGTGATCGACCGCCGGCCCTTTACCGCGGAGGGCGAGGTACGCAAAGAGATCGTCGAGCAGGAGAAGCGCGAGCAGGAGGCTGCGGCGGTCCTCCGCAAGCCCACACCGGCCCCGGGGGGACCTACCCCAGACGGCGGCCGGCCAGCCGGAGGTTCCGCCACTGCTCCCGGCTCCCAGGCGCAGGCAGGAGCCAGCCAGACGGAAGCCGCAGAACCATCTCGCAACTTTCAGTTGTTGGTGGATTTTCTGGCGCGCAATGCAGCGCTGCTGCTGGGTGGCTACGCCGATCCACGCACTGGGCAAGCCCTCCTGGACCTTGAAGGCGCACACGAGATGATCGATATGCTCGATGCCCTCAGCGAGAAGACCCGCGGCAACCTGGCCCCAGAGGACGAGCGCCTGCTGCTGGATGTGATTGGCAGCCTGAAGCTGACGTACCTGGAGATGTCCAAGCACGCCGCCCAGGCCATGAAGGAGAAGGCCAAGGCCCGTTCCTGATTGAAATGCCTGCCGCAAGCCTGTGGAAAGCACCTCCCTGAGATTGACTGTCCTCGGCTCCGGCACCTCGATGGGTGTGCCCACCCTGGGCTGCGAATGCCGCGTCTGCCGCTCGACCGACCCCCGCGATAACCGGACCCGCCCCTCGGTCCTGCTTTCCCGAGCCGGGCGAAACGTGGTCATCGACACCACGCCGGACTTCCGCTTTCAGGCCTTGCGCGTCGGCCTACAGCGGCTCGACGCGGTGGTGTTCACGCACGCCCACGCCGACCACATCTTGGGATTCGACGATATCCGACCGTTCAACATGCGGCAAAAGTCTGAGGTTCCCGTGTACGGCTCGGCGGGGACACTGTCGACGCTCAGGCGCACGTTTGCATATGTCTTTGACGGCTCTCCAGCGATCAGCACCATTCCCCAGGTGTGCTTGCACGAGATCGACGGCCCGTTCCATCCCTTTGGAGCAGAGTTGGTGCCGGTACCTGCGGTGCATGGTGATATGGATGTGCTGGGGTTTCGCTTTGGGCGCGGCGCATACTTGACAGACTTCAGCAGCCTGCCGGATTCCTCGAAGGAGTTGCTGCGCGGCCTGGATGACCTGATCCTCGACGCTTTGCGGCACGCGCCCCACCCCATGCACCAGACCGTCGAACAGGCCCTAGCGCTGGTCCTCGAACTCCGGCCCCGGCGCGCTTGGTTCACTCACATCGCCCACGACCTGCCGCACGAGGAAACCAACGCCTGGTTGCGGTCCCGCGGCTTCGACCAAGTCGAGCTGGCGTACGACGGGCTGACTTTTGAGGTGACTCTCTGATGCCGCTGGCAGTGCTCCATTCTCCAGCCGAGTGGCGGGCGCGCTTTGGCACGCCGGAATTGAAGGCGGGGCCGCGGAGCGCGCTAACGGTGGGCAATTTCGACGGCATTCACCTGGGCCATCAGAAAATCCTGCGCGGGGTTGTGGGCCGAGCGCGCGCCACCGGTGCCCTGGCCGCTGCGGTCACTTTTGATCCGCACCCCCTGAAGCGGCTGCGGCCGGCCGAAGCTCCTCCGCTGATCGCCACACTCGCGCAACGTTTGGCGGGTCTCGAGCAGATGGGACTGGATGCGGCGCTGGTGTTGAAATTCGACGACGAGCTCTCCTGCCTCTCGCCGGAAGGGTTTGCTCGCGGAATCCTGCTCGAGCAGCTAGGCATGGAAAGCATCCAGGTGGGCGAGAACTTCCGCTTTGGTCATCGGCAAGCCGGCGACGTCGCGATGCTCGCAGAGTTGGGCCGCAAGCTGGGATTCCACGTGGAGATCGTGCCTCCGGTGGTGGTTCGCGGTGAGGTGGTTTCAAGCACGGCCATTCGCAGGGCTATCAGCGAGGGCCGCGTCGGCCATGCGGTTCGGTTGCTCGGCCGGCCGTTCGCTCTGAGCGGCGAGGTTCGGCCAGGCACGGGCCAGGGTTCCCGGTTGGTAGTTCCTACTCTGAATCTTTTCACCGAGCAGGAACTGCTGCCTAAGATCGGGGTCTACGCAACCGAAACGAGAGTTGCAGGAAACCTCTATCGGTCGGCAACCAACGTCGGGGTGCGCCCCACCTTTGACGGGCGCCGGCTCATCGTGGAAAGCCACTTGTTCGACTTCTCGGACAAGATTACATCCGGAACTATGGAGATTCGTTTCTGGAAGCGCCTGCGCGACGAGCGCAAGTTCAGCGGACCGGATGCCCTGCGCGCACAGATCATGAAAGACTTCGCCAGCGCCCGGCGCTTCCTCCAGCTTCTATCCCGAGCGGGATGCATTGAGCCGGGTCTCTCCCCGATCAGAGACCGATAACACAAGATCATTAACTAGTCGGGAGCTGGGACGAGAACACTGCTGCGGCGGAAATTTTGCTGCGAGAAAAGAGGCTGATCGTGGGCGGCTTCGAGCAGCGCCCAGTCACAGCCGTTCAGCATCTTGCGCACTGCGCGGGGTTCTTCCCAAGCGGAGACCAGAAGGCGCTTCGTTAATACTTCGCTGCGCCGGCCAGAGCGAGCTACGACCGTCGCCGAACGTAATCCTTCGACGGGCCAGCCGCTGCGGGGATTGAGCAAGTGGCTGAACGCGCGCCCGTCAACCTGAAATTGCTGCTCGTAGGTTCCCGAGGTCGAGATTGCCCAGTCGCTTTCCAGGATCAAGTACAGCGCCGGCATTGCCGGGTTGCGCGGGGCGGCCACCGCGACAGGCCATGCGCCGAGCGGCAGAGCGGACTCATCGTAGCGCCGGCCTCTGGCTGGCGTTCTAGAAAATCGTCGGCGCGAGGTCGGCGCTACACCGCCGCTACGCTCGCCGGTGCCGAGAGCGGCAGTGGCGTAGAGCGAGCTGCCGCCCAAATTTACGAGCGTGGCAATCGCGCCGTGTTTTAGTGCGCACAGCGCGGCGCGCTGAACGGCGTAACCTTTGGCTAGGCCGCCAAAATCCAGCTCCATACCCGGCCGGCGAAAGCTTATGGTGGAGGCGCGGGGATCGAGTCCAAGCTTGTCCGAGCCGACCCGCGACTGTGCCTCGGCCAACTGCGAGGGGGCAGGCATCCGCGGCGTTCCCTGCCAGAATCCCCAGGCCTTTGCCAGCGGACCCACGGTTATGTCGAAACTCCCGCCCGAATGCCGCCACTGACGCACAGCATAACGCGTCAGGTCCCAGAACTCCGGTGAGACCTTGGCGGGCCCATATCCCGCTTCGCGGTTGACGCGACCCAGCTCCGAATCGTCGCGGTAGTTGCTAAAGACCTGGTCGATGCGGGCGAGCTCAGCGAACCCTGCAGCGAAGGCGCGCGCCGCTTCTTCGTGCGTGCAAGCCCATAGGCGCATCTCGCACAGCGTGCCCATGCGGTAGCGGATTTGGCGATACAGTGCGGCATCGCCCGCTGTAGCAATACCCGCCGGCAGCGCGGGCAGCAGTACTCGTCCAGAAGGCTCAGGCTGGCGTCTGGCCTCGCGAGGATAGAAAACATCCAATAGCAGCACGGCCCGCTTGACTCCCCGGGCCAGGGCCTTGGAGGAGAGCGTTGCACCGGTGTAGTTCAAGATGTCCTGGTTGATGCGGATGGGATCGCCTGCGGTTTTGCCGCGGAATTGCCGGAGAAAGCGTTTTTCTTTGACTTCCCCGCCGCGGCTCTCGCGAAAAACCATTACCGCCACTTCCGTGACTTTCCCTTCGGGGCTCATGCCAACCATGAAGGTAATGGGCTCGCTCTTGCCGATTTCATCGAGCACCAGCGCGTATCCAATGAGTTTCCCCTGCCGCGTGCCCACCAGAAAAGTGTAGGAAGACTCCGGAAAACGCAGCCCGCTGGACTCCTCCAGCTTCCGGCGCTGGGCGTCGCTGAGGATCTTTTGCTCCCGTTGGACGCTGACAAACTCGCCCAAGACGGCCGCGAGGGCTTGTGATTCAGTGAGGTAAACATGTGCGGCAGCGGGCACACTGGCAGCTGCGAGTGCCGCTGGGGCAGCGAGCCAGACAAAGTGGTCAGCACGCTTCACGCCGTCATCCTGCCTCAGAAGCTGAAGGTCATGCCCATCAGGAAGCCGTCGGAGGAGTTGACCAAAACGCGCGGGAAGATCAACCCCTCGCCATTGTGCCGCTGGTTGTGCTCGTAGGCGAACTGAAAACCCACTTGTTGTGCGGGCCGGTAGTTCACTCCGAACGAGAGACGGCCCTGCTCCCGATTCGAGACCTTCAGGTTTGTAACCGCGCCGCCGGCGAAATCGAGCGACTCCAGGTTGCCTCGCAGCCAAACCCGCTCATACCGCACAATGGGGATTAGCTGCGGGTCTTCGAAGCCCCGCCCTAGAATGCTTTTCCTCAGAAAAGCCGGTCGCCAGTGATATTTGAAGTCTGTCCAGAAGCCGGAACGGCGTCGCGCCAAGCCACCGAGCTCGACCGAGACGGCATTTTCCAGCCCGGTGCTTGCTTGGCCGTTTACAGCAGACGATTGCAAGACCGAAGTGGCAACTGCTTGGGCCACGCGACCCAGATCGCCGAAACTGGTATAGATCGCTTCACCTTCGACCTCGAACTGGTGGATTCGCCACTTCCCATCCAGGCCGAATGCATTGACCGATTTACGGATCGAAATGAAGTTTGGCGTATACCGACCATGGTATCCGGAGACGGCCAGTTCCCCGGCAAGGGTGGGCTCCAGCGCCATCCGCCAAGCCACTGCGCCGGCATTTTGTGTGCCGTCCGCAGCGCCCGCCTCGAGGCCTAGGCTTGCGTTCAGAGTTTGTCGGCTGGGGCCCGAACTCCTGGTGGCCAGGGAGTGTTCGAGGTTGAATTGCAATCTGGTGCCGTTGAGCACATAAAACAGATAGTTTAGCTTGGCTGTCGATCCCACACCCAGGGAACCAACGACCCCGGCACCCAACTCCCGCCAAGCCACATCCTTGGGGACGACCGGAGCGTCGCGATCTACGAGCGTGCGCCGGGGCAGATCCCAGTAATCGTCGTCATGCAGGATGTTGAATCGCCCGAGCGGGGGAAGGACAATCCCAGCGCGTATGGCCTGCTCATGGCCCAGGTCATACTGCAACCAGAGCTGTTCGAGGCCGAGTTCCGCGCCGGTATTCCCTCCAGCGGCTTGCCTGAACCGCGTCCCACCGGATTCGCGGGAGACGTCTCGCTCCAGTTTCAGCTCCAGCAGACGCTCGAATTCCAGCTCACTGTGGAACTTCAACCGGTCGCTGATGCCCGCGTCGGTCGTCAGCACGAATCTTCGAAACGTAAGAGACTTGGCTGCCCCGCCGGGAACGAAGTTGCCGCCGCCGATGTCATTGGCTTCGAAACGGAATGACCCGTAACCGCCAAAGACCACACGGTCTCCCTTGGCCCACGTAGGCTTCTGAGCGACGTTCTTTTTCTGCTCATTCGTTTGTGGGGGTTGCTGCTGGGCCGTCGCCGGAGAACTCGATGAGCGCGTCCCTATCGGCACGGGTACTGAGGCTGGTCCGGCAACAAGCGGGGAATTCGCGCCCGCTGTTAGATCAAGTCTCTCGAGCAATTGCTGCTGCTCGGCGCGCAGGCGCTCGATCTCCCTCGCCTGCTCTTCAAGGCGGCGCTCCAGGGCCGCGATCCGCTCTTGGATGGTTTTTTGGTCTGTTTCAGACGCTACGGCCTGTGCGCACGCGGCGCATAGAAGCAGAAGCGTCATCTTGCAAAACAGACGGACAGCCACCAACACCGACCTTCCCAGCCCAAACCTTGGTCGCATGGCTCCCTCTCATATGGTTTAGCGGTACATGTAGCTGCGTCCGAATGAGATCGATAGCTGCGGAGAAATGGAAGGCTTGTCGGAAGTCAAAAGGGTTTGCTAGGATGCCGGCCAGGAAGTTTCGGGGAGCACAGACCCTCGTAACTTTCGATCGGGACCTTTGCCGATTGCCGTGGGCTAGGCCCATTCCCTTCTGTGCGCCTGCGAAGCAACTGGACTGAGTTCTCGACGCCATAGCGCCGGCGCGTCAGCAGTTTCTAACCTGCTGTTGGGACGCCAGGGTTGCAAGACCCTCCTACTCTGCGGAGTCCCTTCCCGGGTAGCCGTTCCCGTTGCCGTTGTCGAACGACCCTCCCTCCTTGCGCCGGCGACCCACAGAGTACATGACCAGGCCGCTAGTCAGCAGCACGAGCCACCCCAAGGTGATCCCGTCGAGTACCAGCGCCCCGGTTCGGCCGAACAAGCGACCGGAGTGCAGGTCGGCCACCACAATGTCCGCGCGAACACCTTCCGGGCCGTCTTCCGCGCGATAGATATAGGGCAGAATCTTGCGGCTGAGCATTCGCTCATCGAGCCGAAACATTTCTCGATGTTGGAGCAGAAACCCAGTGATAATCAGCAGCAACAAATTGAGAGCAGAGATGACACCTACAAGCCCGTGGGCGCGACGCACCCAGGTTCTGGTGCGGCCGACAGTGCGGCCGCCGGTGTTGAGGTTGGCGGATCGAACCCGCGCGGCTGTTCGGCCGTATTCAAGGGGCAGAACAGAGTCAGTTCGGAGAGCCGCGCCGGGTGGCGCCGAAGCAGCGCTGGGAGAGCTCGGAGCAAGTTTAGGACGGCTGTTCACCGTGGCCCTCAGTTCCAGTTGCAACTCATTTGCATCTAAATAAAAGATTCTCTCCGTTCGAGGGCCCCAAGTCAAGAAAAAAATAAGCTCCCCGTGATCTGTTGCAATCCACTTGCAACTGGCTCCGGGCAGGCACTGGCACGCCTGGCGGTCCTCCGCGCCCAGGCGCTACAGCCCTCTCAGCCAGCAGCCGGCGGTCGCGCCCGGATCTCACCCTTGCTCAGTTTAGGATAATTGGCCGAGAAGTCTATCTGGGGGTAGCAGACCAGTTGCGCATTGCGAACCTATGGAAGCGGGTAGAGGCCTACTGCCGGCAGGAGTCGCAGTAGCCGCCGATTTCGGTGCGGGTGATGGTGATCTTCATGCCACAATCGCGCTCGATCTGGCGCTTAAGCTGCTCAAACAGGCGGCTCTCGAACTCGCGGACTTTACCGCAGCGCAGGCAAGCGATGTGGATGTGGTCGCGGGGTCCGTGGCTTTCGTAGTAGTGCTGGTCGCCGCGGATGTGCAGCAGGTCCAACTCGTCGATCAGGCCGTGGCGCTTGAGCAGGTCCAGGGTGCGATACACAGTGACGCGGTGCACGCGCGGGTCAATCTTTTGCGCCCGGCGGAGGATGGAACCTGCGTCGAGATGGCGCTCGGCGCTGTCCATGACCTGCAGAAGGACGCGGCGCTGGCGGGTCAGGCGGACGCCGCGGCCTTCCAGCGCGGCTTGAAGCTTGCCGGGCCTGGCATTGGCGTTGATGCGTTCGCCGGAGGAGACGCGGTGTTCGGAGGTGGCCATGCCCTCGGCTCGAAAGGCTTTTCTGCTCGAACCGGGCAAAAGTCGCCAGCTCGATGCGGCGCTAGCGAGTTGCGCTCCTGTTATTCACCGGTTCGGAAGAAGCCTTGAGACGTCATTGTACATAACAATAAAAAATATGACCAACAGAAAGAGCAGCCCCACCTGCACGAAGCGCTCCTTGACGGTGATGCTCAGGTCGCGTCGCAGCCCGCCCTCAATGGCTAGGAGCAGAATGTGCCCGCCATCCAGGATCGGGATGGGCAGCAGGTTCAAGATCGCGAGGTTCAAACTAATCACCGCCATTAGATTGATCAGGGAGATCGTGCCGCGCTTGGCTGCGCGGCCCGACTCGCGCGCAATGCCGATCACACCCTGCATCTGACGAAGGGAAACCTTCCCCGTGAAGAGTTGACCGACCACGCCGAGGATTTGGCGACCCATGGCCAGGGTGGCCACCGAAGCCTGATCAAACGCCGGAAACACGCCGAGGCGCTTGTAGTCTTCCTCCGTACGGGGTGTGACCCCAATCTGCCATACCACTTCGTTGCGGAAGGTATGCCCCTGAATGGGCTGAATCTGGAGCTGCTCCTCTCTGCCATTGTGTCGCACCAGAAGCCGGATTGGCCGGCCACCGGAGTGCCGAACCCCTTCGACGAATTCGGGCCAGGTGCGCAATGGCTCGTCGTTCAAGGCCAGCAGTTCATCGCCCGGGCGCAGGCCGGCTTTTTCTGCAGGCATCCCCAGCCCAACTTCATCCACGACAGGTGGTATGGCCGGGTAGCCGAGAAGGGCGTCAACGTCGCGCGTCTCCGGTAGAGGTACGGTGATCGGGAAATAGTTTCCGCTCCGCTCCACAACCAGTCGCAGGGAGGGTCCCCGAGCCACCCGGATCTGCTTGATGGCCTGTTCCCACGTGGGATTTTTCAGCCCATCAATTTCGACGATGCGGTCACCCGGCTGTATCCCCGCCGCGGCGGCCGGAGAATTCTTGGGTAAGGCCGCCACCTCGGCCGGCCGGTTCAGATACACGGGAGTGGGAATGCCCACAAAGATAAAGATCCCGGCGAAAAGAACGACGGCCATCACAATGTTCATCGTCGGCCCGGCGACCGCAATGATGGCGCGCTGCCAGCGCGGCTTGGAGAGGAATTCGTCGGGATCGCCTTTGCGCTCTTCCGTCGGGTTGTCGCCAGCCATTTTGACGTAGCCGCCAAGCGGCAACGCGCTGATGCGGTAGTCCGTGGGGCCACGCCGCCGTCCCCACAGCCGCGGGCCGAAGCCGAGGGAGAAGATCTCCACACGCACTCCGAACAATTTTGCGGCCATGAAATGGCCCCACTCGTGGACCAGAATCATGATCCCAAGGACGATGGTAACGGCGAAGATGCTGGTGAAAACGTCCGACATTGGAGTCCGGGTTCCCTTCTTTAGAATGCCTTACTTCATGGCGCACGCCAGCTTGTCTTGCGACCCGCTTCAAGCGGCCGCCGCAAGCCGTGTTGGGCTAGCAGTGGGACACGCATTCTAGCCTGGCCGCTCTTTCTCAAGCGTGCTAAGGACCCGCGCAGGAGAGGCGTCCATGCCTGTCCTACCTACGGCGCCGTGAGAGCCTTAAAGCCCAAGCGAGCGACTTCTTCTCGCGCCAGCCGCCGGGCTTCGGCGTCGGCGGCCAACACATCGCCTATCTCGGCGAAAGGCAACCGCGGCATGCGCTCAAGGACCCGCTCGATCACCTGGGCAATGCCCGAAAACGGCAGCCGGCGTTCGAGGAACGCCGACACGGCCACTTCGTCGGCCGCGTTTAATGCGCAGGGCAGCGCTCCTCCCTGCCGCAAGGCCTCGCGCGCCAGGCCGAGGCAGGGAAACCTGCGAGGGGAAACCTTGTCGAAGTCCAACCGCCGCAGAGCCGCCCAATCGAGCTGACATCCATTCGATGCCACGCGCTCCGGATAGGTTAGCGCATATTGGATGGGAACGCGCATATCCGTCGCGCCGAGCTGTGCAAGGATAGAACCATCCACAAATTCAACCATCGAGTGCACGGTGGACTGCGGGTGGATGACCACTTCGATCTGATCGAGCCGCATGCCAAACAGCCAGTGCGCCTCAATGACCTCAAAGCCTTTGTTCATCAGCGTGGCCGAATCAATGGTGATGCGCTGGCCCATCCGCCAATTGGGATGCGCCAGGGCCTGCTCGGGGGTGGCCGTGGCAAGCCGGCTGAGGGGAGTCTTGCGGAACGGCCCGCCCGATGCGGTCAGCACCAGGCGGCGCACCTCGTGGTGCTCGCCCGAGCGCAGGCATTGATGGATGGCGTTGTGCTCACTATCCACGGGCAGCAGTTCGACTCGGCTCGCGCGAGCGGCGGCCATGACCATCTCCCCGGCCGCGACGAGAACTTCCTTGTTCGAGAGAGCCACCTGCTTGCCGTGGCGCACTGCGGCGTAGGTGGCTTCCAGGCCGACCACTCCCACTGCCGCGGAGACCACCATGTCGGCCTCACAATGCGTGGCCACAGCTTCGAGGCCTTTGCTGCCCCAGGAGACCTCCGGCAGCGCATCCATTCTTTGTGAGCCACTTGCGGAGCGCAACCGCGCAGCGAGTTGGTCAGCCCGGGTCGCGTCCGCCACAGAAACAAGTTGTGGCCGGTGCCGCAAAACCTGCGCGGCCAACTGCTCGAGATTCTCTCCCGCAGCCAGCGCCACCACCGAGAATCGCGCCGGCAGAGATTCCACCACGCTCAGGCACTGCCGCCCAATCGAGCCCGTGGAACCGAGTATCGCAATCTTTCTCATCCTTCTCTTCCATTCAGAAATGGGCTGGCGACAGGTCCAACGTCGAGGTCTTGGTCAACAGTGCCTTGAAACAATTAGCATGGCAAACCAGACCTGCCACTTCCCAAAACTTGTTTCGACGCTCACCCGGCAAGGATCGACCCCGACAGGCGCAATGTTCTGTCCACAGAAGCATGGACCGAATTTGACCCGAACAGTGGGCCCTCCCACAACTTTCCCCATGGCTGTCAGGCCGCTCGCACTCGCTCATCGTCCTACGACTAAAACAAAATAGTACCAGACCACTGGCGCGGCAAGAATCAGGGCGTCGATTCGGTCGAGCACCCCGCCGTGACCGGGAAGCAGCCCGCCGGAATCCTTGACTCCAGCGCTGCGTTTGTAAGCTGATTCGAGCAGGTCGCCCACCTGACCACTGATGTTACCCAGAGCCGCCATCACCACAAGATGCCGCGGCTCGATGGACATCCAGCGGGCAAACACAAGCGCGACCCCCAACGATCCGAGCAGGTTTGCTGCGGCGCCTTCCCAGGTCTTTTTCGGGCTGAGCTGCGGTGCCATGAGCAGCCTCCCCGCCCAGCGACCGACGAAATAGGCCAGTGTATCTCCGACCCAAACCAAAACAAGCACGAATAGCAGCAGCTTCGGCCCTTGCCGCCCAGCGCCGTGCAGGCGAACCAGAAAGCTCAGCGGCAGGGCGACAAACAGCAGCCCGGCCGCACTGATCCCGAGGGCGGGTAGAACTTCCACCAGCGGCCGCCGACTACTCAAGGCAATGCCCGCTGCGCCCAGCACGAACACCACCAGAACGAGCGGCAGCAGAACGCTCGGAGGCGGGCCGGTCACCCGCGTCAGGGTGAGCGAGCGACCCACCGACCAGCTCTCCGCTTCTGTAGCGCTCCATTGACCGAGCAACAGCGCAAGCGCGCAGACGCAGGTCCAGATGCGATAGCCGTAAAGGCCGGCCCTGGCGCCCAGCGCGAAGAATTCCAGCAAGGCAAGAAGCGTCACCAAGCCGGTCAACGCCGCGATCAGGCCGGTCGGGCCCCACCAAACCGCAGCCACCACCGCAGGGATCAGCACTGCCGCGGTCAGCACACGCGGGAGAGTCGCTGAGCTTCTCAGCCTGTCAGCCTCAGACGCCACGCGGAGAGATTCCTCGTGCAGTTTCGCGACTTTCGCGTCCCGACGCCTTTAGTCGGGAGCCCCGGCCTGGCCGAGGCTCGGAATGATCATCGCAATGATCAGATGAGCGGACCGGGCCGGCCCGAGACTACCATATCTTGGAGTGAGCCGTTCGTCGGGGAAGTGATTCCGCGAGGGTTCCCGCAAGGGCGTGGGCAAGATTGGCGGTACGAGCTTCGACGCGTCAACCGCGCGTTCCGGTGCCGGCGCTACACGCCGCAACACCACTCAAGCCGCCGTACCGGCGGTCGCGTTTCTGGAAATCGAGCAGAGCCTCAAACAAGCGCGCCCGCGAAAAGTCGGGCCAGAGCGTTTCGGTGACGTAAATCTCGGCGTACGCGATCTGCCACAGCAGGAAGTTGCTGACGCGCATTTCCCCGCTCGTACGGATCAGCAGGTCCGGGTCGGGTAGCCCGGCGGTGTATAAGTGGTCGGCGATGGTCTGCTCGTCGACGCGAAAGGAGCCGCCGTTGTGGCGTGCGTGGTCCAGGATGGCGTTGAAAGCATCGACCAGCTCGGCGCGCGCACCGTAGTTGAGAGCGACGGCGAGGCGCATGCCCGTGTTGGCCTCGGTCTGACGCATGGCGCGCTTGATATCGCTGCGCACTTCGACGGGCAAGTGATCGGGCCGGCCGATTATTAGCAGGCGGATGTTGTTCTCGTGGATGACGGGCAGCTCCTTGCGGAGGTATTCGCGGAGCAGCCGCATCAGGAAATCGATTTCGGCTTTGGGCCGGCGCCAGTTCTCGAGTGAAAAGGCGTAGAGCGTGAGCGCAGAAATTTTCAGTCGCGCGCAGGTTTCGATCACCTCGCGCGCCGTGTCTACCCCCGCGCGATGGCCGGCAACGCGGGGGAGGTGGCGCCGCTGGGCCCAGCGGCCGTTACCATCCATGATGATCGCGATGTGCTGGGGCAACCGCCGAGGGTCCAGCTCGTCCAGCAGGCGCGCTTCTTCGCGATCGAGAGGCCGATCCGCGGCTTTGAGCAGTTCAGACGCTTTCACGGACCGAATCCTGAGGATTTCACCGGGCTGCGCGGGTCCTTGCAAGCAGGCATCTTTACACCGCAAAGTTAACACAGTGGACAAAGGCAGCGCAACGGGGGAGCCAGCGATGTGCACATCTTGCAGGGGCGTGGCACGGCAGTCGGCTAAGGAACCACCGAGCCGAGGCCCAAGGCCTCACCGTGCCCGGACAGCGCGGCATAAACCAAGACAAGGGTCAGGGCGATCATCGCCGCGCTGGTGGTCCAGGCGACCGCGTTGAAAGCCGGAGTGTTGATTTTGTCTCCCATCAAGTCGCGCCGGTTAGCCAGTAACACAATGAAGATCAGCACGATCGGAAGCCACATACCATTGGCCACCTGTGAAAGGAGCAGGATGCGCAGCAGCGGCGCCCCCGGAATCAGGATCAGCCCGGCGCCCACCGCAATCAACACCGTGTACAGCCAATAAAAGATGGGAGCCTCGCTGAACTTATGATCGATGCCGGACTCAAAGCCCAATCCCTCACAAATCACGTGGGCGGTCGAAAGCGGCAGAATCGACGCGGCAAAGAGCGACGCATTGAGCAGGCCGAAGGCAAACAGCATGCTAGCCCATTTTCCGGCCAGAGGCACCAGGGCCCTGGCCGCGTCCGCGGCGTCGGTGATGTTGCGTTGGCCGGAAGCGTACAACGTGGCCGCCGTGCAGACGATGATGAAGAAGACGATGACCATGCAACTGATGCTTCCGAACATCACGTCGGCGCGAGCCTGTGGGTACTGCCGCGGCCCCACCCGCTTCTCCACAAAACTAGCCTGGAGGTAAAAGAACTGCCAGGGGGCGATTGTGGTGCCCACCAGCGCCGTCAACATCAGCAGATATCCGGTGTCAAAATGGAAACTGGGGATGGCCACGTTCTTGGCCGCTTGCAGCCAGTCGGGCTTGGCCAGCACGGCGGAAAACAGGTAGGCCAGATAGAAGCTGCACGCCACCAGAAATATTTTCTCCACTTGGCGATAGGTACCGCGCAGCACCAGCACCCAGACGAGAATCGCGGCTAAGGGCACGGCTATGTATTTGCTGATCCCAAAGATTTGCATGGCAGCCGCGACGCCCGCGAATTCTGCAACGACGTTGCCCAGATCCACCAAAAAGCCGGCTAGCATCACGAAGAACGTGGGGCGGAATCCAAACTCCTCCCGAATCAGGTCCGAGAGTCCTTTGCCCGTAATCACTCCCAGTCGCGCGCACATCTCCTCAGTGACATACAAGGCGATAGTCATGGGGATCAGGGCCCACAACAACGTATAACCGTAGTGCGCCCCGGCCGCCGAATAGACGGAGATGCCGCCGGCATCGTTGTCCACGTTGGAGGTGATCAGCCCCGGTCCCACCACCGCCCAAAAAAGAACCAGGCGACGACGCAGCTGGCGGCTTCCCTGGCGCAAGGCGAGGCCCCGGGCTCGCCACAGCTCCACTCTCGACAAAATCGGCGTCCAGTTCATCCAATTCCGCGCTTCACTTCTATCAGCGTTGCCGAAGCCGGCTCACCACATCGTCCACGGTAATGACACCGATCGGCCGGCCGTGCTCGTCCACCACGCCCAAACTGCGCAGGTTGTACTTGTCAAACATCTCGAAGACCTCCTTGTCTTCCGCCCCGGACTGCACCGAGACGAGCGCTTCAGATTTCAGCTCGACCATGGGCCGGTTCGGCGCCGCCAACAGCAGCCGAGCCAGCGCGACGTTGCCGGAAAGCTTAGCTTCGGCGTCGATCAAAAAGATAGTGTCAAGTTGCTCCGGGTTGACGTCCTGCGTCCGGATCCACTCCACTACTTCGTCCCGCAGGGCCGTCTCCCCGACGAAAACAAACTGGGAGTTCATCATCCCGCCCGCGGTGTTCTCTTCAAAACGCAGCAGCGCGCGCACCTCCTGCGCCTCTTCGCCGGGCATTTCCTGCAGTACCTCCCGCGAGGTTTCGGGCGTCAGCTCAGCGAGCAGGTCGGCGGCCTGGTCGGGTTCCATCTCCTCGATGATGTCAGCGGCCTTCTCCGGGTCGAGCTTCTCGACAATCTGCGTGGTGAGCCGGGCGTCGAGTTCGGCCAGGAGCTCGGCAGCCGTCTGCTCATCAAGCGAGTTGATGATGGCCTGCCGCTCGACAGCCGAGAGGTCCTCCATGATGTCAGCCAGATCGGCCGGGTGGAGTCCCTCCAGCTTCCGGTGTGTGATGCGCAGCTTGACGCGCCGCAGCGGGTCGGCCTCAATCAGATTGACGAACTCCCAACGGATTAGCCGGGCGGGCAGCTTCTGCTGGATCCGTCGGATCAACGACGGGGAAACCAGCCCCTGCAGCAGCCTTCGGACTGCGCCGGTCAGGCCAACGTCCACTTGCGTGACGCGCAGTTCGACGATCCCATTCGCACGCTGCTCCGCCAGATCGATGTCGTTGACGCGCACGACCTTGCGCCCGCTGATATCGATAATCTGTTGGTCAAGCAGATCCTTCTGCACCGCCAGCCAGGCCTCGTTCGGCCGGTGAGTCTCGAGCGCTTTTTCGTCCACGTTGAGCCGGACCGTCCCGGGCGCCACAAAAGCCACATGGTCATAGCGCGCTACCAGCGGCTGGTACTTCCCGCGGCCCAGCAGCATCCGCGCGACACGGTTAGGCTGATCGGCCGGCTCGATAAACAGTTCGGTCACCCGGCCAACGAAGTTGCCTCCCACATCGTAGGCTTCTGCTCCCAATAGTTCAGTCGCGTGCAGCATGTCTTCCTCCCACCCGCTTCCAGATTCTCTCCCGCGTGTCTCACCGGGCTTGGATACCGGAATTCCGGGCCGGGCTTGTTTCCCAGGCCAAAAAACAAAAAAACCCGCGGCCGAGAACAACCCCCGACCACGGGTCAACTCCTCACCGACTTGAGCTTAGCTTAGTCGGGCGTTACTCCCGCAGAAGTGGGTCTCCCCAGCTTTCCCGCTTGCGGACCCGTCCAGTCCAACCCAACCCACGCAGACCCGGCCGCCCTGTCAGAGGCCCCGTGGAAGGGTTCCTGTTCCTCTGGAAGGCTCATCTGAAACAATGGTCCTCAATTTTAGTAGTTAAGGGCAGATCGATACTTTGTCAAGCAAAGACTGACACTATCAACGCTATTTTTTCGAGGGGAGAAAGACCATGTCCGTTGCCGGAGTGCCTTGCTTCCGGGATTCGCCAAGGAATAGCGCCAGGTAGCTCTGGGTGATGTAGTCACGGGGACTGTACCCCAGAAGCTCTGCCGCCCGGTCGATGGCTTGGGTAGGCCCTTCCAGCTCCAGGAAGTTTCCAATCGGAGTCTCGTCGAGTTCGACATGGAGCCCGGCCGCCCAACGGCAGGTGGCAGGAAGCTGAAAGCTGGTCCGATATTTCTCATAGCGGAACCAGCCGCGCAGTCCCAGCGCTTCCAGAATCAACCGCAGCCGCTCCGGGTCGGCTACGCCAACCTCCACCTCTTCCCGCATCTTGTAACGCTTTCTCGGCCCATTACCGCCTGAGGTGTTCTTGATCGCAGGACCCTTATAGGTGAGAACCACGCGTTCCTTCGCCGCCCCGCCCGCCTTTCCGACCTTGCCGGAAGCCCGCTCGACGCGCAGCCTCAGCAGCTGCCCCTGTTTGGCGAAGCCTCCTTGAGGAGTGTCAAACAGGACATTCATCTCGTGCACCCGACCGTTGGCTGTAGGGCGCGCCCGGGCAAGCGCCAAGCGACGCCGAACCGCGGCCACGTTGGCCACGCGGAGCTTGATTTCGACCTCGGTGTAGCCCGCCATGTTCATCTGGCGCGCGTCATCGGCTTTGGCTAGTATATATCATCCAACTCAGGGCCCCGTTCGTTATACGATCCGCGCGTAACACTCGAAGGAGGAGCCGCATCGAAGCATCGCCCCAGGAGGGACAATGAAAGTTCTCATCCCACTCGCGATCCTGCTGACGGCCACCATGATGACCGATACCCCACTCAAGGCAAACGACACGGCCGCGCCCCAGCCGCCCGCGGCGAAGAAAGCCCCCAAGGTGGACGTGCTGCACGGCGAACGCCGCCTGGACGACTTCTACTGGCTGCGCGAAAAGACCAACCCCGAGGTCATCGGTTACCTCGAGGCCGAGAACGCCTACACCGCTGCACTCATGAAGCCGACGGAGGCGTTTCAAGAGGCGCTGTACCAGGAGATGCTCGCGCGCATCAAGCAGACCGACCTCTCGGTGCCCTACCGCGAGCGTGGCTACTTCTACTACTCCCGCACGGAAGAGGGAAAGCAGTACGCCATCTACTGCAGGAAGAAGGGCAACCAGGATGCTCCGGAGAAGATTACGCTCGATCTGAACGAGCTGGCCAAAGGCCAGAAGTTCATGGCCTTGGGCGCCTATGCCGCCAGCGACGACGGCAACCTGCTGGCCTATTCCACGGACAACACCGGCTTCCGCCAATACACGCTCCAGGTGAAAGACCTGCGCACCGGCGAGCTGCTGCCCGAACGCATCGAGAAAGTGACCTCGGCGGCCTGGGCTGCTGACAACAAGACACTGTTTTACACCGTAGAAGATTCCGCCAAGCGCCCCTACCGGCTCTATCGCCATCGGCTGGGCTCCACGGGAGCCGACGACCTGCTCTACGAGGAGAAGGACGAGATGTTTACCGTTGGGGTGACGCGCACGCGCAGCCGCGCCTACTTATTGCTGCACTCGGGCAGCCACACGACTTCCGAGGTGCGCTACCTCCCCGCAGCACTGCCAGATGACCCGTGGAAGATCATCGCGCCGCGCGAACACGAGCACGAATACGACGTGGACCACCACGGAGAATTGTTCTACATCCGCACCAACTCGGGAGGCCGCAATTTCCGCCTGGTGTCGGCGCCGGCGGCGGACCCGCGCCGGGAGAGCTGGAAGGAAGTTATTCCCCATCGCCCGAGTGTGATGCTGGAGGGGATGGCATTCTTCGCGCATCACTACGTCCTGCTGGAACGCGAGGACGGCCTGCCACGCCTGCGCGTAACAGACCTGCGCAACAGCCAGTCACATCGTATCGAGTTCCCGGAGCCGGCGTATGCCGCCTTCCTCGCGCAAAATCCGGAATTTGATACGGCCACCTTCCGATTTACCTACCAGTCCCTGATCACACCGAGCTCGGTGTTTGATTACGACATGGACAAGCGCGAGCGGAAACTGCTGAAGCAGACCGAGGTACTCGGCGGCTACGACCCGACGAAATACCAGTCCGAGCGCATTTACGCGACAGCCACGGACGGCACACGCGTTCCGATCTCCCTGGTCTATAAGAAGGGCCTGAAGCGTGACGCCACCGCGCCGATGCTGCTCACCGGCTACGGCTCCTATGGGTTCCCCTTCCCGGTCTCGTTTTCCTCCAACCGTTTGAGCCTGGTGGATCGGGGTTTGGTCTTTGCCATCGCGCACATCCGCGGGGGCGGCGAGATGGGCAAGACCTGGCACGACCACGGCCGCATGATGAACAAGAAGAACACCTTCACCGACTTCATCGCCGCGGCGGAGTATCTGATCGCCCAGAAGTTTACGGCTAAAGATCGCCTGGTAATCACCGGGGGCAGTGCTGGCGGGCTGCTGATGGGCGCGGTCACCAACCTGCGGCCCGACCTGTTCCGAGCTGTGGTGTCGCTGGTTCCCTTCGTCGATGTTATTAATACTATGGCGGACGCTTCCCTGCCCCTCACCGTGGGCGAGTTCGAGGAGTGGGGTAACCCGCAAAAGAAAGCTGACTACGACTACATGAAGACGTACTCGCCGTACGACAATCTCGAGAAGAAAGCCTATCCGGCGATCCTGGTGCGGACCTCGCTCAATGACAGCCAAGTGATGTATTGGGAGCCCGCCAAGTACGTCGCTAAGCTGCGCACGCTGAAGACGGACTCGAACACGCTCCTGCTCAGGATCAACATGGCCGCAGGGCATGGCGGGGCTTCGGGCCGGTACGACTTCCTCCGTGAGGTGGCGTTCGACTACGCGTTCATTTTTTCCCAATTCGGGATTACCAAGTAGAAGAGCCACTCTGCATTGGCTAGGGGCTAAAGATAGAACAGGCATCTACGGCACCAAGAAGGGCTGCCATTCTGCCCCAACGGGAACAAGGAGCCATGGACAACTCAAGAAAAGATTAAGATTTCACTGATTAGGAATCATATTGCAAGGTGTACCTGATTGGTACAAAGCCCCGTCAGGATGTCGGTTGTTTTCTATCAGTTAGCGCCGAACCCAGGAATCGCCTATGGCACTGGTCTTGCTCCCAATTCAGCATGGCATCGGGGCACGAAGGTGTAAGTGTCAATCGAAGGCCAGAAGGCGTCTCCAGGTGGGAGTCTATCCCTGCCCCTAGTGGTCCGTCTCCACCAGAACTCCTCAGCCACCCGGCGACGCCCAACTGCTCAGAAGAAGCCGAAGGATCGCTAAGTTGCTCTGCCCATTCCAAGGCTTTAAAGGTCGTATTACTCACAGATCGTTTTCTTCCACATGCGGGCTCATCCCGGGTCTACTATTACAATCTCTACAAAAACCTAGTGTCCCAGTATCCCGATCAAGTCACGGTACTCACCAAAAAGGTTCCCGGTTGGCAGGAATTTGACCGGCGGGAATCAGGCGTATTGCTGAAGATCGTCCGCCGGTTCCACCCCCTTCCGCACTTGAAGTATCGTCAACTCCTCAAGATTGTCTTCCCCCTGGCGGATTCCATCCGTTTTGTCCGCAAAAATCAGGTCGATTTGATTCATGCGGGTGACCTTTATCCGCAGGGAGTGATTGGGCTCGTGCTGAAGCATGGTTTCGGAATCCCCTACATCGCGTACTGCCATGGCGGAGAGGTCACCCAGATGGATCAGCGGCGATACCAACATCTGGTTCGCGACCGCATCTATCACCAAGCCGATGCCGTGGTCGCAGTTGGCGGATTCGCCCAGAAGCAATTGCTTCGGATCGGAATCCCGGAATCCCGCATCTGCAAGATTACCCCTGGTGTGGATTGCGAGCGGTTTTCCCCGCGCAGCCCGCGCGAGGATCTTGTCAGGCGCTTCTCCCTGCAAGACAAGAAGGTGCTGCTTACTGTCGCCCGGCTCTACCCTCGGAAAGGTCATGACATCGCGCTCCAAGCCATCGCCAGGATCCGTGCGGAGTTCCCCGACTTGCGTTATTTGATCGTCGGCGAGGGGCCGGAAGAAGCGCGTCTCCGTCGCATGGCGGGGGAGTTGGGACTCGCCGACACGGTGACCTTCGTAGGCCACGTTCCGATAGAGGAGCTGCCGGGCTTCTATCATGTTTGCGACCTGTTTGTGATGCCGAATCGCGAGGAACCGGACGGCGACGTTGAAGGCTTTGGCATGGTCTTCCTGGAAGCCAATGCGGCGGGAAAAGCAGTGGTCGGCGGCCGATCCGGGGGAGTCTTGGATGCGATCTTGCACACGCAAACAGGGTTCCTGGTGAGGCCGAAGGACGTTGAGGGATGGGCTGCGACGATAAAGCTCCTTCTCAGCAATCCGAATTTGTGCCACCAAATGGGCGCGCGTGGATTGGACCGAGCGCGGGCCGAATTCAGTTGGAAAAGCCGGGCCATGCAACTGCACCAGTTGAGCCGCGAGGTGGTGCAAGCGACGCGTCAGAAAGCATGGGAGAAAGCAACTCGGGTTCCTTCGCCACAGACCTCTTA
>Ga0137399_10000114_pt1 | contig 28366 bp, 31 predicted proteins | sample czorhiz316metaG_FD_104810 | JGI IMG/M metagenome (GOLD analysis project Ga0137399, IMG submission 104810) | Vadose zone soil microbial communities from Angelo Coast Range Reserve, California, USA - czorhiz3.16 metaG | ecosystem: Environmental > Terrestrial > Soil > Vadose zone | place: USA...
AGCCGCCCGTTGCGATCGCGGCAGAACTGATCGAATCCTCCCTCGTCACAAGGGTCGTCGATCGCCGCGGCGACGCGGGCAGTGCGCTCGGGAGTGAGGAGGACGTCGTCGTTCGCCGCATGCTGCGCCGGAAGCTTCATGACGTCTCCAAAACCCTTGTGCGCGACGGAGTCTAACCCGATGAGCCCGCAGATCACCTTCAAGAGCACTCCCTCCCGCGCGCCGGCACCCGGGGAGGCGCTCACCGACTCGGCCGGGAAGCCCGTTCCCCCCGCGCCCTCGCTGGCGGCGGTGGTGCGTGCGGAGTACCGCCCCAGTCACGGGGACCCCCCGGATCGCCTTCCCGCGGCGCCCTACGGGCTTTCTGACCTCGGCGCTGCCGCGGCGCTTCGCGTCATCGGACCGGAGCGGGAAGCCTGGGTGCAGGGGATGCAATCCGCCGACGTGTCCGCCGCCCCGATGGGTGGGGCGGTCGCGGGCCTGTTCCTGGGAGGGAAGGGGAGGCTGGTCGCGGAGGGGCTCATCTGGCGCTTCGCGGAGGAGCTGATCGTCACCACCCTGCCGGAGCGTCTCGACGCGCTGCAGGAACACCTCGACAAGCTGCTGATCATGGAGGACTGTGAGCTGTCCCGCGCCGAAGGGCTGCACCGCCTCCGCTTCGCGCCGGGCGAAGGCCCGCTGGGCCGGTTCGAGGAGGTGACCGGCTCGCTCCAGCCGCTCGGGCTCGAGCTGCTGGTCCCGGCGGAGCGCGCGCCGGAGCTGATCGCGGCGCTGCCCGCCGCGCATCCGGCCGACGTGGAAGCGTGGCGCGTCGCCCTCGGCGTGCCTGCCTGGGGCAGCGAGCTGGACGAGGAGGCCACGCCGGTGGACGCCGGGCTCGATCGGGAGATCTCCTTCGCCAAGGGCTGCTACGTGGGACAGGAGGTGGTGGCGATGGCCACCTATCGCGGGCGCGTGGCGTGGAACCTGGTCCGGCTGCAAGTGGAAGGCGCCGTGCCGGCGCCCGGTGCGCGCCTCGATCCGTCGCGGCCGGCGCAGGGGAAGCGCGGGCGGGTCACCTCGGCGACGCAGGCCGGCGGAATTTCGGCGCTGCTCGGGTACGTGCACAAGGAGCTGATCGTGCCGGGCAGCGCGGTCGCCCTGGAAGACGGCCGCACCGCCACGGTGCTCGGCCTGCCGTATGGTTCGCTCCCCGGAGGAGGCGTCTGCGCATGAAGATTCTCGCGGCCATCCACGATCTGATGTTCTCCAGCAAGGTGAACGCGGCGGCGCGCGGGAAGGCCATCTCGTGGCTCCCGCGCGGCACGCCGGTCGCCGAGCACGTCGCCAAGGAGAAGCCCGACGTGTTGCTCATCGATCTCGCCAGCCCGGCGTTGAATGCGGTCGAGGCGGTGCGGACCATCAAATCCGCCCCGGAGACTCGCGAGGTGGTGGTGATCGGCTACGTGGACCACACGCGCGAGGACTTGATCGACGCGGCTCGTGCCGCGGGCGCCGACCACGTCATGAGCAAGGGCGAGTTCGCCCGGCGCCTGCCCGAGTTGCTGCAGGGAGATTGACGCACACCCGCACACCCTTGAAGGCCGCGACCAGGGCACAGCGGCGCCTGACCGGCTCTCCAAAAGCGCAGCGCCGCCCTGGGGGCGGCGACTGCCGGCGGCAGCTGACTTGACGAGGGCGATCCTGCTCCCTGAATGATGGAGCATGCGAATCGAGCGCGCCGATCTGGACCAGGCGATTGCCCAGCAGATCCTCACCAGCCCGCAGGCGGCGGCGCTCTGGCGCCTGTTGCAGTCGCGCCAGCCGGTGGCCGCGGGCGTTCCCGCGCCCGCGCCAGGGGTGCCGCAGCGCCGGTTCACCGGCCTGAACGTCGCCTACTACTTCGGCGCGCTGCTCGTCATCGCCGCCATGGGCTGGCTGATGACGCTGGGCTGGGAGTCGTTCGGCGGGAAGGGCATCTTCCTCATCGCGACCCTGTACGCCTTCTTCTTCACCATGGCCGGGCTTCGCCTGCTCGCGCAGCCACAGACGCGGACGCCGGGCGGGCTTCTGGTCACGATGGCCGTCTGCATGACGCCGCTCGCCGTCTACGGCTTGGAACGCACGACGGGCCTGTGGCCCGGCGCCGACCCGGGTAACTACCGCGGGTTCTTCCCCTGGATCCGCGGCGGCTGGTTCGCGATGGAGGCGGCCACCGTGCTGGCCGGGCTGATCGCGCTGCGCAAGGTGAGGTTCCCCTTCCTGGTGGCGCCGATCGCGCTCGTCCTCTGGTTCATGTCGATGGATGCCCTGCCCGCCTTGTTCCACGCTCAGCCGTGGGACGGAGACATCGCCCGGCGGATCTCGATCGCCTTCGGGCTGGCCCTCCTGTTCATCGCCTTCCAGGTCGATCACCGCACCGAGGAAGACTACGCCTTCTGGCTCTATTTCTTCGGGATGATCTCCTTCTGGGGCGCGGTCACCTCGATGCAGAGCCACGGCGAGCTGAGCAAGCTGCTCTATTGCGCGATGAACCTCGGCTTCGTGGTGCTGAGCGTGCTGCTGCGCCGGCGGGTCTTCCTCGTCTTCGGCGCCGTCGGCGTGAACGCCTACCTCGGGCACCTCGCGTGGCGCGTGTTCGCGCATTCCCTGATCTTCCCCTTCGTCCTGACGCTGCTCGGCCTGGGGATCATCGCCGCGGCCGTCTACTACCAGCGCCACCGCGCCGCCATCGAGCTGCGCATCGAAGCTTGGGTCCCGCTCTGGGTGCGCGACCTGCTCCCGCCGGCGCGGGTGGCCGCGCGATGACGCCGGGCAAGGCCGAGAGCTGGATCCTCCGGACGGGGCAGCGTCCCAAGGCCATCGTCTCGCTCGCGATCGCGTGCTTCGCGCCCGCGGCGGCGGTATTCGCCTTTTCCGTCGGGTCGCCGTACGTGGCGATCGGCCTGCTGGTCGTCGCGGCGCTGTCGTTCGTCGCCTTTGCGACCACCGTCCGCTGCCCGAAATGCCACAGATCGATCTCCTGGATGGTGCTCAGCACGCGTCCCTCCCAGCGCTGGCTGAGCGACCTGTTCGCGCTGGAGGAGTGCCCGGCCTGCGACGACCGCGGAAAGCTGGCCTAGTACTTGTAGAACCCTTCGCCGCTCTTCTTGCCCAGCTTGCCGGCGCGCACCATCCGGCGCAGCAGCTGGGGAGGGCGGAAGCGCTCGCCCAGCTCTGCGTTCAGGTGCTCCGCGATGGCGAGGCGCACGTCCAGCCCGACGTGGTCGGTCAGCTTGAGCGGGCCCATCGGGTGGCCGTAGCCCAGCTCGATGGCGCGGTCGATCTCCTCGGCCGAGGCGACGCCTTCCTCGACCATGCGGATCGCCTCGAGCGCGAGCGCGATGCCCAGGCGGGAGGTGGCGAACCCGGGCGCGTCGCGGACCACCACCACTTCCTTGCCCAGCCGCGCTCCGACCGCGCGGCAGGCGGTGACCACCATCGGGTCGGTGCGCTCGCCCTGGACGACCTCCAGCAGCTTCATCGCCGGGACCGGGTTGAAGAAATGGAGGCCGATGACGCGGCCCGGGTGCTTGGCGGCGGAAGCCAGCGCGGTGACCGGCAGGGACGACGTGTTCGACGCCAGGATGGCCTCGGGCCGCGCCGCGCGCGACAGCCGCGCGAACAGGTCCTGCTTGAGCCGCAAGTCCTCCGGGGCCGCCTCGATGACGAGGTCGGCGGCGCCCGCCGCCGCGTCCAGATCGTTCGCGACGGCCAAGCGCCCGAGCGCGTCGCTGCGCTCCTGCGCCGTGCAGCGCCCTTTTTCCACGCCGCGGCCGAGCGACTCGGCGATCCGTTCGAGCGCCCGCTGCGCGGCCCCGGGCGCCACGTCGAACAGCTCGGTCCGGTACCCCGCGCGGGCGGCGACCTGCGCGATTCCGGTGCCCATGGTCCCCGCGCCGACTACCAAGACTCGCTGCACGTCCAGCTCGCGGAGCGCCATCACACGTTCCCGAAGTAGACGCCGCGGCGCTCCTCGGCCGCGTTCTCCAGCACCTTGTCCACCCGGTCGAGGACCTGGGCCCAGACGTCGGCGACGGTCGGCTCGCGGCCGACCCGGGAGCGCGCGCCCGCGATCATGGACTCGACCTCGTCGGAGCTGGCGAAGGGCGAGGCCTTCGCCGCGTCCGCGAGCAGCGAGGCGGGCTTCTCCGCCAACTCTTCGCGCGCGGCCAGAAGCGCCGCTTTCAGGTCCCGGGCCTGCTCCGTGCTCAGCGGCCGCTCGTTGACCAGCTGCTCCAGGAGCGGCTCGATCAGCTTCTTCCCCCGCTCGGCGTGCTGCCGCACTTGGTAGAGGAAGATGGCCCAGTCCCCCCGCGAGCAGACGCGCTCGGCCGCTTCCCACGGATGCTCGCGGAGCCAGCGGTCCCAGTCCGGGTCGCCCCAGCGGGTGAACCCGTCGGGCGGCGCTACGCTGAGGTAGACGGACATCGACCGTCTCCTACCATGTCGCCGCGCCGGTGGTCATGGCGCGGGCAGGCGGCAACTGCTCAGGCCTCCCTCGCGGACCCGGATGAGTCGCGTCTGGTTGCCGGGCAGTACCAGCGGCCAGTCCCCCTCCCTCAGCGAGGGCAGGGTGCAGCGCACGATTCGGTGCAGGCACAGGTTGGTGTCGCAGGAGACGGAGCCGTCGTTGCAGAGCTGCGCGTGCAGGTCGACGCGCACCGCGCCGTCGATCAGCGTCGTGTCGCACTGCGGCTGCGACGAGCACAGGCCGCAGGACTCGCGCACCTCGATCACCGACGTCTGGTCGGCCTGCACGGCCGCTGGCAGGCAAAGATCGCCCACCTCGGGGTTCCGCTCGATGCAGGTGGTGCCGTCGCAGCGCGCCGACGCGAGGGCCAGCGCGGCGAGCGAAAGGGCGAAAGCCGCGCGGCCGAAGGGCATCGCCGCTCCTCTACACCTGGGCGAGCAACCGGGAAAGGTAGAAGGCCACGTCGAGAGCGACGAGAGCGAGCGCGGCGCCGGTGAGCACCGCCACTGGACGCGCCGGGCGTCGAGAAGTCCACACCACGGCTGCGGCGCACAGGCCGGCGGCGCAGGCCCAGAGCAGGTCGCCGTAATACCGCATCGCGACGCCGCTCACCTGGGCGGTGAAGCCGACGGTGCGCGCGATCGGATCGTAGGCCAGCGTGGGCAGCCGGAGCGTTCCGGGCAGCAGGTAGCCGAGGGAGAAGGCGGACACTCCCCACAGCGCCGCCCGTAGCTCCCTCACGGCGTGCCCACCGGGTGGCGCGCCGTCACGTACAGGCCGATCAGCGCCGCCGCCCAGACCAGCGCGGCGCCGCAGCCGGACAGCGCGGCCACGGCGCGGGACTCCGCGGCCGGCGCATCCGGCTGCAGGGCGCGGCCGGCGAACGAGGCGCCCAGGACGAGAGCCAGGGCGAGCGCCGACAGGTGCTCCTTGAGATCGAAGAGCTGCACCACGGCCGGCGCGCTGCGCTCGAGATCGGCGAAGCGGACCCGCACGCGGTACACGGGATAGAGCGCCAGGCCGAAGAGCGCCTGCGCGACGATGGAGGCGGACGCCATCCAGCCGAAGCGCTGCAGCTGGCGCTGCACCGAGCGGCCACGGGTGGCCAGGAAAGCGGAAACCGCGTGGTGCGTGGTCGCGAATACGGCGGTGAACCCGAGCACCGCATGGACGAGCAGCAGCGCGCGCGCGCCGCCTTCGAGCAGGACGGTCACCCGCGCACCACCGGAAGCGCGAAGGAGCTGGCGGCGACCTGGCGGTCCGCCGCGTTCCGGGCGCTCCATTCCTGTACGCGCGGGCATCCCGGATCGGGAGCGGAGAACGCGCCGTGCGCGCCGGCGACGGCCCGGCAGCCGCCGCGGCACAGGCGCAGGTACTCGCAGCTGGCGCAGGGCTCCGGCGCGCTTCGGACGAATCCGCGGAACGACGAGAACCCCTCGGGCCACGCCGCCCGGACCGCGCCGGGGACGCGCGCGTCCGCCTCGGGCGGCCCGGCGAAGGAGCAGCCCATGAGGTGTCCCTCGGGCGCGACCGCGGCGAGGACGTCGCCCGCCACGCAGCCCTGCACTCCCCAGAATGCCGCGGCCCGCGCGGAAGGGCGGTGCCAGAAGACCATCGGGGCGAAGGAGCAGTCGAGCTTCACCCGGATGCGGTGGCGCAACATCAGGCGGCGCGCGAGCGGATAGATGCGCCTCGCCTGATCGGGGGTGAGCTCTTCGTCGAGCCGCGCGCCGCGGCCCACCGGCTTGAAGCGGAGCAGCTCGAGCTCGTTCAGGCGCAACCTTCGCACCAGGCGCGCCACCTGCGGAAGGCCGTCGAAGCTGCTGCGGCTCACCACGCAGTTGACGCCCACTTCCTCCTTCACCGCGCGCAAGAGGCGCAGCGCGCGCTCGGCATGGGCGAAGCCGTCGAATCCGCGGGCGCGGCGGTAGCCCTCGCCGACGCCGTCGACGCTCACGTTGATCTGGCCGAACACGCGGCACCGCTCCGCGTCTCGCGCTCCGAGGCCGAGGCCGCTGGTGGTCAGGTTCGGCGTGATGCCGACCGCGCGCGCGTGGGCGGCGACCTCGAACAGGTAATCCAGCTCCAGCGCCTCGCCGCCGCCGAGCGCGACGTGGAAGACGCCCATCGAGGCGAGCTCGTCGAGGATCCGGCGCGCTTCGTCCAGCGAGAGAGCGGGGCCGTGCGGGGTGGCGTCGACGTAGCAGCCGGTGCACCCGGCGGCGCAGCGGCGGGAGAGCACCAGGTGGACCTCGGTCGGGGCGACCAGAGGCGCGTCGGATTCCGCCGGCGAGTCCCACAGGGGCGACTCGGGCTGGCCCAGCTCGCGCATCATCTCGCGGTCGACGTGCAGCAACGCGCGAGGCCGGGCCACCTCGACGATGCCGCCGAAGCGTTCGGCGCGCGCGCGCACCACCTCCAGCTTCATGGGGCGCGCGGCCGGCGCAAAAGCGCGCCGAGCACCAGCGCCAGCGCGCTGGCGAAGGTCGCGCCGAAGAGCAGGAACGTCACGTCCACGCCGAGCGAGCTGGAGTTCGGATTGCAGCCGAACGTGGCCCGCAGCACGCGACCTTTCCGCCACAGCATGCCGGTATCCTACCAGTCGCCGCCGTCTTCGGGCGGGCCGCGCTTTTCAGGGAGCGCACGCGATGGCATTCGTGCTACCGGCGGCCGTGCCCGCCGGAAGCGCGAGCGCCCCCGGAGTGTGCGCCGCCCGAGGGGTGACCGCCGCCGCCTTGCGGGGCCGCCGAGCCGCGCGGCGCGGATGGAGCGGCGCGGACCGCTCCGCCGCCCGAAGGCGCTCCTCGCGACCCGCCGCCGCCCGAAGGAGCGCCGCCCCAGCGAGCGCCCGACGCGGCTCGGGCTCCACCCCAGCTCCCCGCCGCGACCCGCGCGCGGCTGGTTCCGGGCGACTGCGACCAGTTCCGCTTCCAGCCGCCGCTCCTCGCTGGCGCCGACGGCTGGGCGCGCGGCGACTGCGTCGGCGACTGTGCGCGAGGCGACTGCGACGCGGGCCCGGAGGCGCGCGCGCCGGGCGAGGCCGCGCCAGCCTCGCTGCTCCGGACCCCCTGCGGCCGGGGACCCACCACGGTCCGGGCGCTCACCGGGCGCAACGTCTGGCCCGTCGCCGAGGCGACCTGCGCGACGGGCGGCCCGAAGGCCCCGCCGCGAGAAGGCACCGCGCGCGGACCGGCGAGCGGCGAAGCGCGCTGCACGATGACGCCCGTCTGCCGGACCGCGACGACGTGCACCGAGATCGGCTGCGTGAAGTGCTCGGCGCGCACCGCCACCCAGCCCGGATGGCGGAAGCCCCAGCCGACGAATCCGCGCGGGCCGATCGGCGCCCACGCGCAGAATCCCAAGCCCCAGCGCCAGGTGACCCATGCCGGCGCCCAGACGCGGCCGGGCACCCAGAACCAGCCCACTCCGCCGGTGAAGCCCCAGCTGCCGTAGTGATACGCCGCCCATGCCCACGGGTCGTCGGAGACCCAGGTCCAGCCCCAGTCGGTCAGCATCCATCGGCCGTACACGTAGGGCCGCCATCCTGTCGCGACCGCGGGCACCCAGACGCGCCCGTACTCAGGGACCCATTCCCAGTGCCCGTAAGGCGCGAGGCGCTCGTAGAACACCTGCTCGTCGTCGACGTCCTGGCCCGCGGGGGGGACGTCTGAGTCGGCGTGGGTGGACGCGGGCGGCGGGCCGCCGCCATCGTCGTCCGGCGGCGGAGGCGGACGCGACAAATAGGGAGGCGGGGCGGCTTCCACCACCGGGGGCGATTCGCGCACCACCTCGCGCTGGTAGATGCAGCCGCTTCCCGCGACCGCCGCGAGGGTGCCGATCGAGAGGAGCTTCCCTGGGGTCATCATGGCGAGCTCTCCGCTCCCTTGCTTGGATGCTTGGATCCTAGAAGCAATTCACGCGCCGGGCACCTGCCTGGCCGGCCGCCGTCGCCAGGATGCGCCCGTCGACGTGAAGACACCAGCGGCCCGCCCGAAGTGAACGCCCGCTCAGGCTGCGCTGGGGAGAACCGCCCCGCTCACGCCTGCATTCTCCACGGCCGAGCGACCCGCCACGCCCCACTCCGACCACTCCATAACGCGTCGCGTTGATCGTGTCGTCAATGCCGATAGGCGTGCGCGATGGGGAAGCGCCAGCCCTCGCCGAAGGCCCGCGCGGTCACGCGCAGCACGGGCGCCGCCTGGCGGCGCTTGTACTCGCTCTGGACCACGAGCTTGAGCACACGCCGCGTCAGGTCCTCCGGGATGCCCCGCCCGGTCAGCTCGCCGACACCGAGGCGCTCCTCGACGTGGCCGCGCAGCACGCGGTCGAGCTGGTCGTACGGGGGCAGCGTGTCCTGGTCGGTCTGGTTTTCCCGCAACTCCGCGGTCGGCGGCCGGGTGAGGATGCGATCCGGGATCACCTCGCGTCCCTGGCGGTTGAACCAGCGCGCCAGCGCGTACACCGCCGTCTTGCTCAGGTCGCCGATCGGCGCCAGGCCCCCGGCCATGTCGCCGTAGAGGGTGGAGAACCCGGTGGCCAGCTCGCTCTTGTTCCCGGTGGAGAGCAGCAGCGCCCCGGTCTTGTTCGAGTAGGCCATCAGCAGCGTGCCACGGATGCGGGCCTGCAGGTTCTCCTCGGTCACGTCGGGCTTGCGGCCGCGGAAGATCGGCTCGAGGGCGAGAAGGTACGACTGGAAGATCGGCTCGATTGCGATGGTGTGGAAGTGGATGCCGAGCCGCCCGGCCAGGACCGCGGCGTCCTCGTTGCTCATCGAGGCCGTGTAGCGCGAAGGCATGGCCATGGCCGTCACGTTCAAAGGTCCCAGCGCGCGTGCCGCGAGCACTGCCGTGAGCGCCGAGTCGACGCCGCCGGAGAGGCCGAGCACCGCGGTGCGGAAGCCGGTCTTGCGCGCGTAGTCGCGGATCCCGAGCGTCAACGCCGCGGCGAGCTCGGCGCAGCCGGCGTCAGAGAGGTCCAGCTCGTACGCCGAGACGACCGCCAGGGCGCCGGGGTCCGGCTTGGCCGCCAGCACGTGCTCGGTCCTGCACGAAGGGTCCGGCTTCTCCCGCCCGAGCGGCGGCGTGCTCGGCGGCGCGGCGGCGGGCGAAAACTTCGGCGAAAGGTCGGCGAAGATCAGCCGCTCCTCGAACCCGGGCGCCTCGGTCAGGGTCTCTCCTCGCGCCGAGACCGCCAGGGAGCGGCCGTCGAACACGAGCGAATCGTTCCCGCCCACCAGGTTGCAGAGCGCGATGGGCATCCCGTGGCGCCGCGCAGCCGCGGCGACCATGTCGCGCCGGACCTGCGTCTTCCCCAACGCGTACGGCGAGGCGGAGAGATTCACGAGGACCTGGGCCCCCTGCCGGGCCAGCTCCTCGACCGGGTCGCGGGTGTAGCGCGGCTTCTCCCAGAAGAGCTTGTCGTTCCAGAGGTCCTCGCAGATGGACAGGCCGACCCGCACGCCCGCCACCTCGACGACCGTCACCTCCGGCGAGGGATCGAAGTAGCGCGCCTCGTCGAACACGTCGTAGGTGGGCAGCAGCGACTTGCGCGCCAAGGCGGCGATCCTTCCGTCGCGCAGCAGCGCGCAGGCGTTGAACAGCCCGGCACCCTCGCCCCGGTGAGGCTCGGCGAACCCGATCAGGGCCGGCACGCGCCCGAAGACCGGGTCGGCCGCGAGCTGGTCCAGGGTGGCCAGCTGCCGCTGCACGAACTCGCGCAGGACGAGCAGGTCCTTCGGCGGGTACCCGCACAGGGTCAGCTCCGGGAAGAGAACGAGCTGCGCGCCTGCGTCGGCCGCCTCGCGCGCCTGCCGCACGATCGCCGCCGCGTTGTCCGCGAACGCGCCGACCGTGGTGTCGATCTGTGCGAGCGCGATCTTCATCGTCGCCCGGAGCATAACCCGTCAGCGGCGCGCGGGCGTGATGCATGCGAGCGGACGCTCCTGTACACGGCGACCACGGACGGGACGGCAGTGTGTTAGACCGTCGTGAGTGCCCGAGGACGTGAGCCGGCGCAAGTCGCAGCACCTCGACCTGGCGCTGCGCGAGGAGGTGGAACCCGCCGAGACGGATCCCCTCTTCCGCTGCGTCCGGCTGGTGCACCGCGCGCTGCCCGAGCTGCGCCTCGCCGACGTGGACCTGTCCGCCGAGCTGTCCGGCGCGCGGCTGCGGGCGCCCCTGATGGTGCTGGGCATGACCGGGGGAACCGATCGCGCCGGCCAGATCAACCGCGACCTGGCGCGCATCGCCGAGGAAGAGGGGATCGCCTTCGGGGTTGGCTCGATGCGCGTGCTGCTCGACCAGCCCGAGCTGCTGGCGACCTTCGACGTGCGCCCGGCCCGGCCGGCCCGGTTGTTCGCCAACCTGGGCGCGCAGCAGCTCGTGCAGCGCGGCCGCGACGCGGCGCACCGGCTGATCGAGCTGATCGGCGCCGACGGCATCGCCATCCACCTGAACCCCGCCCAGGAGCTGGTGCAGGACGGCGGCGACCGCGACTTCACCGGCTGCCTCGACGCCATCGCGCGCCTCGCCGAGGATCTGGGCGACCGGCTCATCGTCAAGGAGACCGGCTGCGGTATCGGGCCCGACGTGGTGCGCGAGCTGATCGCGCGCAAGGTGCGGGTCATCGACGTGAGCGGCAGCGGCGGCACCAGCTGGACCCGCGTCGAGCAGCTGCGCGCGAACACCGCCGAGGCCGGCGCGCTGGGCGAGCTGCTCAGCGACTGGGGAGTTCCCACGGCGGCCTGCATCGGCGCGGCGGTGCGCGTGCTCGCGCCGCAGAAGGGTCCGCGCGTGCGGGTGATCGCGTCCGGGGGAGTGCGCAGCGGCGTGGACGTCGCGCGCTCGCTCGCGCTGGGCGCGGACGTCGCCGGCTTCGCGCTGCCGATGGTCCGCGCGCACCAGCGCGGCGGGATCGAGGCGGCCCGCGCCGAGTTGCGAGGCGCGATCGCCGCGCTCCGGGCGGCGTGCCTTCTGGTCGGCGCGCGCGACGTGCAGGCGCTGCGGTCCTCCCGCCCGGTGCTGCTGGAGCCGCTGCCTTCGTGGATCGCGCAGCTGGAGCCGCCTCCGTGAAGGCGTCCGCCCCGGGCAAGGTGCTGCTCCTGGGGGAGCACGCGGTCGTCTACGGTCATCCCGCTCTGGCGGCCGCCCTCAGGCTGCGCGTGGCCGTCGAGGTGGAGGAGGACCCTGGAGGTCCGACGATCGAGCTGCTCGCGCCGGCGGGCACCCCGATCTCGACCCGGGCCTCAACCCCGGTCTCGACCTCAATCCCGACCTCGACCCCGAACTCGACCTCAATCCCGACCTCGACCTCGACCTCGAGGCCGCCTCTCTCCTCGATCCCTGCGCCTCCCGAGCTGCTCCGCGCCGCCTCCGACCTGGCCGCCGCCGCCGGCGCCCCGCCGCGCTTCCGCGCGCGCGTCCGCAGCGAGCTGCCGCTGGGAGGAGGGCTGGGCAGCTCCGCCGCGCTCGGCGTCGCGCTCGCGCGCGCCTTCGCGCAGCTCGCCGGCCGGGACTGTCCGCCGGAGCGCGCCGAAGAGCTCGCGCTGCAGCTCGAGCGCGTCTTCCACGGCGCTCCCTCGGGCGTCGACCCGGCCATCTGCGCGCGCGGCGGCCTGATCCTCTTCCGCCGCGGCGACCCGGCCGAGGTGGAGCGCATCTCGCCGCGAGTGCCGCTGCACCTCGCCGTGGTGCTGACCGGAGTGGTGCGCGGGACACGCTCGACGGTGCTGCCGCTCTCCGCGCGCCGCGCGGAGCGCCCCGACCTCTACGACCCGATGCTGGCCTTCCTCGGCGAGCTGGCGCGCGGCGGCGCCCGAGCGCTGGAGCGCGGCGACCTCCAGGACCTGGGCGTCCGTTTCGACGCTGCGCACGGTGTCCTCTGTGCCCTGGGCGTCTCCTGCCCCGAGCTGGAGGAGGCGGTCGCGGCCCTGCGCGGCGCCGGAGCGTTGGGCGCCAAGCTGACCGGAGCAGGCGGCGGCGGGGCGGCGATCGGCCTGGCTCGCGACGCAGCCCACGCCGCGGCGCTCGTCCGCGGGGCCGAAAAGGCAGGCATGCGGGCTTTCGCCGAGGAGATCGCCCCGTGAAAGCCACCGCCGTCGCGCACGCCAACATCGCGCTGGTGAAGTACTGGGGAAAGCGCGACGAGGCGCTGCTGTTGCCCGAGGCGGGATCGCTCTCGGTCGCGCTCGACAGGCTCGTCACCACCACCGCGGTCGAGCTGGGCGCCGCGGAGGACTCGCTGCGCATCGACGGGCGGCCAGCGTCGGCCTCCGAGCTGCGGCGCGCCCGCGCGGTGCTCGATGCCGCCCGGATCGGCGACCGGGCGCGGATCGAGTCGCGCAACGACTTCCCCACGGCGGCGGGGCTGGCCTCCAGCGCGAGCGGTTTCGCGGCCCTCGCCGTGGCCGCCTGCGCGGCGGCGGGACAGCAGCGCAGCGAGCGCGAGCTGTCCGGGCTGGCCCGCCTGGGGAGCGGCTCCGCGGCGCGCAGCGTCCCCGGCGGATGGGCCGTGTGGGAGGACAGCGACGCCGGGCAGGTCGCTCCCCCGGATCACCTGCCGGTGCGCCTGGTCGTCGCCGTCTGCGGGGAGGGCCCGAAGCCGGTCGGTTCGCGGGACGGGATGAAGCGGTCGCGCGAGACCTCGCCCTATCACGCGGCGTGGATCGAGCAGTGCCGCCGCGATCTGCCGGAAGCGCTGCGTCTGCTCCGCTCGCGAGACCTGCCCGGGCTGGGGGCGCTCGCCGAGCGCAACGCGTTGCGCATGCACGCCGACGCGCTCGCGGCCGATCCGCCGCTCCTCTACTGGGAGCCGGCCACCGTCGGTTGCCTGCACGCGCTCCGGCGGCTCCGCGAGCAGGGCGCCGGGGCGTGGGCGACGATCGACGCCGGGCCGCACGTGGTCGCGCTCTGCGCGCCCGAGGACGCGGTGCGCGTCGAGGCGGCGCTGCGTTCGGTCCCCGGGGTGCGCGACGCGCTGGTGTGCGCTCCGGCCGGAGCAGCGCGCGTGGTCGAGCGATCGTCCGATGCCCGCGCCCGTTGAGCTGGCCGTGCCGGGGAAGGCCTTCGTGGCCGGGGAGTACTCCGTCCTCGAGCGCGGCCAGCCGGCGCTGGTGCTGGCGGTGGATCTCCGCTTGCGCGCGACGCTCCGCGAGCTGCCCGGCCGCGCGGTCGAGCTGCTGCGCCGCCCCGGCGGCGAGTCCGCGCGGGGCGAGCTGACGCGCGAGGGCGTGAGCTGGTCTTCCGGCGTCCCCGCCGAGCTGCGGTTCGCGGCCCGCGCCGCCCAGGTCGCGGCGAGGCTGTGCGCCGAGGAGGGCCGGGAGCCTCGTGGCTTCGAGGCGGCTTTCGAGGACGATCTCTCCCGGGAGGGAAGAAAGCTGGGCCTGGGCGGCAGCGCCGCCGCGTCCGTGCTCGCCGCGCGCGCCGCCTGCGCGGCCCAAGGCCGCGAGCTCGCTCCGCGCGAGGCGATGTGCCTGGCCGCGGCAGCGCACTGGATCGAGCAGGGCGCCCGCGGCAGCGGGGCGGACGTCGCCGCTTGCGCGTTGGGCGGGCTGGTCGAGGTCCGGACCAGGCACGCGTGGACGGGGGTCGGCGACGATCCGCTTGGCGGCGGCGCCCGCGATCTGCTGGCGCACCCGCCGCTCGAGGCGCGCCCGATTGCGCTCCCCCCGGGCATCCGGTTCCTCCTCGCCTGGACCGGCGCCCCCGCGGACACGCGCCGGCTGGTCGACGAAGTCCTCGCGTTCGCCCGCGCGCGGCCCGGCCGCTGGCGCCACCACGTTGCAGCGCTCTCGGCCAACGAGACTGCGCTGCGCGAGGCCCTGGAGCGCAACGATGCCCCGGCGGCGCTCGACGCGGTCCGCCGCGCAGCCGCGGCGATGGGCGCTCTGGGCGACGAAGCGCAGGCGCGGATCGTGACCCAGGACCTGGCGCGCGCCTGCGCCATCGCCTCTTCCGCGGGCGCGGCGGGGAAGCCGAGCGGCGCCGGAGGGGGCGACTGCGCCATCGTCCTCGCCTGGGGAGACGCCGCCGATCGCGCCCGAGAAGCGCTCGGCGTGGCCGGGTACCAGGCCGTGGAAGTCAGTCCGGCGCTTCCTTGACCCGACCCGCCGGCGAGCCGGAGATTTTCGCACCCTGTGCACGGCCCCGTCGCCACCTTGCTGTTGCTCGGCCTCGCGCAGTCGGGCGAGAACGTGCGCGAGGCGCCGCCGCAGCCGCCGCCCCACGCGGCCGAGCTGACCCGGGCGCCGTCGCTCATCGAGCCCCATGCGGCTGACTATCCGCCCGAGCGCCTCGCGCGCGGCGAGGAGGCGGACGTCGCCTGCCTGGTGGACATCGACGCCGACGGGCGCGTGGCCGACGTAGTCGTCGAGCGGTCCGCGGCGCCCGACTTCGACGCCGCCGCCGTCGCGGCGATCCGTTCGTTCCGCTTCTCGCCGGCCGAGATCGACGGGAAGCCGGCCTCGGTCCGGATCCGCTACGTCTACCATTTCGTGGTGCGGAAGAAGCCGGCGCCGGAGCAGGGCGCGGACGAGGCGACGCTGCGGGGGACCGTGCTGGAAGCGGGCACGCGCCGGCCAATCGCCGGCGCGGACGTGTTCGCGGGCGGCGCTCAAGCAGCCGCCGATGCGCAGGGCCGGTTCGAGCTGCGCGTCCCGGCGGGCGAGGTCGAGCTCCGAGCGGGCGCTCCGGGGTTCGGGGAATCGCGCCGCCGGATGCGGCTCGAGGCGCGCGCCGCCGCCGAGGTCACCCTGTACTTGCGGCGCACCGAGGTCGGCGACTACTCGGCCGTGGTGGAAGGGTCGCGCCCCGAGGAGGCGCCGACGCGTCGCACGCTCCGGCACGAGGAGCTGGTCAACGTGCCGGGGTCGCTCAACGACCCGATCCGCGTCGTACAGAACCTCCCGGGCGTCAACCGCGCGCCGTACCTGGGCGGCGCGCTGCTCGTGCGCGGGACGCCGCCGGCGGACACCGGCATCTACCTGGACGGCCAGCGCATCCCGATCCTCTATCACTTCCTCGGTGGACCCTCGGTGATCAACGAGCAGCTCCTCGACCGCATCGACTTCTACCCGGGCGGCTACGGCGCCTACTACGGGCGCAACCTCACCGGCGCGATCGACGTCGGCACGCGCCAGGGAGATCCGCAAGGCTTCCATGGCAGCGTCTCGGTCGACCTCCTGCAGTCGGTCGGTTTCGTCGAGGGGCCGCTGGGCGAACGCACCCAGGTGGCGGTCGCCGCCCGCCGCAGCTACATCGACTTGTTCCTGCCGCTCTTCCTTCCCAACGACCCGAAGAACGGAGTCACCAGCATCACGCCGGTGTACTGGGACTACCAGGCCCGCCTCGATCACAAGCTCCTGAACGGCGACGAGTTGACGCTGTTCGCCTTCGGGACCGACGACTCCCTCGCGGTCATCCAGAAGGGCGGGTCGCGCAACCAGCCGCTCCAGGTGAGCTCGCACACGGCCGCGCACCAGCTCCGTTTCGGCTGGCGCCATGCGGTCTCGGACGCCGTCACCTTGCGCGTCGCGCCGCTCCTCGGGCTGACCGTCCAGTCCTTCGACGCGACGGGCGCCGGCACCGGGTCGTTCGGACTCAACCAGTCAGGCCGCATCTTCGACTGGACCCTCGCGCTGCGCGCCGACGCGCGCTGGCAGGCGCGCCCGTGGCTTTCGCTCCGAGCCGGCGTCGACGTCGCCTGGGACCGGTACGTGGTGAATGCGGACATCCAGTCGACCCTGCAGATCCGGCAGCTCGGTCCGCCGATCACGCAGGAGCAGCAGATCTCGCACACGCAGCCGCTGGGCAACCTGGGCGAGTTCGCCGAGGGGGAGCTGAAGCTCGGCCGCTGGGAGCTGCACCCGGGGCTGCGGCTCGATCAGTTCCACTGGCGCGAGCACACCTACGGCACGTTCGATCCGCGCCTGTGGGTGCGGTACGCCCTGACCGACGCGACCGGCATCAAGGGATACGCGGGCCTCTACCACCAGGCGCCGAGCCCGTTCCAGCTCGACCCCGCCCTGGGGAATCCGGCGCTCCTGCCCCAGCGCGCTTTTCAGGTCGGCCTGGGCGTGGACCACCGCTTCGGCGGTGGATGGAGCGCATCGATCGAGGGCTTCTACGACCGACGCAGCTCGCTCGCATCGCGCGTGCCGGCCGAGACGCTGCCCGACGGCACGGTGTCCAATCCGCTGTACCTCAACCAGGGCCTCGGGCGTTCCTATGGAGTCGAGGTGCTCGTGCGCCGCGACATCTCGGCGCGCTTCTACGGCTGGGTGGCGTACACGCTCTCCCGCAGCGATCTCTTGCCCCGCAATGACGTCGACTGGCGCGCCTTCAACTTCGACCAGCCGCACAACCTCATCGTGGTCGCCGGCTACCGGCCCAGCCCCGCATGGGAGCTCTCGGCCCGCTACCGCTTCGTCTCCGGCAACCCGACCGCGCCCGTCACCTCCGCCGTGTTCGACGCGGACAGCGGGCGCTTCAACCCGGACTCCGGAAACCTGGGCGACGCGCGTCTGCCCGCGTTCTCGCAGCTCGATGCGCGCGCCCAGTACACCTGGACCAAGGACCTGTGGCAGGTCTCCGCGTATCTCGACGTGCAGAACGTGCTCAACCACTCCAACGAGGAGCTGCACGTCTGGGACTACCGGTACCGGCAGCAGGGGAGCATCTCCGGGCTGCCCTTCCTACCCACGCTCGGCGTGAAGGTGAGGTGGTGAGATTGCCGGCTTCCCGATTGCGGCCAGCCGCCGCCGTATCCGGCGGCGCTGCGCTCGTTCATGGCGCGAACGTCCTGGCACGCATTCTGGCGGTTTGCGGTCTGGTCAGCGCCGTCGCGTGCACCCCGGATTTCCAGTCGCCCAGCCAGGTCACCGACCTGCGCGTGCTGGCGATCCGGCAGGAGGCACTCGACGAACCGCCCGGCACGTCGCGATTCGCCGACGCGTCCGTCGACCTCGCCGCCCGGAAGGCGCAAACGGTGCGCGTGACGGCGCTGATCGCCGATCCCCACCCGCGTCAGTCGCTGGTCGTCCGGGGCTACCTCTGCTCGCAGACGGATTCCGGGCGTTGCGACGGCGTGCCCAGCCGCGATCTCGGCGAGATCGCCGGCGCCGAGCCAGCCGCGGAGCAGCAGCCGGCGTACACGGTCGACGTGCCGCCCGAGGTGGTCGCGCTGGCGGTGCAGGAGGACCGGCTGAAGGGATTCGGCGGCATCCGCGTGCAGTTCTCGCTCGAGGCGAGCGACGGCGACCCGCACGGTCCGGTGATGTCGTCGAAGATCCTCCTCTACACCACCGCTCCGGAGTCGATGCGCAACCACAACCCCGAGGTCGTGGCCCTGGAGATCACCCGCGACGGGGCTCAGGTCGCGAGCGTCGGGCCGGGCGGGACGATCGGCGTCACCGCCGGGATCGAGTACGGCCTTCGGCCGGTGCTCGGCCCGGGTGCCGCGGGCATCGAGGAGTACGACGCGGTGGACCTGACCGGGCAGCCCATCCATCTCCGGGAGACGCCGCGTTACTCGTTCTTCTCCACCTTGCCGATCGACTTCGACCGGGACAACGCGGACGAGCCGCTGCGCGGGCAGCCGCAGCCCGCGAACGGAATCGCGAGGTTCACCGCCGGCGCGGGCAGCGGCTCGATGTGGGTGGTCGCGCGCGACGGCCGCGGCGGGATCGGCTGGATCAGCGTGCGCTGTACCGCCTCGTCGCCGTGATGCCGGCTCAATTCGCCGGCGCGCCGCCGGTGAGCTGCTGCACCTTGCCGAGCAGCTCGTCCAGGTCGAACGGCTTCGCGAGATGCGCGTTCGCGCGCAGCTGCTTGGCGTGGCCCTGCACGGACCGATCGGCGCTGAGGATGAGCAGCGGCATGTCGCGCCGGCCGCGGTGCTCGAGCTCGGCGACGAACTGCCAGCCGTCCATCACGGGCATCATCAGGTCGAGGAGGATCACGCTGGGGTGCTCGCGGTCGAGGATGTCGAGTGCTTCCTTGCCGTTGGCAGCCATCAGCACCCGGTACCCTTCGCTGGACAGGCACAGGCCGAGCGTCTGGAGGATGTCCGGGTCGTCGTCGACCACGAGCACCAGCCGCTCCCTTGCCCGTGATCGCGCCATTCTGGACGGGTATAAAAATCTCGCGTCTCCGCGTCAATCTTTCGCTCGCCCGATGGTCGCGTGGGACACGCTTGAAGTCGGGGCCATCCTTACCTACAAGGACGCCATGCGCCGCTGTCCCACCTGCCGCGGGGAGGTGAAGCCACGCGAGGAGAACCCTTCGTTCCCGTTCTGCACCCCGCGTTGCCGCGCCGTCGATCTCGGCCGGTGGTTCATCGGCGAGTACCGGATGCCCGGCGAGCGGCCGGAGCAGGGGCAGGCGGAGGACCGCGGCGACGGCGATCCGGAGAAGCATTGATCGCCCCTCCGCGGGCGTGCTACCCGATGCGGCCCCGATGCGCGCGCTGAAGCTCACCGTCCGCCTCCTCCTCTCGCTCGGGGTGAGCGCCGTGCTCATGTGGCTCTCGCTGCGCAACGCCGATCTCCGGGCGGTGGGGCGCGCCATCGCGTCCGCCAACCCCTGGCGGATGGCGGGCTACGCGGCGATCCTCCTCTGCATCCACCTCGTGCGCACCGTTCGCTGGGGGATCCTGCTCGAGCCGCTCGGGCGCGTGGGGTTCAAGCGGCTCAACTCGGCCAGCGCGGTCGGCTTCATGCTGCTCATGGTGCTGCCGTTCCGCCTGGGCGAGTTCGCCCGGCCGCTGCTCATCGCTCGGCCTCCGCCGGGCGTGGGCGGGGCGACGCTGCGGCGGAGCGGGGCGTTCGCGTCGATCGTGGTGGAGCGCATCGTCGATGGGCTCGCCATCGGCGTGCTCGGGATCCTCGCGCTGCGCATGCTCGGCGAAAACGCCAGTGGACGCTACGCCGACTTCGCCCGCCACGCCTCGGTGCTGGTCGCGCTGGGGTTCTTCACCCTTTGCCTCGCGGTGACCGCCGCGTTCTTCCTGCGCGACCGCGCCGTCCAGCTCACCTCGGCGCTCCTGCGCCCCGTCTCGCCGCGGCTGGCGCAGCGGGCCTCGTCGATGCTCGACGCGTTCATCTCCTCCCTCCACGTCGGCTCGGGATGGAAGGCCCTGGCCTTCTTCGCGCTCACCGCGCTGTACTGGTCGCTGAACGGCTTCGGGCTGGCGATCCTGGCCCCGGCCTTCGGCTTCCATCTCGCCCCGCTGATGGTCGTGACCATCGTCGCCGTCCAGGTGGTGGGCGTGATGGTGCCGGCGGGACCCGGGATGATCGGCACCATGCAGTTCTTCACGCAGGCGGGGCTCTCGCTGTTCGTGGCCGACGCCTTCACCCGCGGCTCGCCCGTCGCGGCCCACGCGGCCGGCTACGCGAACGCCGTCTGGATGCTGACCTTCGGCGTCCAGGTGGCCCTCGGGTTGCTCTTCGTGCTGCTCGGCCACGTCTCCCTGCGCGGCCTCCTGCAGCCGAACCCGGAACCCGCCTCCCAGGCCGATCTCCCGGCCCCCGCCTCGCCTTGACGGACCGGGTGGCCGCCGCTAGATTCGCGCGCCCTCGACGGCGGCGTAGCTCAATCGGTTAGAGCGACGGTCTCATAATCCGTAGGTAGGTGGTTCGAGTCCACCCGCCGCCACTCTCAACCGCCATCCACTGAGTAGCGCCAGTTCTACCGCTTGGTCGCAGGTAAATTCTGCGAAGAGGTGGGCGCCAGGTGTCACGCCAGCCGTCCGCTCGCCGACCTAACGAGCGACGTTCCCGCTCTGTGAAGCGGGCGCCGAAATGAGTTCCAGGATCTTTGGTGCCACGAACAAGATCGGTCGGCTCGTTTTCGGGACTCTACGCAGGACACCGGCATCTTCAAGCTTCAGAACGTTTAGACCTGCGCCTCTCGGCGTGATGCCCAACACGCGTTGGGCACGACCAAAGGTGATGTACGGTGACGTGAAAAGTTCGTCGATCAGCTTCAGGAGAAGAGCGGGAGACCGAGCCGCGTGGAATTTTTCGTGCAACCGAGTACGTAAGTCCTGTAGTTTCACTGCGCGTGCGCTCGCATCACGGGCCTGCTCAGAGACGCCGACGAGGAAGAAATCGATCCAGTCATTCCAAGCGCCCTGCCTCGAGACTTGAAGTAGAAGGTCATGATAGTCGCGGCGGTGTCGCTCAAAGAACTCGCTCAGGTAGAGCAGCGGATGTGGCAAGGCCTCCTCGGTGCAGAGCAGCAGAGTGAGCAAGAGCCTTCCCACCCGCCCGTTCCCATCGATGAAAGGATGGATCGCCTCAAACTGATAGTGAATGGCCGCCAATCTTATGAGCAATGGCAAGTCCGAGTCCGCGTGAATGAACTTCTCGAGTGCGTGGAGCGCCGCGTGCATGTCGGGGACGGGCGGCGGCACGTAGGTCGCTTCGGTGATCTTTGAGCCTGGCGGACCAATCCAGTTCTGCACTTTTCTGAACTGTCCCGCAGCGGCTCCACTGCTCTGCTGCATGACGATGTCGTGAATCTCGAGGATGAGGTTGAGCGCGACTGGTCGGGTTCTTGCGCGGTCCAGCCCGAAATCGAGCGCTCGGACGTAATCCGAGACTTCGCGCGCCTCTGCCGTGCCTTTCGCGGGTGTGGCTTCGAGGATCAGCAGGTCTGAGAGCGTCGCTTGAGACCCTTCGATCTTGCTCGAAAGGACCGCTTCTCGGCTCATGAACGGGCGAATGAGGAGGTGCGGATTGGGCAGGCTGCGAGCCATGCCAGCGAGGTGTCCCAACTCGCGGGCGGCGATTTCTGTTCGCCGAAGGAGCTTCGCATCGACGTCAAGACGCGGAGGTAGTGGGCCCGGGACAAACGCCCAGGCGCCTTCCTGTACGCGGACCAAGCGACCTGGCGATCGGCGTGTGAGTTCGTCGGGATGCAGCATGGCGTAGTACTCAGGTAACTCCCGCAGCCATGGAATGCTACTTTGCGGCCCGAAAGTATCATAGGGTAGACGCCACGACTGCCGTCGTTCCTCTACATGCGCCGCGCGCCGATCGGGCCGCCATTCTTCCGGTGCGCTGTACGCCACCGCCTTCACGAGACCGATCGAAGCGGGATTCGGGAGGTATCCGCCCATGACCGTTCAGTCTACCAATTCGTCCCCGGACCAGTTCGAACGCCGACTCGTCCGACGACGAGTCAGAACGGCGGCCAGAGCTTTGCCCGCGCGGTCGGGACGTGCGATGTCTCGATCAATAGCGGGGTGAGACATGAAGCTGGCGTTTCCCGTCCGGTTCGTCGAGGGCGAGCGCGTCGTGCAGACCACCGCCGACGAGGTCGGCGAGACCGGCGCCTACGTGATCAGCACCGCCCCGCCGGCGGTCGGCGCCGGGGTGACGCTGAGCCTGTACCTGCCCGACGCGGCGGAACCGGTGAACGCAAGCGGGCTGGTCCGCACCGTGGAGCACGGCGAGCACCGGCCGGGATTTGGAGTCGACTTCACCGGCATCGCCGAAGACGGCCTGGTCCGCATCCGGAAGGTGCTCCAGCTCGCCCAGAGCACCGGCGCGCCCAACCTGCGCGCGTTCCAGAGGACGCCGGTCGAGCTGACCGCGCTGATCATCACGCCCAAAGGCACGGTCGAGACGCGCATCCGCGACATCAGCCCGGCGGGGATGTTCATCGAGATGGAGAAGATCCCCGCCTTCGCCGCGGTCTTCCCGGTGCTGGTCCCGCTCCCCGACGGACAGCCGCCGCTCCTGGTGACCGTGCAGAGCGTCCGGCAAGAGACCGGGACCGCGAGCAAGCGGGCCGGAGTGGGCGTCCGGTTCGTCGGAGGGACCGACGAATTCCGGACGCGCCTCGACGCGTTCCTCCGCCCGGGCACGCCGCGCTGAATCAGCGCTTCTGCGCGCGCCCGAGCAGCTCCTGCGGGAGCCGGCTCGCGAAGTACCGCTTCTCGCCGCACTCGCAGCTGCCGTTGCGCACGTCGCCGCGGCTCGGCGCTCCCGTCCAGGGAGGCGGGTAGGCCCGCCAGGTGGTCCAGCGGATGATCTGACGGCAGCTTGGACAGACGTCCCGCATGGCATCCTCCGTCTCGACAGGGCGCATCATGGTCGCTAGACGCACCATCGGCGCGGTCGGCCTACACTTGAGCAGGATCGCGCTAGGAGGCGGCGGCGGAGTGCCGGCAGCTGCCGAGGAAGTGTTCGATCGTCTCGACGAGCACCTCGACCGGACAGGGCTTGACCAGGAACCGGTCGCAGCCGGCCTCATGGGCCAGACGCAGCGAGTCCGGGGCGTAGTGCCCCGAGACGGCGATGATGAAGGTCAGCGCGGTCCCCGGGTTGGATCGCAGCGTGCGGGCGACTTCCAGTCCCGACGGTCCGTCCTCGAGGAACACGTCCACGATGGCGATGTCCGGCGTGTGCGCCGCGACCGCCTCATGCGCCTCGGGGAGCGACCCCGCCGCGTCGACCAAAAACCCCATGTCGCGAAGCTGGGCGGCCAGCAGCGTCCGGGTGAAGAGCGAATCGTCGACGAGCAGGATCCGGGACGGAACGGGAGCAGGGCCTGCCACGAGAGCGACGCTCGCAGCGAGTCTGGGTAGGTCGCAAGGCGCGGATGTGACCCGCTTGCTATCGCGCTACATCCGGTAGCCGATGCCGATCTGCGTCACGAAGCCGAACCGGCTGCCGTTCGCGTCCGTGCTGAAGATCGGGCCGACGCGCGCGTTGAACCCGAGGAGCAGCCTCGGATCCACGAAGTAGTCGAACCCGATCCCGAACTGCGTGCCGATCACGACCTGCGCGCTGGGCCCGAAGAAGAACGTGAGCGGCACGTCGAGTCCGAGGGCCAGGCGGAGATCGGGATTGACGGCGATTCCGACCGCGGCGGCCACCGGCAAGCCGAAGCCCCACGGCGTTCCGTTGCCTGGATACACCTTGAGCCCCGGGTCTGCCCGCACGAGGAGCGAGACGCGGCCGGCGCGGACCGCGATCCCCCGCAGCGGCACGCGCAGCCCCAGCCCGAAGTGCGTCTCCGTCGTGGTCTCGAACGCGTAGAGCACGTCGAAGCGCACCCCCGCGTCCGTGGTGTCGGTGAGGCCGTGCGTCCAGCCGAGGGTGGTCGACGGCCACCCGACCTCGCCCGAGAAGACGTCCTGTCCGGCGGCCACCGTCTCGCCGCCGTAGAGGCTCCACCGCTCGGCGGGCGCGGCCGCGAGCAGGGCCAGAAGCAGCCCGAGCATGGCTACAGGCGGTACGCGAGGAGCAGCTGGGTGATGAAGCCGAACTGACCCCCGCCACCCTTCGTGCTGAAGATCGGGCCGAAGCGGGTGTTGAGCCCGACGGTCAGCAGCCGGTCGACGTGGTATTCGAACGCCGGTCCGAACATCGGCCCGAGGAACATCTGCACCGGGGACGGCCCCGGACCGGTCACCTCGAGCGTCATCGGCAGCTCGACACCGAACGCGACGTTGAGCTCGGGCGTGGCGGTGTAGCCGACCGTCAGTCCGATCGGCCATTGCAGCGCGAAGATAGCCGGGGTGGTGGTGTAGATCTTGATGCCCGGGTCGACGTGGGCGAGCACGCTGATCCGGTCGCGCCGGTGGATCATGAACCGGAGCGGCACGCGGAACCCGATGCCGAACTGGCTGTTGGTCGTGTTCTCGAATCCGTAGATGAGGTCGAACCGGAAGCCCACGTCGGTGCTGGGTCCCATACCGTGGGTGAATCCGAAGCTGGTGCTGGGCCAGCCGAACTCACCGCTCACCACGTCGGTCCCGGCCGGCACCGTGGTGCCGCCCAGCAGGCTGTACTGACCTCCCGGAGTGGTCCTGCCCTGTGCGAATGCGGGGGAAGCCGCGGCCGAGAAGACCAGCGCGGCACCGATCACAGCGGTCTTGGTGTTCATGGGCGGCGCACCTTACTTGCGCCGGAGCCGGACGTCCATACCGAATGCCACCAACTCCGCTCTTCGAAAGCTCAGCGCCGCCCCACCGGCGGCGACCGCCCGCCCGTGTGTGATCTCCGTCATGGTAAGGTCCGCGCGCCATGCCGGTCATCCGGAGCTGGGCGCGCACCGACGTCGGCAAGAAACGCCCGCACAACGAGGACGCCTACCTGGTCGACGAGGCGCTCGGGCTCTATGCGGTGGCCGACGGCATGGGCGGGCATGCGGCGGGCGAGGTGGCCAGCGTGGCGGCGGTGAAGTCGCTGCGCGACGCGCTGGCCGCCGAGAAGGCCGTGCTGGACGCGTTCACGCGCACGCCGTCGCTCGAGACGCGCGAGAGCGCCGCGCAGGCGATGGAGCGGGCGGTCCAGCGGGCGTGCGCGGACGTGTACGCCCTCTCGCTCGGCGACGCTGGCAAGCGGGGGATGGGGACCACGCTGGTCGCGCTGCTCGCCTGCGGGCGCAACGCGGTCATCGCGCACGTCGGCGACAGCCGCGCCTACCTCTTCCGCAATGACCGAGCGCACCAGCTCACCGAGGACCACACCATGGTCCAGGAGCAGCTCAAGCGCGGCCTGATCACCAAGGCAGAACTGGCCACGTCGGAGAACCGGAACGTCATCACCCGGGCGATCGGCATCCAGCGCAGCGTCGCGGTGGACACGCTGGTCACCGACCTCCTCCCGGGAGACGTCTACGTGCTCTGCACGGACGGCTTGCACGGCTACCTGGGCGAGGACGAGCTGCCCGCGCTCCTCGGACAGGAGAAGCGGAGGCTGGTCGACCTGCTCACCGATCTCGCGCTGCAGCGCGGCGGCAAGGACAACGTCACCGCCATCGCGCTGGCCGTCGAGGCGGGCGCGGACGAGGAGAGCGCCGACGTCGAGGGCAGGACCGAGGTCCTGCGGCGGATCCCGCTCTTCCAGCACATGACCTACAAGGAGCTGCTCGGGATCCTGGGCATCGCGCGCGGCCGCCAGTTCCAGAAGGGTCAGACCGTCATCCGCGAGGGCGAGACGGGCGACGAGCTGTTCGTGCTCTTCCGCGGCAAGGTGCAGGTGACCAAGGGAGAGATGGCCATCGCGACCCTCAAGGCGGGCGGGCACTTCGGGGAGATGGGCCTCGTCGACCAGGCCCCGCGCTCGGCCACGGTGACCGCGCTGGAGGAGACCAGCGCGGTCTCCATCGACCGGGACGGGCTGCTCAAGCTGTTGCGTCGGGACTCGCTGCTCGCGGTGAAGCTCCTGTGGAGCTTCGTGCAAGTGCTGAGCGAGCGGCTGCGCAACACGAACGAGGCGCTGACCGGGCTCAAGTCGGAGCTGGACCGCGCCCGCACCGCCGCCGACTCGCAGGAGGGAGGAGGCGGGACGCCCCCGCCGTTCGGCTCGTGAAGCTCCGGCTCGCGGCTGGCGGGTGGCGGCTCGCGGTCACCGCCGCGGCGGCGGCCGTCGCGTGCAGCCACGCTCCGGCTCCAGCCGGTCCGCCGGTCGACGCGGTCGCGCTGCTGCAGCAGATCGAGAAGGCGCACGCCGAGCCGCAGACGCTCTCGGCGTCGGGGAAGGTGGCGGTGGACGCTCCGCAGAACGGCGGGCGGTACCAGATCCAGATCGTGGTGCGCAGGCCCGCCTCGCTGCGGATCGCGGCGCTGGACCCGCTCGGCAACCCTGCTGCGCTGCTGGTGGCGGACGGCGGCCGGTTCGCGCTGCTCGACCTGCGCAACAACGTCTTCTACCGGGGCCCGTCCACGCCGGAGAACCTCTCCCGGCTGATCCCGCAGCCGCTGCGCGACGAGGAGCTGGTCGCGCTGGTCCTGGGAGCCGTGCCTCCGCTGCCCGGCGCGCGCCCGGTCGAGGCGCACCGCGCGGGCGAGGGCTCGGTGCTGATGCTCGAAAGCGGCGAGGTCCGGCAGGAGGTCTCGGTGGGTCCCGATCTCCGCATCGAGCACGTCAGGAGATTTCGCCGGGACGCGCCGTGGTGGGAAGTCTCGCTCGACGATTTCGACGACGCCAGCGGCCAGCAGATGCCTCGCCGGCTGCGCCTCTCCGCGCCCGCGGAGAAGATCCAGGTCGACCTGCAGCTGAAGGAGCGTGTGTGGGGCAAACCCACCTCGCCCGCCGCGTTCCACCTGACCCCGCCGCAGGGAGTGAAGGTCGTCGAAGTCGAGTGAGGAGCGGCAGTCGGCCCGCCGATGGGGCGGCGTTGCGCATTTCAGAGTGCGGACGTCGTGACATGCCTCCCGGGAAGCGGGCCCGCTAAGTTGCTGTCCCCTCTGGGGCTGCCCTAGGATGATCGCATGCGGATCCGGATCGGCGACCTGCTCGTCAAGGCAGGCGTGATCACCGATCTCCAGCTCAAGGCGGCCCTCGCGGAGCAATCGCAGTGGGGCGGCAAGCTGGGCGACATCCTGGTCCGGATGGAGTTCATCACCGAGGAGGTGCTGGTCCGCGCGCTCTCGAAGCAGACCGGCATCGCCCGCGCCGACCTCGCCGGCGAGGCGAACCAGACCGCCGTGAAGCACGTCCCCCCCGAGACGGCGGAAGAGTTCAACCTGGTGCCCCTCGCGCTCAAGGACGAGGGCCGCACGCTGGTGGTCGCGATGAGCGACCCCGGCAACGTGATGGTCACCGACCACCTGCGCTCGCTGACCGGCTGCCGCATCGAGGCGCAGCTGGCCGGCGCCTCCGCCATCCGCGGCGCGATCGCGCGCTGGTACCGCGGCGAGGAGCTGGGCGGCGACGACTCCTCGATGAAGATCGTCAACAACAGCGGCGACTCGGTGGTCACGGTCGAGCCGAAGAAGGCGCAGCCCCAGCCCGCCGCTGCGCAGGAGACAAAGGCGGCGCGGACCAGCGCGCTGGAGGTGCTACGCGGAGTGGAAGAGACCCAGCGGCGCTCGGTGGCGGCGCTCAAGGCGATGGTCGAGCTGCTCATCGAGAAGGGCGTCTTCTCGCGCGAAGAGTACCTCTCGCGCGTGAAGCGCTGAAACGGAGATCGGAATGCCGCCGCGGAAGCGACTCGGGCAGCTCCTCACCGAGCTGAAAGTCATCGACGAGCACCAGCTGCAGAGCGCGCTCGGCCACCAGAAGCAGTGGGGCGGCAAGCTGGGCGTCATCCTCGTGCAGAAGGAATTCTGCCGCGAGGAGCAGATGATCTCCGCTCTGAGCCAGCACCTGGGCATGCCCGCCGTGCGGCTCTCGGAAGTGAAGATCGATCCGCGCGCGGTGAAGACGGTGTCCAAGTCCGTCGCGGAGCGGCTGCACGTCTTCGCCTACGAGGTGACCGGGTCCGGGCGCAGCGAGGTGATCACCATCGCGATGAGCGACCCCACCGACCTCTCGGCGGTCGACCAGCTCGCGTTCCATACCGGCAAGCGCATCAAGCCCATGCTGGCGGGTGACAGCGAGGTGATCGCCGCCATCCAGCAGCACTACCCGGCGGAGAAGCCGGCCGAAGAGGCGCAGCTCCCCGCCGGGTCGCGCCCGTTCGTGGAAGGCGCGCGTCAGGGTCCGGGAGCTTCGGGCCGGCTGACCCCGGTTTCGCCCCTGGCCCCGGTTCCGCCGGCGGCGACCCCGACGCCCAGCTTCTCCCGGCGCGTCGAGCCGCCGAGGCCGCCACCGCCGGTGATGCCGGCTGCGCCGCACGCCCACGCCGCTCCCGCGCCGACCGGCGGGAACGGCGCTCTTGCGGCAGTGGAGGAGGTCGGGCTCGGCGGCGAGGACCTGCCCGCCGATGCGCCCATGGAAGGGCTGGAGCCAATCGCCGCGCACACGCAGGGCGGGGAGAGCGTGGAGGGTGCCGAGGAGCTGGCCGGGCAGGGAACCCCCGCCGACGCGGTGGCGGACCTCGAGGCGGTGAACCCGCACGAGACGGTCGGCGCGGTCGAGGTGCAGGGAATCGACGGCCTGGAGCCAGGCGTGCCTCCGCAGGAGGCCGAGGGTGC
>Ga0137399_10000116_pt1 | contig 28029 bp, 27 predicted proteins | sample czorhiz316metaG_FD_104810 | JGI IMG/M metagenome (GOLD analysis project Ga0137399, IMG submission 104810) | Vadose zone soil microbial communities from Angelo Coast Range Reserve, California, USA - czorhiz3.16 metaG | ecosystem: Environmental > Terrestrial > Soil > Vadose zone | place: USA...
GATATTCAGATCGATCCCGACATCCGGCTGCCAAAATTTTGTGCGAGCAAAGGAATTAAGCTGATGCCGTTGCTGACAAATTTGGCAGGGGATACATGGCAGCCCGAAGCGATTGAAAATCTTGCGCACGGTCCGGTAGATCGACAAGAACACTTCTTCGCCAAAGTGGTCGCGGCGTTACGCGACGCGAAAGCCGCCGGCGTTGTGGTCGACTGGGAACAGATCGATCCCGTTTACAAGAAAGACATTACTGCGTTCATCGACAAGTTTTGCGACGCGCTCCACAACGACGACAAAGAACTTTGGCTAACAGTTCAACCGGGTCAGGAGCTGGATTACATCGATTTCGACGAGCTCTCGGACAACGTCGATCGGTTCGTCGCGTCGCTTTTCGATGAAACATCGGACATCGATCCGCCCGGTCCGCTCGGGTCGCGACCATGGTTTGAAGGTTGGCTGCACGTGTTACTGGAAGAGACCGACACCAAGCAGTGGATCATTACGCTCGGCAGTTACGGCTACGATTGGACGATCGGCGGCAAAAAAGCGGAGCTGATCAGTTTCCCGGAGGCGATGAGCCGCGCCAATAATGCCGAGATCGAGTCAACGGAAGTGAGCGGGCCGAGTTACAATCCTTATTTTTATTTCGAGGAGGAAGATAAGGAACACGCCGTTTGGTTTCTCGATGTCGTCACGTTCTTGAATCAATTACGCGAAGTGCGCGGGCAAAAAGCCGGAGGGTTCGCGCTCTATCGTCTGGGCACGGAAGATCCCGCGATCTGGGACGCGCTGGCTGTTCCGAAGGATTTCAAGATCGACAATCAAACGCGCGAAGCGCTCGAAGTGTTGAAAGGCACGGACACGATCACCGACGTCGGCGAAGGCGAGATCGTGACGGTGGATGAAAGTCGCGCTGACGGGATGCGCAAGCTTGCGATCGACCCGGAAGGTTATCTGACCGCGAAATATACAAAGTTTCCCGAGTTCCCGACGCTGTATCATCAAGGCGCCGGTGGCGAACATCAGGTTGCGATTACTTTTGACGATGGTCCGGATCCGCAGTGGACGCCGAAAGTTTTGGACATTTTGAAAGCGGCCAATGTTAAAGCCGCGTTCTTTTTAGTTGGAGTGAACGCGGAAAAATATCCGGGGCTCGTCAGGCGAATCGTCAACGAAGGCCACGAGATTGGGAACCACACCTATTATCATCCGAACCTGGCGCTGGCCTGGCCGGAGCATGTCCGGCTTGAGTTGAACGCGACGCAGCTCTTGCTCGAAACAATTACCGGTCGCTCGACCACGTTGTTTCGTCCGCCGTATGCCGCCGACACTCAGCCTTCACAGATGAGTGAGCTGATGCCGTTGCAGATCGCGCAGGAATTGAGCTATCTGGTTGTGCTCGAAAACATCGACCCGCAGGATTGGGCGAAGCCGGGCGCGGACATCATTCTGCAACGAGTGAAGCAACAACGGCGCGATGGGAGCATCATTTTGTTGCACGACGGTGGTGGCGATCGTTCGCAAACCGTGACCGCGCTGCCGCGGATTCTGGATTGGCTACACACGCGCGGGGACACGATTGTGTCGTTGAGCACCTTGTTGGGAACAACGCGGGACGCGGTGATGCCGCCGTTGCAAGCGGGCAATCCATCGTTGGCGCGGATGGTCAGTAGCGCGGGGTTTCGTGTTTATCACGCGCTCGAAGAATTTCTTTGGGCTTTCATGATTGTGGCAACCGCGCTGGTAGTGGCGCGCACGCTCGTTGTAATTTTTCTCGCCTATCGCTTTCGACGTTTGCCCCGCAGCGAGTTCGCCGAACCGGTCAGCATCGTGATGGCGGCTTTCAATGAAGGAAAAGTGATCGGCGGAACGCTGCAGTCGTTGCTCTCAACGGACTACAAAGGCGAACTCGAAATCATCGTGGTCGATGATGGTTCTCGCGACGAAACGGGCGCGGAAGTTGAGCGCCTGGCGGATGTCGATCCACGCGTGCATTTGCTGCGTCAGGAGAATCACGGGAAAGCACGCGCGCTGCAACGCGCACTGGCGGCTGTGCGTCACAGCGTTGTTGTGTTCGTCGATGCCGACACGCATTTTCAACGCGACACGCTTGCGTTGTTGCTCGAGCCGTTTGCCGATGAAACGATCGGCGCCGTTTCCGGCCACGCCAAAGTCGGGAACTTGCGTACTTTCATCGCGCGGTGCCAATCACTCGAGTACACCTGCGGATTCAATCTCGATCGCCGCGCCTACATGCGCTGGAACTGCATCACCGTAGTGCCAGGTGCGATCAGTGCGATCCGGAAAGAAGCGATCGATCAAGCCGGCGGGCTGAGTTTGCAAACATTGGCGGAAGACACCGATCTCACTCTGGCACTGCACAAAGATCGACAACGTATCGTCTACGTGCCGCAGGCAATCGCCTGGACGGAAGCGCCGGAATCGGTGCGCACGCTGGCGCGACAGCGCTTTCGCTGGGCTTACGGCACGCTGCAATGTCTGTGGAAACATCGCGACATGGTTTTCAACTGGAACTATCGCGCGCTCGGCTGGTTCAGTTTGCCGAGCGTTTGGTTTTTCCAAATCATTCTCGTCGCGGTGACGCCGGTGGTAGATTTGTTCTTGCTGGCCTCGCTTCCATTTGGCGCGTGGCGGGCAGTGTTGCCGTTTGTGATCACATTCCTGTCCATGGACGTCATTCTCGCGACGCTCGCTTGCATTTTGGAACGCGAACCGGTCACGCGCGCATGGCGAATTTTACCGATGCGACTGATTTATCGGCCGATGCTCAGTTATTGCATTTGGAAAGCAATTTTGCGCGCGATCAAAGGCGCGTGGGTGAGTTGGGGCAAACTCGAACGCACCGCCAGCGTTCCCGTGCGCGCGTAGCGCGCACGGAATGACGAAGCACGAATGACGAATGTCGAAGGAATGACGAAATCCGAAGCACGAAAGGCAGCAGCCGAGGATGCCTTTTGGGGAAGATCGGACACGCCTGTAGTTCGCGAAGATGCTCCCACGCAGCGCATTTACGATCTGGAAGAGCGAACGGGTCGGTTTGGGGAGGCTGTCATCGACTTTGCAAAATCAATCCCGCAGAATTCCGTCACCAGTCGTATCATTTCGCAACTCGTCGGCGCAGCGACGAGTGTTGGTGCGAATTATGTTGAAGCTGATGACGCTGTCTCGAAGAAGGAATTCCTGAAGAACATCGGCACGTGCCGAAAAGAAGCGCGCGAAACAAAGCACTTCCTGCGGATGGTCGTGCGCGCTGTTCCAGAACTAAAATCGCAAGCTCGCGAACTGTGGATTGAGGCGAAGGAACTGCACCTGATCTTTTCTAAAATCTGGCGAAGCAAGACATGACCTTCGTCATTCGGTATTCCTTGTTTTTTCGTCATTCGTCATTCGTCATTCGTCATTTGTGGCTAGTCGTTTTATTGGGCGCATGCGTCGGAGTCAGTTCCTGCAAGAAGTCGTCCTCGCCAACGAATTCCCAAGTCGATCCAAACGGCCCGGTTAAAGTCGTCATTCCGGAACATGGCGCTTACACCGGCGCGTTTATGGATTTCGGAGACGAAGAAGACGACGTCACGCTCGAGATGATCGAAGATTTCGAACAGATGGTCGGCAAACATCAAGCGATCATCGCGTCGTCGAGTTATTGGGGTGAGCAAACTTTTCCGACCGCGAACCTCAATGTGGTCTGGCGCCATGGCTCGTTGCCGCTCGTGTTCTGGTCGCCGTGGGACAAACCGTACGTGCAAAATCGTGGACCGGATAAATTCAACCTCACCGATATCATTGCCGGCAAATGGGACGCCTACATCGACAAATGGGCTGATGGCGCGCGCGAGTTCGGGCATCCAATGATTGTGGCGTTCGGGGTGGAGATGAACGGCGATTGGTTTCCATGGTCGGGAACATTTTACGGCAGCGAAGACTGGGATGACGCCGCCGATAACTGGAAAGGCCCGGAAAATTTTCGGCGCGCTTATCGCCATGTGGTCGATCGCGTCCGCGCGCGGGGCGCGACCAACGTCAAATGGATGTTTCACACTAACAATTATTCCTCTCCGCTCGACACCTGGAATTTTGCGCCGGCTTATTATCCCGGCTCCGATTACGTCGATTGGCTGGGCCTGAGCGTTTACGGTCAGCAATTTAAGGACGAACCGAATCCCGGAATTACGTCGCTGCTCGACTGGCCGTATCAGGAATTAAGCGGACTCGATCCAAACAAACCGATCATGATTGCGGAATGGGCGACTGGCGAATTTCCTTATCCCGCCGGCGAACCGGGAATTCGTAAACCAGAATGGATCAAGCAGGCGCTCGAACTTTTTCGGACCCGCTATCCGCGAGTAAAGGCGGCGGTTTATTGGCACGAACGCTGGCAGAATGTCGATCAAACCTACAGTAACCTGCGCGTGAATTCGTCGGTTGAATCGCTGCAAGCTTACCGCGAAGGCATCGCAAATCCGGATTGGTTAGGGAATTTGATTCTGCGCGAGTTGCCGCCAAAATGAGTTTATCGCCAGACCGCGAGGATTCCGCCGAGCGCGATGCAGCCGAAAAAGTGATAACTGGAGTCGATTAACCAGACCTTAAACGGTTTCGACTCCCATAAATATTGGATGGTCAGCGCGGTCGCTGAAAATCCAAGCCCGACACCAGCGCCAAGCTTTAGTCCGTGGCCGACATCGACAATTCCCGTCCTCGCGATTAACCGCGCCATGATCGCGGCGGCGACGAGATTGCAAATGAAGTTGCCGATCATCTTCGCCGGCATTCCGCTGGGTTCAAGCTTGACTCCATGCTGCTGAATTTCCGCCGCCCAAATTTTTCCAAATAAAGCCATATACCAAATGGCGCCGATGACCCAGTAAACCGCTGCCGCACAAATTATCGGTATCCAGTTTATTGCTACCCAGTTCATACCGGCGGTTGTCTCAATGCCGGGTGTCCAAAGCAAGACAAAATCCGCCGGGTCAGACAAAAACAGGATTTGGCGGCGTCTTGATTATAAAAGACCGTGAAAAGGTCATGGAGAATGTCGCCACCGATGAAAATTGGAAAACTTGCTTTGCTCAGCTCGCGCCCGGCTTGCTATTGTTCGCGCGGCAATGGGCGCGATCGCCGGCCGACGCGGAGGACATTGTCCAGGAAGCGTTCGTTCGTTTCTGGCGAAAACACCACGACATCGCGAATCGCGGTCTCCTTTACGCGACGGTTCGCTCCATTGCTCTCGATTTTCTCCGGCGCGACAGTCGGCGCGCTCGCCGCGAATCCATGGCGATTGCCGATATCGATCAAACAGTACCGCCGACTTTTGAGATTGAAGATGAGTCGCAGCGGCAGCTCGTGGCCGCGCTCGATCTTTTGCCTAACGAACAACGCGAGGTGCTGGTGATGAAAATTTGGAACGAACTCACATTCGCCGAAATCGCGAGCACGCTTGAAATTTCGCAGAACACCGCCGCCTCCCGATATCGTTACGCGCTCGCCACCCTGAAAAAGAATCTACCGTCCGTATGAACGATTTTTCCGACATCGAGAAGCAACTGCGCAAACTGCGCCCGGTCCAGCCGTCGGCGGATTTGATGACGCGGATTGAGCGGGAGCTGGCCGAAGAAGCATCGGAAAGGTCGACCCACCTTCGCACCGAAACGGCGCGGCATGTATCCACCGCCGGCGTGCTTCCGCGCGAACGTAAGTTTCGCTTTAATTGGCGATCGGTTGGCTTTGGTCTCGCTGCGGCCACCGCGCTGGTGCTGTTCGCGTTTCTTCGATTGGAGCGGCCAGCGAAGAAAACTCCCTCACTGGCGGGGCTTTCACCGGTGCCGGCGTTTTCCACAAATTCAAATGCGCAGCTTGTTCCGGCTGGTTTGACGCAGGTTGTTTATCACACCCGTGACGAAGGACTTCATTTTAGCCGTAACTCGGATCAACCGATGCGCCGCGTTCGCTCGCACACCCGCGAGACATTGCAGTGGCGCAATCCAACTACCGGCGCGTCGCTCCAAATTTCTTACCCGAGTGAACAAGTTTCGCTCGTTCCAGTTACCGGCCAATGAAAACCGCCAGTCCCGCCCGTGCGGCTCGCACCTCGGACTTTCAGGACAATAAAACTATGAAAACAAAATCCCTTGTAACTATCGCCGCGATCGCGCTTCTGCCGATTGCTGCATTCACCCAAACGCCGCCTAATCCACCGAACCCACCGAATCCGCCGCCCGGGGGTCCGGGTGAGCCCGGTCAGCTGCGCCCCGGCCCTGGCGATCGCGAGCGGCATGAGAAGAAAGTGCCGGTCACTTATCTCGGAGTCGAAACTTCCGATGTCCCGCATGTCGTCAGCGAACAACTCGGGTTGGCAAAAGGTTTCGGCCTGGTCGTTGACTACGTTGTTCCGGACGGGCCGGCCGCCGCGGCGGGTGTGCAACAAAACGACATCCTCAAGATGTTGAACGACCAGATTCTGACCGAGCCGGATCAACTTTCGAAATTGGTGCGGAGTTTTTCGGAAGGAACAACCGTCACGCTCACAGTCCTGCGTAAAGGTAAAGAGGAGAAAATCGGCGTGAAGCTGTCGAAAAAAGAAGTCCCGGAACGCTCAGAGTTCGGGCGAGGTCACCGTCCCCACTTCAATTTCAATTTTAATGGGGACGACTGGGGGAACTTCGGCATGAACGGTCTGAAAGAGCAGATGGATCATTTGAAGGACCAACTCGGGGACGAAAAACAGGGAATGATCCATGACGCGGTCGTCACGGCGCAGGCCGAAGCCCAGCGCGCTCTCGAGCAAGCGCAGCATCGCCGGGACATGGTGCAACAGATGCGCGATCAGGCCCAACACGTCCGCGATGAAGCGAGGCGCGCACGCGCCGGAGCCCGTCGCGCTTCTGGAAATGTCAACGTCACGAGACGCGATAATGGCGGATTGAGCACAACCAAGATCGACATCGGCAAAGCGCAGATCGTTTTCTCGGACGATAAAGGCGAACTGCGGATCGAAAAAGTGGAGGGCAAGAAAGTGCTGACCGCAAAGGATCCGCAGGGATTGCTTTTATTCAGCGGCCCCGTCGAAACGAAAGAAGAGTTGGACAAAGTTCCCGCTGAAGTGCGGCAGCGTTACGAGAAACTGCAGCAGAACGATTTGCCGGCGGTGATTTCCGCGCAGGGATCTGGTGCCGACGCAGAGGTCGATATTGATAACGACTCTGACGACGAAGGCGACAGCGAATCCGAAATTCAATCGCTGAATCAAGTTTCGACTCAGGCGCCGGACCGCACCGATAATTTTTCGCTCATCAAACTTTGAGGCAGAGAAAGACTCCGCTGAGCGCCTTCTGACCACATCGCTCGGCGGAGTTTTCCTTGTCGATCTTTGACGGCCGGCTCTATTAGCTGGCGAGTAGGATCGACATGCTGATTCGCGTTTTTATTTTCGTTGCACTCTTGCTCTTCGCGAACGGCCTACCGGCACAAACCGCCACACCGGCGCCGGGAGCGTCCCCATCGCTCGAGCAACGCGTCGCCGATCTTGAAGCTTACGTAAACAATTCCGCGCGCGGTTCGGATTCGGAGAGTGCCAAAACTGCTTCCAACATTTCCGGTTCCGGTCCGGGACACAACGGCTGGATGATGACCGCGTCGGCGCTGGTTCTCTTTATGACGCTACCGGGCCTGGCGCTCTTTTACGGCGGTTTGGTCCGGCAAAAAAATGTGCTGTCGGTTCTGGCGCAATGTCTCGGGATCGCGGGACTGGTGGCGATTCTTTGGTGGGCGGTCGGCTATTCGCTCGTTTTTTCGCGCGGCTCGCCCTTCATCGGCGGGTTGAAGTTTGCATTTCTTTGCGGAGTCGATGCCCAGCCAAACGGAGATTACTCCTACTGGGTTTCGCAAAATATTTTCGCGATGTATCAATTGATGTTCGCGATTATCACGCCGGCGTTGATCATCGGCGCGGTCGCGGAACGGATCAGATTCGCGGCCGTGCTCGTCTTTGTCGGTGTGTGGATGTTCGTCGTTTATTTTCCGCTCGCTCACATGGTCTGGGGGATCGACGGATGGATGAACGGCGTTTGGAATCCGCGCGCCAGAATTACCGCGATCGATTTCGCCGGCGGCACGGTCGTTCACATGTCTTCGGGTTGGTCGGCACTCGTGCTTTGCGCTTTGCTCGGGCCACGGCTCGGTTTTCGAAAAGAAATCATGGCGCCGCATAGCATGGTGCTTTGCATGGTCGGATCCGGAATGCTTTGGGTTGGCTGGTACGGTTTTAACGCCGGCAGCGCACTTGGCGCCGATGGAATTGCAGCGAACGCCTTTACGACCACGACGCTCGCCACTGCCGTCGCGTCCTTTACCTGGGCAATGCTGGAGTACGTGTTGCGTGGCAAAGCGAGCGTGCTCGGATTTTGTTCCGGTGCGGTCGGCGGACTAGTTGTGATCACGCCCGCGTGCGGATATGTCGATCCAACCGGGGCCGTAGTGATCGGTGTTGCCGCTGGCGTTGTGCCCTTTTTTGCCTGCACCAAATTAAAATCGTGGTTCCATTACGATGACGCGCTCGACACCTTCGGCGTGCACGCGGTCGGCGGAACACTGGGCGCGTTTCTCACCGGGGTGCTTGCGACGGCGCGCGTGAATGGAAATCTTACCGGAACCGCAGCCGCGCAGAATGGTCTGGAAAAAATTATCGGCCACTCACTTTGGCTCGAACAGTTAAAGGCAATCGGGATTACGATTCTCCTCGCGGTTGTGGCAAGCGCGATCATTGGCGCCATTGTTAAGGCGTTTATCGGTCTGCGGATCGCTCCTGAAATTGAGCGGCAAGGGCTCGACATCAACGAGCACGGCGAAGAAGGCTACATGGTTTCGGGGTAAATCTCCGCCTCTACAAAAAAACGCGCGGCCGTAGCCGCGCGTTTCAAAGTTAAGTTGCTGTTAAGAGTCAATTGCCGGCGGAATTGCCGCCAGCCTGCATCCGTCGTAACGCTGCGCCTGAAACGCGTTCAAGCTTACCTGTTCCCGCCGCCGCAGCCGCGACGCCAGCCTGGTCGTCCACTTCGACCCAGCGACCACTCAGGTTACTTCCAGTCTCAGCCGGCACATAGACCATGTGCGTATGTTTTTTTTGAATATTGGCGGCGTATTGGCCGGTCAGTTTGAAATTTTGCAGCGTCGGCTTATAACTAAATACTTTGATGCTGGTGAGCGACGCCTTGACCTGACCGTTGACCAAGAGGATCACATCGTAATCAGTAACTGGCAGGTTTCCGATTCCGTAATGGCCGGTTTGGTCGGTTTTGACGATTCTCTCCCCGCTTCCATCAGCGCTTCGGAGGTGCACTTCGGCGCCGGCGACCGGTTGTGACTTAGAATCCTTAACATCGCCCTCCATCCGGGCGGGGCCGACGGGGGAAGCCCACGCCGCTGCGGCCGGAATGAGGAACGTGGCAAAACAGATTTGGAGCGATTTGATGATCATAGAGGTGCAATGCTACATCGGCGCGCTTATTCGCGCAAGTAAATGTCAGATAATATCCGGTAACTCGCGTGACGCGGTGATTTCAGTGGACGTTCGGCGAATCGGCGCCTTTGAGCTGAAGCTGTCGCACCAGAGCGTTCCCTTGGTTGTTCAAACGTTCGGCCATGCCAGAGGGCATCACCTTTCCGTCGTCCTCCACTTCCATCCATTGGCCAAGATGACTGCCAGTCTGCACAGGGACCCAGACATAATGTTTGCCCTTGGTGAACGGTTTCGCCACGGCGCCGCCTTGAAGCTCGAAATTCAGCGTCTGAACTTCGCCACTCCGCGTCCGAACATTGCCGATTGATGCCTTGGTTGCGCCATCAACTATCAGGCTCACGCTGTAAACGCCCGTCTCCAGGCCGGGATAGCTGTAGCGACCATGAGCATCAGTATGAATTTTTCCAACCTTGCTTGGATCGCTACCGGCAATCCGGATTTCAGCGCCTTGGAGCGGCTGCCCTTTGGCGTCTTTTACAACGCCGCTCAACGTCGCGACTGCGTCGGCGTAAAGGCGCTGTGAGATGAACAGTGAAAGCGCAATAACTACGATAATGCGAGCGAGGGTTTTCATGCCGCGAAAATAAGACCACGGCCGGCACTTGTAAAATGCGATTCAGCATGCGGAGTTGGTGCCGGCGGAGGGACTTGAACCCACACGATCTTGCGATCACTGGATTTTGAGTCCAGCGCGTCTGCCATTCCGCCACGCCGGCGTGTTCGAAAAGGAGCGAAAGAATACGGACTTCGCGGCGAAGCTCAAACGGTTCCCACCAAATCAAGCGGCTGCAAACTGCGAGGCGGCCCAAAAATTTCGCGCAAAATAATCGCGTCCCGCAAACCCGATGTCGATCTTAGGAGTGTCGCGATGTTGATTTTTGCTTCGGCAGATTTGGGGATTGGCTGGGTCACAATGGCGTAAGCTTCAGCCGCCGTCGTAATCACCGGAGGCGGCTCAGGCGGTGCTGGACCCTGCTGAACTTCGAAGGCGGGAGCTTCGGCAACTCTTGGTTGAAAAGGTCTCGCTTCACGCGTCGGCGGAATTTGACCCGGTAATTTGATTTCGCGCGGCAACCGCCAGTCCGGCTCGGACTCGGGCGGCCGCGTCGTGAGCGGTGGCAACGGCGATCTAAGCGGGGGCGGAACGTGCGGAAGAACGGTTGGCCGTTGATAAGTCGGTCGCGGCGCAACCGGCGCCGGCGGCTTGGATGTCGTCGGCTGACCCAACGCTTCCAGAAATTTTCGGATACGTTGTTCATCTGTTTCGTCGGCATCGCCCGAAATCGGGCGAGACATTTGCGATGGAGATGTCGATCTTCGCGTTGTATCGCCTGGGCGCTTTCGGCTTTTGGTCGCGGCCCTGGTCAGGATTTGAAAAAAAATCGCCAGCGCGACGAACAACAGGAAAAGCAAATTATCAAGATGCAGCGCTGCCATTTCTTACTTTCTATTCAGTTCTCGGTTTGTCCGCTCCCGCAATTGAGTCGCGCATCGACGTATCGGCCTGCACGTTTTTCATCCGGTAATAATCCATAATGCCGAGATGACCGGCCCGAAACGCTTCCGCCATCGCCATCGGCACTTGTGCTTCGGCTTCGACGACCTTGGCGCGCATCTCTTGCGTCTTGGCTTTCATTTCCTGCTCCACTGCGACCGCAGCTGCGCGGCGCACTTCCGCTTTCGCCTGGGCAATTCGCTTGTCGGCATCCGCTTGTTCGCTCTGCAATTTCGCACCGATATTGTCGCCAACATCGACGTCGGCGATGTCGATCGAAAGAATTTCGAATGCTGTATTGCTGTCGAGTCCCTTCGCCAACACTGCTTTTGAAATACGGTCCGGATTTTCCAGAACGTCCTTGTAAGAATCAGCCGAGCCGATCGCGCTCACGATGCCTTCGCCTACACGCGCGATGATTGTTTCCTCGGTCGCGCCACCGACAAATCGATCGAGATGCGAGCGCACCGTCACCCGCGCTTTCACTTTCGCGCCAATCCCGTCCTTGGCCACACCGTCGATGGTCGTCCGGCCCATCGAAGGGTTAGGCACATCGATCACTTTTGGATTGATACTGGTGCGCACCGCTTCCAGCACGGTTTTGCCGGTGCCTTTGGTGGCCAAATCGATTGCGCAGGCGCGATTGAAATCGAGCGAGATGCCGGCCTTATCGGCCGCGATCAACGCCAGGATCACTTGAGTCACATCGCCGCCCGCCAGGTAATGCGCTTCCAGCGGATCGCTCGCCACTTCAATTCCCGCTTTCACCGCAGTGATCCTATTGTCGACAATCAATCCGACCGGCACGCGTCGCAGGCGCATCCCGATCATTTTGCCCATGCCCACCGGCGCATTGGCGATACGCGCCCGGAGCCAGATTCCGAAAAAGTTGAAAAGAATGATGGCGAAGACCAAACCGAAAACGGAGAGCACCGCGATCCCAACAAGGTAAAGAGCGTCCATAGGTTACTGAACCTTGCGTTGTAGCGGCGCTTGTATCAAGCGCTGAACTAGCAGCTTTTCGTTGCAATCCGCGCGAGACGGAATACGCATTGCGCGTTGTGACAAGAACGAAGGTCGCGGTGGTGGGCGCTTCCGGTTATACCGGCGAAGAACTGGTGCGTCTGCTCCTGGCGCATCCGCATGTCGATCTTGTCGCGGCGACGTCGCGACAATTATCCGGCAAATCGCTGGCGCAGGTTTTCCCACGCTTCGCGCATCAGAAAACTGCGACGACGCTCAAGTTTTCCGATCCGGACCCAAAACAAATCGCCCGCGAGGCCGGTATTGTTTTCCTGGCGTTGCCGCACGGCCTTGCTGCCGAATTTGCCAAGCCGCTTTTGTCAGCCGGCGCGCGCGTGGTCGATCTTAGCGCCGATTTCCGGACAAAGGACGCAGCCGTTTATCAGGAATTTTATGGGCACGATCATCCCGCGCCGGATTTGTTGGGGCAATCCGTTTACGGTTTGCCGGAGATTTACCGGGAAAAAATCCGAGACGCCAAACTTGTCGCCTGTCCCGGTTGTTATCCGACTAGCATTCTCATTCCGTTGCGACCGCTCATTCGCCGGAAGGCGATCGATCGGAAAACAATTTTGGTCGCGAGCATGAGTGGTGTCACTGGCGCGGGGCGCAAGGTCGAGACGGATTATCTTTTTTCGGAGTGCAACGAAAGCGTGCGGCCCTACGGCGTTCCGAAGCATCGACATCTCTCCGAGATCGAGCAGGAATTGTCGATTTTGGCCGGCGAAAAAATTGTGATTCAATTCACCCCCCATCTCATTCCGGTAAATCGCGGAATCATCACCACAATTTTTGCCGATATCGCCGGCAACGTTGTGAAGATGGATCCGGCAGTGATTTTCGGGGGCGCCTACGGCGAGGAACCGTTTGTTCGTTTGCTGGGCGAGGAGCGTCTGCCCGACACAAAAAATGTGGTCGGCACAAATTTCATCGACATTGCTTGGAAGATCGACAAGCGCACGCATCGGCTCGTTGTCATGAGCGCGATCGACAACATCGTCAAAGGCGCGAGCGGTCAGGCTGTTCAGTGCATGAATCTGATGCTCGGTTATCCCGAGACTGCCGGGCTGATTTGAAAAATTCTTTTCGACAAATTGCGGGTTCGATTTGCGCTCCGCGCGGTTTCAAATGCGCCGCGGTTTTCTGCGACATCAAAAGGCTGGGAACGGGCAAAGGCTCGGAGAAAGGACAAAAGCGCGACCTCGCTTTGATTGTTTCTGATCTGCCCGCGGCGGTCGCGGGAGTGTTTACCATTAACCAGATCTGCGCCGCGCCGGTAAAAATCAGCCGGCAGCGCGCCACGAAAAAATTTGCACGCGCAATTGTTGTGAATTCCGGAAACGCAAACGCTTGCACTGGTCGTCAAGGAATGACAGACGCGCGCCGGATGACTCAGTTCGCGGCTAAAGTGTCATCTATTAATGAAAGCGATGTTCTCGTCTGCTCGACCGGCCGGATCGGGGTCGCCATGCCGATGAAAAATATTGAGCGCGGCATCTGCGCGTGCGCGCCGCGAGTTGCAAGATCGACATCGAGCGCGCGCCAGGTTGCCGAAGCGATCATGACCACCGACACGCGGCGCAAGGAAATCGCCGTCGAATTTAAGATCGGAAGATCGACGATTCGGATCGGTGGAATCTGCAAAGGCGCCGGTATGATTCAGCCGGGAATGGCGACCATGCTTGGGTTCATTACCAGCGACGCGGCGATTGAACCGGCGGCTCTTAAGCGCGCTCTCAAGATAGCCGTTGGGCGAAGTTTCAACCGGATCACGGTCGATGGCGACATGAGCACGAACGATTCGGTGATCGCGCTCGCGAGTGGGCTTGCTGGAAATTCGAAATCCGAAATTCGGGGTTCGCAATTTCAGGCTGCGTTGAATTTCGTATGTCTCGAGTTGGCAAAGATGATTGTCCGCGACGGCGAAGGCACTTCGCGTTTTGTTGCGTTGCATGTTCGCGGCGCTCGCAACGATCGGGACGCGGCAGCGGCCGCGCGTTCGATCGCCAACAGTTCGCTCGTGCGCACGAGCTGGTGCGGCGGCGATCCGAACTGGGGACGAATTCTATGCGCGCTTGGATATTCCAAAGCAGATGTCGATGAAACGACTGTCGATGTTGGTTACGCCCAACCCGGCAGCCGCAAAATTCTTTTTGCATTTCGTCGTGGTCGTCCGACAAATGTCGCCTTGAAAATGCTGGCGAGAATTACTTCAGCATCTGAGTTCGATTTGCACGTCAATCTTCACCGCGGCCGCGGCCAGTTCGTGATTTACGCGGCCGACCTCACCGAAAATTACGTCGCCTTCAACAAAGGCGACATTACTGATCCAGCGACACTCGGCGGCTAAAATGGAGAAGTTCATTTCGAAAGCGGCGACGCTGCTCGAAGCGTTGCCTTACATCCAGCGTTTCCGCAGCCAGATCTTCGTCGTGAAGTACGGCGGCAGTTTCATGGATTCGCCCGATCCCGAAGAACGGCACCGGGTCGCACGCGACGTAGTTTTTCTGGAGGCGGTCGGAATTAATCCGGTCGTGGTGCATGGCGGCGGCAAAGCGATCACGCGGGCATTGGAGGAAGCGGGTGTGAAATCGGAATTCGTGCACGGCTATCGCGTGACCGACGCGGCGAGCGCAGAAATTGTCGATCGCGTTCTGTCGCGAGAAATTAATCCCGACATTGTGAAGGCGATCCAGGATTTCGGCGGCAAAGCGCGCGGCTTTGCTGGTCCCGAGATTTTCCGGTGTCGAAAATTTTTGGGAAAAGGTGAAAAAGGTAACGATGTCGATCTTGGTTTCGTCGGCGAGGTCTGCGACGTGAACGTGGAGCCGTTGCGCGAATGCATTCGGCGGAGCGTGACGCCGGTAATCAGCCCCACCGCGCTGGGCGATGACGGCAAAATTTACAACTGCAATGCAGACATCGCGGCGGCGAGAACCGCGATTGCATTGAAAGCGCGCCGTTTGGTTTTCATGAGCGACGTGCCTGGATTGCTCCGCGATCCAAAAAATGACGCGAGTTTGTTAACTCACCTGGCGGTGGGCGAAGTTCCGCAATTGCGAAAGACCGGCGTGATCGGTGAGGGAATGATTCCAAAAGTGGACAGCGCGCTGTCAGCGATTGAGAGCGGCGTTGAAAAAGTGCAGTTCGTCGATGGAAGAGTTCCGCATTCGGTTTTGCTCGAGATTTTCACTGACGCGGGAGTCGGGACCGAAGTGGTGTTATGAAAACAGCAGAAAACGTCCAACGTCCAACGCTCAACGCTCAACGTTCGAATGCAGAGCATGTGCGTGAGACGTTTGAGAAGTTTGTTGTTCCATCCTATTCACGATTCGACTTGGTCTTGGAGCGTGGCGACGGCAGTTACGTTTGGGATGTCGATGGAAAGCGTTATCTCGATCTGGCTGCTGGGATTGCCGTCTGCTCGTTAGGCCACGCCCATCCCGAAATGACAAAGGCCCTGACCGAGCAATCGCAAAAGCTGACCCACGTCTCCAATCTATATTATAATGAGCTCCAGGGGCAGCTCGCGAAACGGATTGTCGATCTTATCGCGCCGGGGCGCGCCTTTTTCTGCAACAGCGGCGCGGAAGCGAACGAAGGCCTGTTCAAACTGGCGAGAAAATTTGGGCACGACGACGTCCGCTACGAAATCATCACGACCTTCGAATCATTTCACGGTCGAACTCTTGCTGGAATTGCCGCGACCGGCCAGGAGAAGGTAAAGAAGGGATTCGAACCCGCGGTCGCAGGATTCAAACAAGTGCCGTTCAACGATCTCGAAGCGATGCGCGGCGCGATCACACCGCAAACCGCCGCGATTTTGGTTGAGCCGGTGCAGGGCGAAAGCGGAATCACCATTGCAACCCCGGAATATTTGGTTGGACTGCGAAAACTTTGCGACGAGCACAATTTGCTGTTGTTGTTCGACGAAGTGCAGGCCGGCCATTTTCGCACCGGGAAATTTCAAAGCTGGCAGCGCATACTCGAAAATGGACATGTCGATCTTGTCCCGGACGCGGTCTCGATGGCGAAGTCTTTGGGAGGCGGATTTCCGATCGGCGCGTTTTGGGTGCGGGAAAAATTTGCGAACATTCTTTCGCCCGGCACACACGCGAGCACGTTTGGCGGCACACCGCTGGCGTGCGCGGTTGCTTTGAAGGTTTTCGAAGTGATTGAACGCGAGAATCTGGCCAAGAACGCGCGAGAGACCGGTGATCTCCTGTTGCGCGAATTACAAGGAGTCCAGCAACGATTTCCGAGAGTGGTGAAGGTTGTGCGCGGACTTGGTTTGATGATCGGGATTGAATTTCAGCCGCGATTCAAGGCAGTCGATCTTGTGAAGGAACTGCACCAGCGAAATGTCCTGACCGTGCCGACGGGTAATTCGGTGATTCGATTGTTGCCCGCGCTGAATTTGCGAAAGAGCGAGGCGGAGGAAGGTTTACGCGCGATCAAAAAGTTGGTTGTCGATCTTGCAGAGGAGAATCGAGCATGAGCACGAGTAAGAGGATGAAATGAAGCATCTACTCAGCATCGAAAAGCTCACGGCCGAAGAGATCGAGCGGATTTTGCAGCGGACGGGCGAGCTCAAAACAAATCGCGGCAAGATTTCGGCGCAGCCGTTGGCCGGACAAACGTGGGCCCTGATTTTTTCCAAACCTTCCACCCGCACACGCGTCTCGTTCGATGTCGGAATTCGTGAGCTCGGCGGCGAAACGATTTATTTGAACGCGGCGGACGCGCAGCTCGGTCGGGGCGAGCTAATTAAGGACACGGCGCGCGTTTTGGCGCGAATGATCCACGGCGCAGTTATTCGAACCTACGCGCAGAGTGATATCGAGGAGTTCGCGGAATTTTCAGGTGTCCCGACGATCAACGCGCTGACCGATGACGAACACCCGTGTCAGATCCTGGGCGACATTTTCACGATCATCGAGAAACGCGGCAAGATCGACAAAACGGTGGTGGCATACATCGGCGACGGCGTTTCAAACACCGCGCGGTCGTGGTTGTTCGCGGCGGGGAAGCTTGATTTTGAATTGCGGATCGCGTCGCACAAAAAATATCAGCCGAAAAAGAAATTGCTCGAGCGCGCAGGCGGCAGGGTGACGTGCACGGACGATGTCGCTGCGGCGGCGAAGGGTGCCGACGTGCTTTACACCGACATTTGGGTGTCGATGGGGAAAGAAGCGGAGGAAGCGCGCCGCGAAGCCGAGCTCGGACCGTACTGGATCAATGATTCAGTGGTGAAGTTGGCCAAACCGGACGCGCTGGTAATGCATTGTTTACCCGCACACCGCGGGCAGGAGATCGATGAGAAAACGTTCGAAGCGCATGCGCAGACAATTTTCGATCAGGCGGAGAACCGGCTTCACGTCCAGAAAGCAATTCTGGTGGAGCTAGCTAGCTGACGCGGTGGATCCCGGATTACGGTGCGGCATTCGTTTGCACGCCGCACAGACACTGTAGATGACGGGTTCATCGCCGGCAGCGCTGCCCGGTTTAATCACCCGTCCGCACAAAGCGCAGATGGTGCCGCCGGCCTCGTTTTTCGCGGCGTTCCCATTCGCGGGTTGATCTGCCCTTTTTCGCTGGTGCGGCATCGAAAAGGGATCGTCCATCGGTGACCGAACGGATGGAAGAATTCTAAGAACTTCTTGAGCACTTACGATAAACCGTTCGCGGCCAAAATTTTCGGCAGTAAGAAAATTTTCTAAGCTGGTAAAGCTTTGGTGCTCGGGGCGGGACTTGAACCCGCATGCCTTTCGGCATACGCCCCTCAAACGTACGTGTCTGCCATTCCACCACCCGAGCAAATTGAGCGTGTGAAGCGCGCGGAATTTGCCGCCGAAGGCGTGGTCTGGCAAGTAGCAACCTCGTGCTCGACAGTTTTGAGCTAGATTAAGATTGAGAGGAAGAGGAAGCGCATGAGCATGAGCAAGATCGACAACGAAGACTGGATCAAAATCGATCTCCACATCCATACGCTCGACGATCCAAAGGACGTGATCGATTATTCGGCGCATCAACTGCTCGAGCGCGCGAAAGAGCTCGGCTTCGGCGTCCTCGCCATCACTCTGCATGACGCGGTGTTCGATCGCGCGGAAGTGTTCGCCGATGCGGCCGCGATGGGAATTTTGCTGATCCCCGCCGCCGAAGTGCGCTTACAAGGCGCGGATATCATTCTTCTAAACGTGACTGCGGCCGAGATTGAAGGGTTAAGAAATTTCGACGACGTGCGGAAGCTGCGCGCCCGCCGTGGATTCTCGATCTTCACCATCGCGCCACATCCGTTCTATGTGCTGGGCGGGTCGATCGGGGCTCGTCTTCTGGAGGAGATCGATTGCTTCGACGCGATCGAGCTCTGTCATTTTCACAAAGGATTGCTCAATCCGAATCGGCGGGCGGCGAAAGTGGCCGCTCAATTTGGGAAACCGCTCATCGCGACCTCCGACGCGCACCAGCTTCACGCTTTCGGGCGTCATTACACCAGTATTCCGCGGCCGAGTGAGTTGACGATCAAAAATGTTTTTGCCGCATTGCGCAGAGGTCCGCTCCGCTTAACGAGTCCGCCGGCTTCGATTGTCGATCTTGCCAGCGCGATTTACTGGATCTTCCTCGCGCACCCTTTCAAGCTCCGGCAAACCCAACGCCGGGACCCGGCGAAGGCGACACATTCGTGTGCCTCCAGCCTTGAATCCAAATCATAAACGTGACACACGTTTAGCGTGATGAGAATCCTGCTGACCAGTTTACTCGCGCTCGCATTCGTTTTGACCGGCTGTCAGACAGAAAAAGACAAGGTGAAAAAGGAAGCGCTGAAGAAAAAGGCGAAGGCGAAACTGCGCGAGGAAAGCACCGACGTCGATTTCCAGGCTTTTCTTGGCCGGCTTCGCAAAGCGGTAGCGAAGCGCGATGTGGAGACGCTAAAAACGATGATGACCGAAGATTTCGGTTACAAACTCGAGCCGGCAATGGCCGGTCCCGGCGTTTTTCAATATTGGGAGCAGGAAAATCTTTGGCCGGAACTGGATGGAATTTTGTCCGAGCGATTTGTGAAGAAAGGCGGTTTTATGGTCGCCCCGCCGCAATTCGCTGATGCGTCGCTCAATTACGATGGCTACCGCATTGGCATCGCCCGGGTGCGAGGAAGTTGGAAGTTCGCCTACTTCGTCAACGGGTAGCTGATCTCTGACCTCTGAGTTCTGACCTCTTTTCCAGCCTGCCGCATCGGCCGCCGTTTGTTTTCGTGCGGAAACTCATCGCATGCGAGCCAGGCATCGCCGCCGAGTGTGAAACGGAATTTTCGCGCGACGATCCGATGTTTGCCGGACATTTCCCGGGCGACCCACTTGTTCCCGGCGTGATCCTGACCGAAGCACTCGCACAAACAGCCGGGATCGCGGCGGCGTCAGGGCATGAAAACAATGCGGCGCCGCGCTTTCTGCTCTCGGCGATTCGGCAAATGAAATTTTTTCGCGCCGTGCGGCCGGGCGAGCGAATTGTTTTACGGGCGCGGAAAATGGCGGCAGTGGATGAACTGCTCCAATTTGAAGTGGAAGCGTTGATTGACGGCAAACAAGTTGCGGCTGGTCAGTTGGTGTTAAACGCGCTGCCCCCTGCGGGTTGAGCAAAGTCAGCGAGCGGTTGCGTCCGCGGGCGAACCGGATCGCTCCAAGTCGTAAATGGCGCCCCAAGTTCCCGATGCCGCGAGACTGGCGGTTTTTTCCCATGGACGCGAGCTTGAGCCGTAATTCGTTTTTTCTTCGCGTCCCCAAAAAATGTAGCGGACGTGAAGAGTGCGGGCGAGGTCACGCCAGTTCGAAGCGCCTTGCATCAATTTGATGAGGAGGTCGTTCGTTTTGCCGTAATCGTCGAATCCTTGGGTCCAAAGATGCCCAGGGTAGCCCATCACCACCTTCCGGCCCTGGAGCAGGAGCGGGTGATTGTAGGTGGGGAAAGCGGCGAACCGCGCTTCCAATGGCATTTTGCGAACAGCCGCCCCGACTGCGTCGAACTCGCCGCGCTGCGCAAAACCGAAGCCTCCTTTTCCCGCGGCGAGACCGCCGAATAAACTGACAAAGCCAGACGCAAAAAAGGCAAAACAAACCGCCGCGCGAATCGGCAGCTCCCATTGCGCGATCAATTGCCGCCACAGAAACGGGAGCAAGATGAAATAAGCCCAAATTCCGACCTTCAAATTGTCCCAAATCCAGGGGGCGGTTTTGATTGAGAAGAAGAATATGAAAATCGCGGCGGCTGCGAAAGTGAACGCGACTTCTTCGGGCAGCTTTTTATTCCAGCCGAAGCCGTGTCTCGCGAACTGGATTGCGGACCACGCGATCAAAATTAAAGCGAGCAGAATTAGAATGATCCAACTCCAGCGGAATCCGGCTTTACCAATCCGCCAGAAAGCAAAAATGAAAGCACCGAGTCCCAAAGCAAGCGTGACAGATATTTCGAATCGTCTGGTCTCGCGCGATTGATACACCTGCCAGGCGATAAGCCCGACTAGCGTCAACGCCAGCGGCACAAGAATTCCAAAATTAAAAAGCCAGAAACGAAAGAATGGCATTTTGAATTCGCCTTCGTTCTGGGCCCAGCCGGGATGGAATTCGATAACGGTACCAGCGTGGAAATGGTCGCTGATAAGCCAGACAAAAAATACCGTCGGAATCAGGGCGCTAAGCAGCAAAGTCAGAATATAGCCGCGGATTTGGGGGTCGCCCGCCACAAACAGGCACACTAGGACGATGCTGAGCGCCATGAAGGTGTGCACATGAAAGAGCGGCATCGAAGCATAAAGCGAAAGCTCGACCCAAAACGGCAGCGGTCCGTTACGATGTCGATCTTCGCCAGCGCGAAAATATTTCTCCCGCCAATGCCAGAGCAAAATCAGGCCAGCCGGAATTGCGTAAAGCAGGCCGCGCTGAGTCACGAACATCGTCAGCGGAATACTTTTCCAAGCGATGGTGTTGACGTCCTGATAATCGACGAATTTGAAATTGCGCAGGAACTGAAAGCCGGCGAAGCCGCCGTTGAAAAGAAAGCCGGCAATGGCAAACCCGGCGCCCCACCGATAGAGCGCGTAGAAGGTCGCGACCGACGCGAGCAGCCCGACCCAAACCAGGCCGGGGATTAGACCGACATTCGCCTTCAACAGGAGCGCGTTGAAGAAATCGATCCCGGCCGGATAACGAAGATGTTCGCTAAAAGTGTAGATCGGGTTCGATGGCCAGAGCCGCACGCCGTTGGCGAAAAAGTTGATGTGGGTGAGGTGAAGACCGAGATCGCCCAGGTTGACCGGAGACTGGATTTTTAATTCCGTTCCATCCACAAACAGCAGCCAGCAAAAGGAACGGCCCGCGAAGATCATGAACAATCCGGCCAAAATCCAAATCGGCAGGGTGCGATACTTGGCGAAGGCGGATTGGTCCTGAGTTGAAATATCCGCGGCCGATTTTGGATCTGTTGTTTTACGATATGCCCAAACGGCGCAGGCGGCGGCTAAGAGAATCGCAATCCATGCCACGACGTTGCTCAGTCCGCCGGCGATCATTCCAACGATGAGTCCGGAAACGGTGGCGAAGTTTAGAAATGTTAAACCGCCGGCGAGCCATTTCATTGGCTTGAAGTCGCGCTTGGAGAGGGAGCCGTTACCGGAGTAGCGGCCGGTGCCGGAGTGGCAGCTGGAGTCGGTGTGGGTTTGGGTCCGGTGAAATCCGGCCATTTTCCAGGGAAAAAACTTTTGAAAATTCTGGCGCTGAAGTAGGCCTTCGAAGGATCCTGATAGGGCCGGATCGTGACCGGCACGGTGTAGTAGGAATCGTGGAGTTTCGATTCCACAGTTGCGATCTTGTCCTGCAGCACGAGCAAAAAATCGCCGTCCAGTTTATCCGGCATGTTGTCCTTCTCGTAATAACCGACGCGGCCGAAATCACCGAGCATCCACGGCAAAGGATACGGGCTCGGGCGAATAATGTGGCCGGTCAATTGATAAGCGCGCGGATCGAAATGGGCCAGCTGCAGGATTGGATCGGTGAATTTGTAAATGTCGTTGTAAGTCTGGACGTAAACGTACGGCTCAGTGTCGGTCGTGCAGCGAAAATAATTCAGCCAAATGGCGTCGCCGAAAGAAAAGCAAAGCGTCACCCCGGCGAGAATTTTTGAAATCTCCTGACCTTTGAGCGCGAGCAACAACAGCGCCGCACCGACGATGAACGTGTATGGCCAGATATGTTCAAAATTGTGCGTTTGTGCGTAGTAAATCGCGTATCCGAGAAAGCCAAAAAGGATGAGCCCGAACCAGCGATAGGTGACCGGTTTGAATCGCACCGGCGCCAACGTCACCAGCGCTCCAAAAGTAAATAGAAACGGCCAGATGAAACTGATGATGCACCATGGCGTTTTATATTTGACGATGCTGTAGGCCATCAGCGTTCCGACTCCGTAAATCGCGAGATAGCGAAGGGGGACGGTCTTGAACTGCAATGCAAAGAGGCATAGCAGCAATCCTGCTAAAGCTGGCCACTCGTACCGACTGATGAGCCAAAGCCAGTAATACCACGGCTTTTCGTGCCCGTGCCCTTGGCTGCCCGTCTCGAACCAGGGTTTATACGCGCGATAAAGACCTTTGAGTCCGTTCCAGTGAAAGAACGTTCCCGAATAAAAAAACACGATTAGCGCGACACTGGTCCCAGCGACAACTGCAAGATCGACATAATTCCAAGTTTGTGCGGCTGGTCGTTTATCCTCGAGCTTGCCAAAAAAATTCGATACGTAACAAACGCCCGCTGCAATGATCGCGCAGCCGACATGAAGCATGTAAGTCTCTTTTGAGAGAATCATCCCGGTCAATCCCATGCCGGCGCACCAGAGATAATTCGCAGTGCCAAATTTCCAGAGACCGAAAAGTCCGTAGAAAAAGAGCATGGTGAAGAGCACTAGCCACACTTCGTGAATGGAATAGCGCCCGTAAAAAATAAAACCGGGCGAAACGGCCATCGCCAGGGCCGCCAGTCGGCTGACCGTGCGCCCGAGGAACGGTTCGAATTTCAGCGTTAACCAAACACAACTGATGCTGACGAGCACGACCGGCAACCGCAGCGCCCACAAATTGCGACCGAATAATGTCTGCGACAGCAACAGCAAATAGAAATGGAGCGGCCCGTGATAATTCGTCGGGTCGTATTTGTAGAAGCCGTTCTTGACCATTTGATCGACAAACCAGCCGTTGATGCCCTCGTCGAAATGCGGCGGCTTCATTCCGAGCAAAAAGAAACGCAGAAATGCGGCGAGACCGATGATGAGCCACGGCGTCCATTCGCTCTGCGCCAGTGCTTTTCTCCAAGTCTCGAAGTAGTCGCCGAGCAATGGAAAATCCGCTAGCGCGCTTGGCTCGGCGCTGCTAGCTCTTGCTGTGCGAATTCTCGTGACCGGCGGCTGCGGCTTCATTGGGAGCAATTTTATTCGCTATATTTTGCAACATTACAAGCCGGCCGCGGTCACAAATGTGGACGCGCTCACTTATGCCGGCAACCTCGCCAATCTTGACGGCGTGGTCGAGGAACATGGCGAACGCTACGAATTTTTCAAAGCCGACATTGCTAACGCTGACGCGATCGACGCGCTCATGCTCGAGCACCGGTTTTTTGCGGTGGTCAATTTCGCGGCCGAGTCGCATGTCGACCGCAGCATCAATTCCCCCGAGAATTTCATTCACACCAATGTTATCGGCACGAGCGTCCTCCTCAATTCCGCGCGGAAACACGGCGTCCAGCGTTTCGTTCAGATATCCACGGACGAAGTTTACGGCTCGCTCGGCAAAACCGGGAAGTTCACCGAAAAATCTCCGCTCGACCCGAGCTCGCCGTATTCCTCCAGCAAAGCCGGCGCCGATCTTCTCGCGCTCGCGCACCACAAAACTTATGGACAGGAAGTTGTCGTCACCCGTTGCTCGAACAATTACGGGCCGTATCAATTTCCGGAAAAATTGATTCCGCTTATGATCGTCAAGGCGCTGCGTAACGAGCCGCTGCCGGTTTATGGCGACGGAATGAACGTGCGTGATTGGATCCACGTTCAAGATCATTGCGCGGCGGTTGTGGCCGCACTTTTCGAAGGCGAACCGGGCGCGGTTTACAATTTTGGCGGCGGCAACGAAATGGCAAACCTCGATTTGGTGAAAATGATTTTGAAACAGTTAGGCAAACCGGAAAGTTTGATTTCTTACGTGAAAGATCGCCCCGGACACGACCGGCGCTATGCGATCGATTCCTCATTTGCCCAAAAGCAATTAAAATGGAAACCGCGCCAAGATTTCAAGGAAGGGCTCGCGGCCACGATTCAGTGGTACATCGACAATCAGGCGTGGTGGCAGCCGTTGCTCGAGCGGGCTGGCCGGTATTAAATTTGTAGCGGCGGTCTATCACCGTCGGAAAATAATGCGGTGCTGATGGAGCGCCGCTACAGAAGAATGAAAATCGTCATCGTCGGATCCGGCGGCCGTCTCGGTGCTGCGCTCATGCGCGAGTATCGAGAAAAATTCGACGTCGTCGGTTTCAATCATTCCCAGCTCGATCTCGCGAATGTTGGCGAGATTCATCACAATATCGACGACCTGGAATTCGATGTGCTGATCAACGCCGCGGCGTTTACCAATGTCGATCTTGCCGAATCGCAGCCCGAGTCGGCGTTTGCGATCAATGCGGAAGCGCCAAGGCTTCTCGCCGAAATCTGCCGGAATAAAAAGGCAAGGCTGATTCACTTCAGCACCGATTACGTTTTCGACGGCAAGAAACGGAAACCGTACGTCGAGACCGATCCCGCCAAACCGATCAGCGTTTACGGCGAATCAAAACGAGCAGGGGAAGAAAATGTTCTGGCCGCGCAAGATCGATCCGCCTCCGCCAACGCTTCGGCGGACAGGCATCTGGTGGTCCGCGTTTCGTGGGTTTTCGGTCCGGACCGGCCGAGTTTCATCGACGCCATGATCAAACGCGCGCGAGAAGAGGAGCAGATCGGCGCCGTCGCGGACAAATTCTCGACCCCGACCTACACAAATGATATCGCCAGAATGTTAACTCAATTCTTCGATGTCGATGTGCCCGACGGTGTCTTACACTTCGCCAACACCGGCCAATGCAGTTGGCAGGAGTACGCTCAACATGCGCTCGATAGCTGTCGCGCGTTGGGCATCCCGCTCAAAGCGAAAAAGGTTGGACCAACGAAGATGGCCGACATGACCCGCCTTCGCCAAACCGCCAGTCCGGCTCGGACCTACGGCGGGCAGGCAAACTGGATCGCGCGCCGCCCGGTCTACTCGGTTCTCTCCACGGCGAAATATGCCAAGCTGACCGGCGTTTCACCTCGCTCTTGGCGAGACGCGGTGGCTGATTATATTGAGCGCTCTTATTCGAAAAAATGAAAACCCGAACCCTGACTTTCACGTTGTCGATCTTTCTCTGCGTGGCCGCGCACGCTGAATTAAAATGGGAGCAGAACACCATCGACCTTCACCCCGGCGTTGGCGACAAGACAGCAGTCGCGCATTTCAAATATCAAAATACCGGCACGACTCCCGTGCGTTTCAAATCAGTGAAGGCGTCGTGCGGTTGCACAACGACGCAAAGCCAAAAAGAGGTCGTGAGCCCCGGCGAAAAGGGCGAGATCGTTGCCACGTTTAATATTGGCGATCGCACCGGTCAGCAGATGAAGACGGTCACGGTGCAGACGGACGATCCGAACCCGACGCAGGCGACGACGGTGCTGACTCTCAAGGCGAATATCGCGCAGGCGCTCGAGATCAAGCCGAGTTTTGTTTACTGGCAGAGCGGCGAAGAACCCAAGCCGAAGAAAATCTCGATCAAGGCCTCGAAAGATTTTCCGGCCAAGGACATCACCGTGAAATCGAACAGTCCGAACTTTGAATCGAAAGTCGAACCGGGCAAGACGTCCGGTGAATGGACGATTGAAGTCACCCCGAAGGACACAAGCCATCCCATGGGAACGGCGTTGGTGGTTCAAACCGATTATCCGAAGGAAGCTCCGAAATCTTTTAACGTGAACGCGCAGATCAATAATCCACCTGGAGCTCCGCCCGCGCTAAAGCCAAATGTTCCCAACGCGCCGGCAATAAAAACTGCCACACCGGCGGCAATTCCTTCAGCTTCGCCGGCCGGTGGCGTGGAACGCTGACCGGTGAAATTGCGCGCAGTTCGAGAAGGGCTGCTCCTCATCGCGCTCGCTTGTCTGCCGGCAATCGGCGAAGGGATTTATTTTCGCGACAAAATTTCCTGGCAATCGCCGATTCCGGCGTCGGAATTGGTGACTGTCGATCAAGCGCGGGCGTGGGGAGATGGCGCGATCTGGGTCGACGCGCGTCCGGACGAAGAATTTGGGCGGGATCATGTTCCAGGCGCGTTTTTATTGAACGAAGATCACTGGAGCGAACTGCTGCCGCAATTTCTGCCAAACTGGTCCCCCGGAAAAAAAGTCGTCGTTTATTGCAGCGCCGAAAGTTGCAACGCCGCCCGCGATGTCGCGAAACGATTGCGCGACGAGGCGCAGCTCAAAGACGTCTTCGTTCTCCAAGGCGGCTGGGAAGAATGGCTGAAGAAGAAGTGACAAGTGACGAGTGACCTGTGACAAGCAAGACATCAAACATTGTTTGGCGCGTCATCGATCTAATCGTCGGCGGAATTTTTATTTACGCCGGCGTGATCAAAGTTCTCGACCCGGTCCAGTTCGGACTTGATATCGACAATTACAAATCGCTCCCCTGGTTCGTCAGCGTGCGGCTCGCGTTTTACTTGCCGTGGCTGGAAATCTTTTGCGGTCTTGCTGTCATCTTCCGTTTTCTTTACCGCGGTGGATTGTCGATCTTAACCGCGTTAATCGCGGTCTTCATCGGCGCGACCATCGCCGCGAAAATGCGCGGCCTCGACATCACCTGCGGTTGTTTCGGGCACGCGAGCGAACACTGGAATTTTCCACAACACATGGCGATCGATCTCGCTATTTTGATTGCGCTCGTGGCTTTGTTGTTCGCCAGCACCCGGCGGGCAGACGTTCGGAGCACATGATCGCGCGACTCTTCGTCACGCTCATTTTGTTGGCTGCGCTTTGTGAGCAGATCCGGGCTGGCGACAAAAAAGAATGGATCAAACTGATTGATTGTCGCTACGTTGAAAATCCGGCCAACGACGGCGACAGTTTTCGTGTCCGCGACGGCGATAAAGAATTTACCGCGCGGCTTTATTACGTTGACGCGCCCGAGACCAATTTGCGGCAGCCGGAACGAACGCATGAACAAAGCAAATATTTCGGGATCACGATGGATGAATCGATGAAAGCCGGCGAGACGGCGAAACAACGGACGAAAGAGCTTTTGCAGAAACCGTTCGTAATCTGGACGCGTTGGGCGACCGCCGGCGGCCGCGGTCGCGAAAGCCGATATTACGTCATCGTAGAAGTCGATGGAAAAAGTCTGGGCGAGATTTTGGTCACTGAAGGTCTGGCGCGAACGAAAGGAGTCGCCCCCAATTTGCCTAACCAAGAAAAAGGCAAGGCCTATATGGAACGATTGGACGATTTGGAAAGCGCAGCGCGCGCAAAACATCTCGGCGCGTGGGCAACATCCGCGACCCAAACCGCTTCGCCTACGCCAACTGCGAGCATGTCGCCATGATCCGGAAATAGTGAGAGATGTCTCCACTTCGGTCGACATGACAAAGAACATTGAGATTCGGTTGGCGAAGGATTTCGATCGCGACGCGATCTGGAAAATCTTTCATGAAGTGATCGTGGCCGGCGACACGTACCCGATCGATCCGAAGATTCCGCGCGATCAGGCGCTCGGTTACTGGTTTAAACACAGCGCACACGTTTGTGTCGCCGAAAGTGATAAGAAGATTCTCGGTAGTTACACTTTACACGCGAACCAATCCGGGGGCGGCGCGCATGTGGCGAACGC